>Ga0209986_10003243_pt1 | contig 14353 bp, 11 predicted proteins | sample BlataG_FD_183168 | JGI IMG/M metagenome (GOLD analysis project Ga0209986, IMG submission 183168) | Deep subsurface microbial communities from Black Sea to uncover new lineages of life (NeLLi) - Black_00105 metaG (SPAdes) (version 2) | ecosystem: Environmental > Aquatic > Marine > Oceanic >...
CTATGGCCCTTAATAATTGCGGCTTTGCCTCAACTGAGGATATAGATATTAAAGGGACGATTCCATTTGAATGGACAATGGATGCATTAATGCTGGGTGTTGGTGTAGGATTTGACACAAAAGGGGCTGGAAAAATAATTATTAAGAAACCTAAAAAAGATGATTTTCTATTTCGCATTCCAGATAGTAGAGAAGGATGGGTTGAAGCACTAAAATATACTTTAGAGGCATATTTTTTTGAAAAAACCATACCAAAATTGGATTATTCCTTAATAAGACCGGCGGGAGAATTAATTAGGGGGTTTGGAGGAATCGCCTCTGGACCAGAACCGCTTGAAAAAATGATTGAAAACATTAAAGATCTTTTAAACCAACGTATTGGAGATAAACTTCGTTCTATAGATATCGTTGATATTATGAATTTTATTGGTAAATGCGTAGTTGCCGGTAACGTAAGAAGATGTATAGCAGAGGATCAGCGCCTTAGTACTCATCGAGGCTTAATAATGATAAAAGATATAAAAATCGGAGATTTAATTCTTACCTCAAATGGTGAATACAAAAAAGTGATGAAAAAATTTGATCAAGGAATTCAGAATATTGTAAAAATAAAAACAACTTTAGGAGACATTAAATGCACAAAAAACCATAAATGCGCGGTTTATGATGGGTTAAAATCATTTAAATGGAAAAAAGCTGAAGAATTAACTTCGAATGATAGATTAATTTCTCTTTATCATTCTAAAGGATTAATTGAATTAAATACTGATTATGCTTGGTTAATTGGACTATTTATAGGTGATGGATGTGCTCATCTTAAAAAAGATGGATATCATGGATCAGTCCGATTTACAATGACAAAAGACAGATTAAATGGAGATCTAGGACAAAAATGTATTTCTGTTTTAAATAATTTGGGATATAATCCATCAATTCAAGAACAGAAAAATTACGGCCGTGTTTGTGTATATTCTAAGGATTTTGTAATTAAAATGCAGTCTTATAAACTTCCAAGTAATGAACAAATCATCCCGGATCTTATCTGGAATGGAACACCAAAATTAAGAGGATCATTCCTTGCTGGTTTAGCAGATGCAGATGGAGGGACTAGAAATGATTTAGTGTTCTCAAAATATCCTAATTTTTTAAAAAAAATTCAAAAAATTGCCCTTTCTTTGGGAATAGCAACGACACTTCATATTAGACCAAAAAGAAAAATAAAAGGCAGAAATAAGTTATATGAGGGAAGTCATTCTTTAAAGATTAGAGGAATATCTTCTCAACAACGAGCTAAAGATTTAATTGAACCATTTTCTACAAGATGGAGAGTTGAATTAAGAAATAAAAAAAAAAATGGACTTTCTCTTCCTTATCAGATAATATTAGATGCAAAAAAGAAAGGAGAAATCAATTTAAACATAACCGCCAGTGGATTAGTTAGAACTTCAAAAACTAATCAAATAGGGGATGTTAGCACAGTTATAGAACATGGTAGTTTAGTTCAAAAAATTATAAAAAAATATCGTAATGCAAATTTTGATACTTTAATCGAGAAGAATTTAGTAAATCCAAATTGGATGCCAATTGAAATAATTGATATTAGACCAGCAGGTAAAGCTAAAACATATGATATTGAAGTTGAAAGAAATCATGAATTCATATGTGAAGGATTTTTAGTTCACAATAGTGCCGAAATAGCCCTTGGAGATATAAATGATACAGAATTTATAACTATGAAACAAGATAAAGAAAAATTAACGTCCCACCGCTGGGCGAGTAATAATTCAATATTTGCAAAAATCGGTATGGACTATTCATTTGTTGCTGAACAAATTGCAAAAAATGGAGAACCAGGTGTATTGTGGTTAGAAAATTCCAGAGCTTATTCAAGAATGGCTGAACCACCCGATTATAAAGACAAAAAAGTGGCTGGCGTAAATCCTTGTGGAGAACAGAGCCTTGAATCATATGAGTTATGCTGCCTGGTGGAGTCCTTTCCTTCAAATCATGAATCCTATGAGGAGTTTCAAGATACACTAAAATATGCATATCTTTATGCAAAATCAGTTACTTTATTAAATACACATTGGAAGCAAACAAATGCAATTATGGGCAAAAACAGAAGAATTGGCACTTCCCAATCGGGAATAATTAATGCCTTTATTAAACATGGGCGTAGGGAAATATTTAAATGGTGTGAAAAAGGTTACAAATACTTAAAGGAGTTGGATTCAAAATATTCAGATTGGCTAACTACCCCTAAGTCAATTAAGATGACTTCAATAAAACCCAGTGGTAGTGTAAGTTTACTTCCGGGGGTAACTCCAGGAATACATTATCCGCATTCTGAATATTACATACGCAGGATTCGCTTTAATGAAAATTCAGACTTGCTTCCATTTCTTAGAGAAGCCGGATATGAAATTCACACAGATAAATACTCTCCCAACACAAGCGTTGTAGAATTCCCTATTCATGAGGAATATTTTGAAAGGGCAAAGAAAGACGTATCGATGTGGGAACAGTTAGAAAATGCTGCTGCATACCAGAAATATTGGGCTGATAATCAAGTGTCCATCACAGTTACTTTTAAAGAAAAAGAAGCAAAAGAGATTAAAGTTGCTTTAGAAATATTCGAAGATAAGTTGAAAGGAGTTACATTCCTTCCCTTGAATGAACACGGTTATGAACAAGCTCCTTATGAAGAAATTACACAAGAACAGTATCATGAAATGAAATCGAAATTAAGACCACTCAACCTGAGTACAGTTAAAAGTGAAGCACTGGGTGAAAGATTTTGTGATGCAGATTTCTGTGAGATTAAATTCAAATGAAAATTCAAATCGATTTGTATTATTTTACAATGATCTTTTGTATAGAATTAATATTAATAAATCTCTAATTCATGAAATTTTCTTTTACAAGCATAAAGTTTACACATTGTACGCTTTTATTAAGCATATTAAGTTGATAAAATTAAAAAATATCGAAAATAATAATCCCCTTAAAATATTGAAGGAAAGAAAGAAATAATGAGAAAAGAATGGAAAGAAAAAAGAGAGAACCGAATAAAAGAAGCAAATAATCAGTGTAAATGGTGTGGGGCTGGATCTGAAGACAATTTAACGGTACATCATAAATAGGGTATAGATGCTAATACTTATATACTAATATGGAATTCATTGGTTGAATACAAATTAGAAAAAAATAAATTTTTTATAATCTATATCTTGACTTTTTTCCCTTATAATTGTCTTTAAATAATCTCTTTTCTAACTTTCGTTATATGATTTTCTTTTTTGAAAGTAAAAATATCTGTTACAAATGAATCGAGATTTCTTTCATGAGAGATAATAATCATTTGGGCTGTGTTTAATTTTTCAAAAATATCTTGCATTTTATTTATTTGTTCTTGACTAAATCCATCTGTAGGTTCATCTAAAATTAATAAATCTTTTGTTTTAACTTCTTGATATCTTTCATTGATAATTTTACTTAATGCAAGTCTATATGCTAATGAGAGAGCACTTTTTTCTCCCCCTGATAAATCTCTAAATGGCGAATCATATCCATTTACAGTAATTCTTGGTTCAAAATCATCTATTCTAATCTCTACTTCTATATTTTCCTCTTCAACTAAAATTCTAAACCACTCTTTAAAATATTCATTAAATTGTCGTGCACTTGCGGAGATAATCTCTCTTTCGATATCTCTTACGAGAATTGGGAATTCTTCAGTGATCCAATTTTTTAAATCTTTTATATATTCAAGTGTTTCTTTAAAAACCTTTTTCTTTTTTAAATTCTGCTTTAACTCATTTAGTTCTTTTTCTATTAATTTTAAATTGGTTTGTTCAGCACTCAGTTCCTTTACAAGTTCTGATTTTTCTACCTGTAATTTTTTTACTATATTCTTTTGATCAGCTAATTCAGATTTTATCTTACTTTCAAATTCCTTGAACTTTTCTAAATTTGTTATATTATATTTTTTTAGAATAGTCGATTTTTGAATTTGATTCTTTTCTATTTTATCATTTAATTCATTAATTAAGTCTTTTAATTCAATTTCTCTCTTTTTCTTTTCCTCAATTAATTTATTTAAAGCCTTTCTCTTTGTTAGATTAATAGTATAATCTCTTAAATTCTTTAGATTTGTTTCAAGTTTAGAAATTTCGGAAGTAAGTTCCTTAATTTCATTTGATAATTGCTCTATACTATCTTTTGTGTCTTTAAGCTCTGAATTAAACCTTTCTTTTTCATGTATTTCTTGTCCGCACAATGAACATTTTCCTTCCTTGAGAAGTTTATCTATATTTTCTATTTTTTTATCTAATACTGCTTTATTTTTGTCTTTCTCTGATTGAATTTTACGTTTTTCTTTAATTTGTTTTTCAAGTTGTTGTTCTGTTAAATCACTTTCAAGTTTTATTTCAGGTAAATCTTTAATTTCTTTTTTTGAATTTAAAATCTCTTTTGTTAGAGATTCTAAAGATTTTTCATTCTTCTCTGTAGAGAGAACTGACTCATCGACAATTTTTTGATAATTTTCGATTTTGACTAATTTTTTTGAATATTCACTCAACTCTGATTGAATTTTATCAACTTTATTCTCTTCGTTTTCGATTTCTTTGTCTTTTTCTGTAATGACTTTCTCTATACCTTGTATTTGAACTATCTGGTTATCAATTTCTTTTATCTTTTCAGGAATTAATGATTCTGGATCTCCAATATCTTTAAGACGGATTTCTATTTCTTTTAATTTATCATTTAAAAACTTGTTTAAAACATCAACATTCTTTAGAGTAGTTTCATACTTTTCAATACCAAAAACTTCTTTTAAGATTTCAAATCGCTCATCTGGATCTGCTAGTAAAATTTCCTTCACTTGCTCTTGTGGTGTATATACGGTATATCTGAACAAGGGAATTTTATGTGCTTTTTCATAACGAGTTATTGAATAATTTAAAATGTCTAGAATTTTTCTTCTTAAATCAGTAGGAGCATAAGAAGTTTCTTCTGTCACATTGCCTAAATGTTCAATAATTGAGCCCGTGCCTTGTGAAATGGTAATATCTTTTATTCCTTCTCTATTCTTTTTACTTATAACTTTTTTCAATCCACGTTTTATTGTATATCTCTTTCCATTAATCGAAAATGTTAATTCAACTAGACCAGTATTTTCTCCTCGTCTTAATAGGGAATCACCACTTAGATTTGCCGCATTTAAAGTTCCAAATAATCCAAATTCTATTGCTTTTAATACTGAGGACTTACCGCTTCCAATGTCTCCAAAGAAAAGCATTGTTGAAGGTGGAAATTCGATTTCTAGATTTTTAATACTTCTAATATTTTTAATTTTCACCGACTCTACAATCATTTCATTAACCTCCCTCTTCTTTCAATTGAAAAATTTTTTTGAAATTATCAACTATCTCTTCATTGTACTCTTTTACTTTTGTTCCTTCTTCTCTTTCTTTGCTTATAACAGATAATAATTCATGAATTTTATTTTCCATATCTTTTTTACTGATATTCTTAATTTTTATTTTTTGATTGTGTTCATGAATAAGTGTGTTTTCAATTTCTTCATTTGTTTTTCCAACATAAACACTAATAGGGCCATATTCTTTTGAAACAAGGGCAGATTTATTAATTAATACTTCATAAGCCCCTTTTTCTTTTATCTTTTGTATTATTTCATTAGTTTTTAATTCATAAGTTTTTCCAGAAGCTAAAGTTCCGAATATTCTAATAGTGATTATTTTACCATCAAGATTAGTATTATCAATTTTGTCTTTTAATAATTCTTGGACTTGAGCAATCGATTTGTTATTACAATCTATAAATAATGATATAACTTCCTTTATTTTAATTGGAATAAATTTGACCTCAAAATCTGATTTTTGAGATTCTATGTCTATGTCTCCTAATATTATACAAAATCCCCCAAATTGATATTGTTCAAGTTCGCGAAAATTTATTGGTGTAAGAGCGCCAGGGTAGATTATCTTAGTTTTATCATCTACTTTAAAATGAGTTTCAGAATCTCTTAATTTCTCTGGCACGGTTTTATGAAGATGTCCACCAGCATAGTAATCAAATCCTTGAGGTAGTAAAGATTTAGGGGCAGATTTCATATCTTTAAACTCAATAGGTTTTAGTTCACTTAATAATGTGTGAAGTACAAAAATCTTAACTCCTTTTTCTTTTTCCAAAATTTCCAAATCTAAAATCTGATAATCTTCAATTTCTAAACATCTCTTTCTCGCCCTTAAACCAGTTATTTTTATTTTAGTTTTTGGATCTTGAGTAAATAATAATTTTAATTTATCTTTCTCAGTCAATTCCCCTTGAGAAATATTTGTAAACAATCCGGCTGATATTAAAGGTCGAATCATAGATTTATCTGATGGAGAAAAATCATGTGATCCCATAATTCCGTAAACAGGTATATTCTTATCCTTTAATTTTTTTAATTCTCTTACTGCCAAATCTATAACATCTACTTTTGGATTGCTAACATCGAATAGGTCCCCACTAATAATAACAAAATCCGTTTTTTCTTCAATGATTATATCAATAGCTTTTTCAAATGCTTCATATCCAATTTGATTTAATCTTTCATTTCTCCAAGCACCCAAATGACAGTCGGCGATATGGGCAAACTTTATTTTCATGGTATTAAAACCCAGGTGATTTTCTTTTCGGTTTTGGTGTTGATTGATTTTTTTTATTATATTGTTTAATAAAATCTTCAAATAAGGGAATGTTTATTGGAACTGCAAATTTGGTAAAAGTGGAAGTAACAATTGCTTCACCCTTATCAAGACTACCAATTGTTTGATAATCATCTGATAAGTCTTGAGCAGCACTTTCTATTAATGCTCTCCGTTCAAGACCCATTTCATTTCCTAAAATGATTTTTGTATTCATGTTTGCCAATATTTCACGATCTATTAAACTCGGCAGCTGAGTAATAGCAATTAATCCTATTTGAAATTTTCTTCCTTCACGAGCTATTTTTCCGAATATGTTTTCTATAGATTCTAATACTTTTTTTCCAATCACACGCGGAGCCTCCTCTATTACGATGGAAATCACTGGTCTTTCTTGTAATTGGTCTCGAAATTTAAGACGCTTATATTCATTAAAAATTTTCTCTACGATAATCGAAGCAATGAAAATTTCTTCAGCGCCCTCAAATAAAGAGGTATCAATTATTACTGTCTTTCCATCTGACAATGAAGTTATAATGTCATGGGTAATCTGTTCATAACCGTTGAAAGTATATATTCCATTTTCTGAAATATTTCCGTCATCTTCAAGAAAAATATGTAATAATAATCCGAGTTTTCTTCTAACAACTTCTAATGTACGATTATCTAGTCCTGGTGGTCTTCTAAATTGATTAGTATCGTCACTAAAAATTGCATTAATCCAGTTTATTCTATGTATTCTATTAAAACCTACGATTGTTTGTATTTGAGCTTCAGTAAGTTTTATACTACGCATAACATGACTAGGATTGATAAGACGCATATTGAATCCTAAATCTAGATGACCGACTATATCCCTTACAGTATAATATTCTAAAAACTCACCCCTTTTTGGATGTTCTCTTAATCCCTTTTGTGTTATGCTTCCATAGTATTCATTATGAGGATCGAATACTAGTTTTCCACATTTATTATTATCCATAAGATCATATAACATTACTTTTACTAAGTTTGACTTACCTCTTCCGGTTGCAGCTGGTATTAAAATGTGATGCTTTAATACTTCGGTCGCATCTACTTTTACATCCACATCCAAGATTTTAGAGCCGGAACGCACTTTACCAAGATTTAATGGAGTTTCAATTTGTTCTTCTTGAAAAAATTCGAGATGGGTTTTATCTAAATCATATATATCAGAAAAGAATCTCGGTAATTTCTTAGGGATTGATAGTTCATATTTCAATTCTAAATTTTTTCTTACAGATATTAACTCTCTCGCATGAGCAAGTACATAATTTCTTAACTCCGGTTCATAAATTATGAGATTCGAATGTTCGCGTTCTAAGCCATACCCCGCCATTAGTTCTAAAGAACTGTCTGGTATTTGGCTTCCATAATACAAATCCTTAATCTGGAATATTGAATAATCTTCTTTACTATTTCCAGCTATAACTAATTGTCCGAGCTCAAATTCTTGATCAGATTTTTGTCTTAAAATTAATTTGACAAATGAACCTGATACGAAGCTTCCTATCCTAGTTCCTAATTCCGTCATTATTTTTATCCATTAATTTTTTTATATTTTTAATTCTTTCTAATTGAATTTAATATATCATGCGCATCGACAGAGCGAATGCGTGGTAATATAAATTTTTTATAAATATCTGAATCAAATTCAGATAGTAATTGAATTTTTTGGGGTTCAATTTCTCTTACACCGACTCGGGATAATTGATCTACTTTTATTAATCCATATGGATAGCCAGGGAATGATAAATCACTCGAACTCTGGGCTATATTTGCAATTATTACTTCTTTTTCTTGCTTATCTAAGCCTTCTGATTGTTCTAAATAAATATCAAACCTAAATGGTGAACGGGCATATTGGTGAAGTTTTACGAAATAAACATCAGCTAAATTATCTGCTTTTGTTATTTTATATATTGGATGATAGTACCATTTTTGTTCAGGATATTTGTTACTAGCTATTAAATCAATCAGAGATATTAAAGAATCCCCATTTTTAGTGATTAATCTACAGCTCTTTGAGAGGCCAGTTAAATAAACATCCTTTTCTTTTGCAATTGCATATAAACCACGTACTAAGAGAATTTCATCCTTAAATCCTGTTTGAAGTGATCCATCTCGTATGAAGATATCCCCTTTATCTAATTCATTTTCAATGAATTTTGAGGCATAAAACCATTCTGTAAATCTCATGGCAACAGCACCAAAGGTTTCAATATTGGGCATAAATGGAAATCCCATCAACATTTTTACTTCATCTAATGGAATTATAATTTCCTCATCAGGTAAAAATTCTTTAAATTGTGGTTCTCTTGGAAATAAACGCGTAATATATGCTATTTTACCTTTAGATAAAGGTTTAAGAATAGTTGCAGAGTAGAATTCTATAATTTCTGGAGTTTTTTTAAGATTCATTGGTTTATTAACTTCAAATAAAACTCCTGCAATTCTATTTAGGCTTATATTAAAATCCGCAGCCCTCAATATCGAAGCGGTACCGCCATCTACGAATCCCAGCTTTCTGTTATCATCACAGCTAGTAATCTGAAAAATTCTCTCTTCTGTAATATTAAAACTTACTTCTTTATCCCCTTCGGTATATGGAGTATCTCCTTCAATTAACTCTCTTTTATACTCCTGAATAAAATCAATACACTCTTTTAGCACATTAAAATCTTTTTTATTATTCATTTTTGCCCTTAATTCAATAATCACTCATTTATTATTAAAATTCTGAAATTTCACAATATTATCTAATACAAATTGTGATTAACTTTTTTTATTAATTTTTATTACTTAATATACTTAATAAACAATCAAAATAATAATAATAGCCGTATTACCCTTTTTTTTCTAATGTTTCTGAAAGTATTTCATTATCGGAAAGACTGAATTCGAATATCTCTTGTACACGTTCATTAAATTGATACATAGCTTTTTTAAGCAAGTTCATAATTTTTGTTAAATTTTCTTCATTATCAAATTGATATTTGGTAAATTCAAATATCTGTTATAATTTTTTGCGTCTCTTTCCGTTAAATCAAATTTTTTTAAGAATAACTGAGATTTCAATATGAAAATTCATTTCAATCTACCAATTTTTATCGTTGTAAAATTTGTTTTAATCTGAATTTTAATAACTTTAAGAGAGAGAAAATTTATTAAATTTATTTGCATCAATTAATCCCAAGATTATAATAAAACAAGATTTTTTTTTGTATTTTTTAATCTTTCAAAATAAGAATCTTTTTAAGATTGTTCTATAGAGATTAAATATGGTAAAGATCATCCCGATGATTTAGAATTTTGTAAAAAATTTAGAAGAAGAATTTAAGTGAACACCATTAGAGCCATCTATTGCCGAAATAAGAAAGTGGCGTGAAAAAGTTTTTCCTACTGAAAGAGATTTAGAATGGAACCACAACTTACCCTCTGCAGGTCATGTTGCGGATAGAGTTAGAACAGCAGATGAATTATTAAGCACGGTTATACGAATGAAACAAATAAAAAAAGAGTTTCCCGATCGTGAAATAATCTTTCTAGGGGACGGCATTGCAGCTTTTAGACCAAGTTATATTAATTCCAGTCAATTTGTAAACTTTTTTCTAAAATTCCTTAAGGAATATAAATTGAAATATTATGCCTTTTCAAAGACTTGTAGATTACGTGAAAAAGATACTGGTGTTTTTATTTTACCCGTGTTTTCAAAAATTATTGATAAACTTCCATTTATTGTAGAGATTCCTCAAAAACATTCAGTAAGCAACTCTCACCTTGTAAGATTGATAAAAAGGGATATGCCTGCCTTGAGATTTGACGTCCCGAGAGAGATTGATTTGAATGGGGCAATTGCTATTATTAAAACAATTATCCCATTTTCTCCACTTGGTTATCCATTATGTCTAGAACATGCTCATAATGCAAGTACTCTGACGAATTTGGAATGGAGGATTTTAGATATTAAATTTAGAGGGACCCAAGAAGACCCTAGGACAAAAAATTTAGTTTCAAATTTAAGAAAATATGTCTTACCCTAACAATTAATTCTTTTAAGTTCTTTTTTTATTTTATTACAATAATTGCAAATTTCATTGAGAGGGCAAAAACTACATTTAGGGTTTTTATTCAAACAGATTGTTCCTCCTAAATCAAGTATACCATAATTGAATTCAATAATTTTTTTTTCTGGTAGTAGTTCTTCCGAGAAATTCCATAAAAATTTATCAGTTTTGGGAGTTTTTGTCTTTGATATAACGTTAAAAACTCTTTTATAAATCCGAATAAAATTTGTATCTAATAATGGTCTTTTTTCATTAAAACCAAAACATAGGATCGCATTTGCACCATAATTCCCTATACCCTTGAGAGTTTTTAATTCTGAGAAATTTTTTGGTATTTTATTATTAAATTCATTTTTAATTTGTAGAGCTAAATCATTAAGCATAATTGCCCTTTTTAATAATCCTAAAGATTGAATTAAATCTTTAATTGTTTCTAATTTAGAATCAAGAAATATATCCAAAGTTGGGAAATTTTTCATAAATTTGATAAATATAGGTTTTACCTGTTTAGCTTTTGTTCTAGTTAAAAGAATTTCACTAATTAAAATTTCATAAGGAGTTCGATTTTTACGCCAAGGATAATCAATTAGATTATGCTTTGCCCAATTTAAAATTAATTTTTGAAATTTTTTTCCAAGTGAATTTGATAATTTAATAATTATAACCTGCTGAAAATTTGTTCTGTTTATTATAAATAATTATTAGTTTCCCTCAAGAATCAAGATTTAAATTATTATTTAAAATTTAAGCGGTTAAAACTTTTTAATAAATTATTCATATCATTTTTAATTAAATCCTTTTTGAGTCTGATATAATAAGTTGTCCTTTTTGTTTCTTTTATATCAATCTCAACCAATCCGATTAATTTTAGAAAATTACAATTTTTTAAAATCGTTTTTCCATTTGTTTTTATCCTTAGGGCAATTTCTGATGGTGTATGTTCGCGAAAATCGGATAAGATTTTTATGATTTCAATTTTTATTTTATCGCTTTTAGTGAAATTATTATAATAATCCATGATACATAACTTTTTCTCCAATTACAAATAATATTATGATTAATTTATAGGAAGTCTAATTAAAAAATCATAATTATTATAATATTATTAAATACGAAAATTCAAATTGAAAATGAATTTATTTATTATCTTTAATTAAATTATCTAAAAATGATTTAAAATGAGAGAAATTTTTTATAAAACTATCTTCTTTTACATTTTCATTTAAAATAAATGCCCCGTCAGTATCTTCGAGTATCAATCTGGCTTTTTTTCTTTTGCTTGAAATGGTCGAAAAGGCTTCATCTTCATCCAATGTGATAAAAATATATTTAATTGATTTTTCCTTTAATTTTAAAGACCAATATCCCACCATTGATATTCTATCCCGAAAACTTGTTTTACATGATAAAATCGCTAAAACTTTTAGACTTTGCTTATTATATAGAATAACATCAGAATCTGGTAAAATCTCACCTCTAGTATATTTAATTAAAGTTTGGTCTCTTAATTTTTGCATAATTTCAGAATCCTTTTTACCAAGATCTGTTTCTTTTGCTAAATCAATATTTGAATTTTCGACATAAAATCCAATTAATTTATAAATTAAATCTTCGAATAAATTTCCTTTCCAAACTCGCCATGATTGTCCTGGTGCTTCTCCTTTATATCCTTTATAATATACTTCCTTGAATCTGTTAATAATTAGGTTAATTTTTTTGAAGCTATTAAAACCAAATTTTTTAAATAAATCATAAAATTCTTTCAGAGCTTTTTCTTTTAAATCATTTTTAAAGTCCATTAAACAATAACTAGTAGAGGGATTATTAAAAAAGACCTAACATTAAGTTATCAAATATTATAAAAACTTATAAATCATAATGAATTTGTATGATATATAATAAATTTGTATTATTAAAAAAATATTAAAATATTTTATTAGTTTTTATTTATAAATTTTAAAAATAAGAGTAAATATAGGATTTAATTATAAATAAATTTCATAATTATGAAAAAAGAATATAAAGCAGTAGATCTATTTGCTGGAATTGGCGGAATTCGTTTAGGTTTTAAGCAGGCTTTCAAAGATAAAATAAAATTTGTGTTTTCAAATGAAATTGATGAAAATTGTTCTAAAACATACGAAAAGAATTTTGGAGATAATCCCAAAGGAGATATACGTGAAATTAATATTGAGAAAATACCTAATTTTGATATTTTATTAGCGGGATTTCCTTGTCAAGCATTTTCAATTGCAGGAAGAAAAGAAGGTTTTAAAGATAAAAGAGGTAATTTATTTTTCTATATTCAATATATTCTGAAGAATAAAAGACCCGATGCCTTCTTTTTAGAAAACGTAAAACACTTACAACATCATAATAAGGGAAGAACATTTTCAATTATTAAAGATATTCTCGTTAATGAATTAAAATATTTTATTCATTACAAAATATTAAATGCTTCTAATTATGGCTTACCGCAAAAAAGAGAACGAATTTATATTGTAGGATTTAAAGAAAATTTAAAATTTAATTTCCCGAAAGGCGAGGAAAAAAATGTTGAAATTAGCCAGATTCTTGAAAAAAATGTAGATTCTAAATATTATCTTTCCCAACAATACTTAAATTCACTTAAAAAACATAAAGAACGGCATAAAGCGAAAGGACACGGATTTGGTTATGAAATTATTGATTATAATGATATTGCAAATACTATAGTAGTAGGTGGTATGGGAAAAGAAAGAAATCTAATTAAAGATAAAATAAATTATGATCCGTGGAAGCCTGGCGATGATCCCCTTTTAAAGAAAAATAGGGAAGGTATTAGAAAAATGACCGAAAGAGAATGGGCTGGACTTCAAGGATTTCCTGAGAATTTCGAATTTCCCGTATCTATGACCCAAACTTATAAACAGTTAGCTAATTCTGTTCCTGTTCCCGTAATAAAGGCAATTGCTATAGAAATGAAAAAATCTTTAGATAATCATATAGTATTAAAATCCAAAAGAACAATTCAAAACAAAATTTATACTTATCTTCAATCCTAATTGGATATGAGATTTTTTGATACTCTAAGTTTGATTAGGACTCTTCTTTTACATTATTTATTGTATTGTAAATTTTTTAAAAAGAAACAATATCTAATATGGAGGAAATATTGGATAAATTATATAATAAAATATTCCCCAAAAAAATAATTTTTTCGTGAAAAAATGACAAAGATTATTTTTTTTCAAGCTCATCCTGATGATTTAGAGTTTAATTGTGCTCAATTAATGCATTATCTTGCCATAAAGAGCAAAAGAAAACATATTATTAAAATTGCTTCAATAACAAAAGGAGAATTTGGGCTCCCGGGTGCTAAATATGATAAGTTTAAAGGCAAATTCCTAGCAAAAGTCAGAACAAGGGAATTATATAATGCCCAAAGTATTCACGGAATATCTCCCAAAAATATTGTTTTTTTTGGTTATATTGATGGTTTTGTAAAATTTAATAAAGATTTCATTAATAGAATTGCGGATTATATTAGAAAAGAAAAACCGGATATAA
>Ga0209986_10003245_pt1 | contig 14346 bp, 11 predicted proteins | sample BlataG_FD_183168 | JGI IMG/M metagenome (GOLD analysis project Ga0209986, IMG submission 183168) | Deep subsurface microbial communities from Black Sea to uncover new lineages of life (NeLLi) - Black_00105 metaG (SPAdes) (version 2) | ecosystem: Environmental > Aquatic > Marine > Oceanic >...
AAGAGCCCCGTTGAACTCTTGGAGGCTGGGGAATCTGAGCAAGCTTTCCTTGCCGAAGTAGAACAGGGGATCATCTTATGGGAAAGAGCAGCAAATGAACCAAGACTTTAAGCAATGTCTTGAGAACAAGAAAATCATCACTTTCCCGAGGGGTAAGGAATTAGTCAGGAAGGAACTCTCAATCGCTCAAAGCGATTTGTCAGATGCCAAAGCGGGCTTCGATAATCAGCGATACAAATGGTCAACTATCCAAGCCTACTATGCCATGTTCCATGCTGCTAGAGCACTTATCTATTCTCGCGGCTACCGTGAGAAGAGCCATTATTGCCTTGCCGTAGCATTGCGGGCATTATTCGTAGACGAGAACCTATTAGAAGCTCAAATAGTACGCGACTTTCTGAACGCCATGAACCTTCGTGAAGCTGCTGATTATGAAGCCAAGTTTTCTGAATCAGGTGCGAAAGCAGTTATTGCTTCTGCAGAAAGATTTATTCATGAAGCGGAGCATGTTCTAAGCATGGAAGATTAGCTGCGTAAGAGCGTTTACTACAGTAAAGTACACCTGAAGGGAACGAGTTGCAGCCTTCAAGACGCTGCGGCCAGAGGTTCAAACCCTCTCGCCACGAGCCCCATAGCAGTAGGACAAAATTACTGTACTACCAGAGAGCTGCTGAGCAAATTCCCCGCACAGTAAGCAACTTTGATTATGGAGCGGCACTCCGCATACCGCTCACACGTCTTTACCTCAATATAGCCGGCAAAGCCACAACCCTACTTCTTATCCTCCGCCTGGAAATGCTCCGCCACCGTTTTGCCAAAATCCTGAGCTGCCTTTCCCGCCTCACTGAGTTTCTCCTTCACTTCCTCGTCCTTAAACCTCTTGGCCAGGGCTTTGGCAGATTCAGCCGCAGCATCGCCAAATTCCTTCGCCTTCTCCTTCAGCTCAGGGTCATTGAATATTTCGCTGACCGCCGCCCCGAATGCGGTGAGCATCTCCCCAAAACTATCTCCCGGGCTCTTCTTAGCACTCTCCTTCTCTTTCGCCATAATCCCCCCTCGGCTGTTTTCTTTTTTGTGCAGTAAATTATAACCCCTATTATACACATCCTTCTGCTCTTCATTCTGCGGATTGGTCCGTGTCAGGACAAGATGTAGCCCTGCCTGCGGACGAACAGCATTCGGAATGCTGAGGTCAGAGGTTCAAACCCTCCTGCCTTCACCAAATTGTATGACTGCAACCACTTGATATCTTCTGCTAGGGACACTATGTGACCCTGCCCAAAAGACAAACAAACCGCTATAAAGTGCAACGGGAGTTACTTACCACTCCAGGAGTACGCCGAGGCTTAACAAAAGAGTAAATGTTCATGGATGTCAACAGCCGGGGACAACATCCTTGTAAACCCACTCCGCATGTCTTTCCAGAACATACATCAAGTCATGCCCCAAAAGCGTCGTGCAATACTTGGAAACAACGTGACAAGTATTCTGATGTTTTCTCTAGCTTCGCTCTCTGCTCCGCTTTCGACTAGTTCAGGAGCAACGATCTTGATATACTGCCTGAGAAAGTTCGGTTTTGCGAACTGGTTACTAAGGTCAAAGTCATGGGGATGCACATAAGGATTTCGAAAATCTTTGCGGATTCTATTAAGAGCGGCAGCCTCTTCCGGATAGAGCCATCCATCGCTTTCTGATTGCCTGATGAGGTCCGCAAAACCGGCCTCATCCACTTTGATGTGCTCATTTAGCTTTCCAGCGACACCTTTCGCGACTCTGTAGTGAGAGCGCAGCAGCTCCTCAAACGCTAACTGACCCATCACTATTGCGGCTACAAACGCCCCATGTAGCCAGCATAGCCTCGCCTCCTGATAATATTCATAGGCAAGTGCCTCAACAGGGGCAGGATTGGTGTCTTCTTGCGAAAATAGGAACCTCAGACGTTCCAGCCGCCCACCGTGGGCACGCTCATTCGCATCATGTATTAGCTGTTCTAGTTCGTCATCAGCAGAATGCATTTGCCGCGCTTACGCATTGGTGGCTGAAGTATATCATGCGGCAGAGTGCAACAAAACCGAGAATTGTCAAGTAGACACGCAAGGCCTGTTCAAATTCTACAATCCCTGTATTGAGGGATGGCTAAGGACTACTTATCGTTGACCATCTCCTTGATTATGCTAGCGTGCCAGACAGTATTCAGGTCTAGTGGCTCACCCCAAGGCGTTCGCTCGTCCGAGAATACGCCAAGCAGGTAACTTTCCGTACTGACCGCAACCTCTTCAGCGCTTGGAGAATCCCGTTTTATTTTAATCGTTCCCGTAGATGATATTACTGGGCTTCCGCTCATACCCGGATGTAGTCTTGCGTCAACCAAGAAGCACGGTTTCCCTTCAAAGTTGAGCCACGGCCATGTCGCTACAGTAGCTGCACGTGCCATCGGAAGAAAGGTATTCTTGTCGTAGAAACCTAACGGGTATCCTATTACCAAAGCTTGCAATCCGAGGTCAATGTCCTTACCAGGCAATAGTTCTGTATCGGCATCAAACATATCTCCTTCGGAAAAAGCGGTGACAAAGCAACCTGTCAGATAGTTTGCTGGCACATCCAAGGTAGCAACATCAATTGGCCGATACTCAACCCACTTCCACAGCTTCTTGCCATCTTTGCCCCATAATCTTAGATCGATGTGCTTCATCTTTGTGAGATGTTTTGGGTCACTGTGGACATAGAATCGCAACCTATCGGGGAAATAATGTTTATCCTTGTCGTATACTACGTGCTTATTTGTAACCAGGAAAAGCTTACCAGCTTTATTTTTGTAGAAGAATCCTGTCGCTGTAGCCAGCTTAGATGTCACCCCTGCGTGCGGATCGCGCTTGAAAGTCTCAAGCCTAGCTACTGCAAATAGAGCTATCTCAGTTTTCATCTTAACCCCACAACGATTATATCAAATGCTAACAGGCTATTGCGAAAACGGTGACGGCACATCAGACAGCCAAACCCTTGTGACGTAGAATAAGAGTCCCCAGCTCAACAAAAAGTCAGTTTCGTTTAACCTTAATCGGCCGTCGGGCAGAACACAAGCAAGCTTTCGTCTAGTAAAAAACAATCTAGTATGTTGTTACCTGGTAGCCGCTAAGAATGCTATACTATTGATGGTGGAGATAATTCTATCTTGAGGTAGACCAATGGCGAAGGATGCACACCAATTAGCTTATTCTCAGCTCCAGCTACCACCCATCCTTGAACCTGAGGTCGATGCATGGAGCAAACAAGGCTGGACTGGCGTTACCCAGACTACTCACGACCTCCTCTCCTATTGGTTTAACCGTGATGAGGAGACCCAAGAGCAGTTCTACCTTTGTCAGCAGCGTGCTATTGAGGCTGTCATCTATTGTCATGAAGTCCTTCGGGTTAAAACATTGAGCGAATTATATGAGCGGTTAGCTCCAGAAGCTCTCCTCCAGCATTTGTCCCTTAAAGAAGAGGTTGAGTCTATCCCTTTCCCCAAGTATTGTCTCAAAATGGCAACAGGCACTGGAAAGACCTGGGTTTTAGCTGCGCTCTTGGTGTGGCAGTATTTTAATAGCTTGCGTGGCGAGCATCCTGGCTGGTATTCCAACCGTTTTCTCGTGGTAACTCCCGGGCATGAGGTGCTTAATCGCTTGCTCGACTCTTTCAAGGGCAAACGTGACCTCAAAACAAGCCAGCGAGATCCTGCTACTTCAGACTATGCTCGCTCCCTGTTTATGCCTGAGGGTACTCGCTGGAGGGACCAATTTCACCTCGATATTTATGAACCTTCCGATGTCCGTGCTAACACTACTCCTCCTAATGACCCATTCGTGCTCCTTACTAACTGGCAGCAATTTGTTCTCAGAAAAGAAGCTTCCAGCTTGTGGGAGCAGTGGACAGGCGAGGATGTGGAGGAGCAACCCCGGGGAGAAATCATTGCTGACTTCCTTTCCGAGTTTCCCGACCTTGTAGTGATGAACGACGAAGCCCACCATGTCCATGGGAAAAAGACTGTCCGAGATGAAGAACTCGTCTGGCGGCGCTTTATGGAATACCTCCACGAACGACTGCTACAGAAACATCCCAAGGAGCGGGGGGTATTTATACAAGTGGACTTTTCGGCTACACCTTTTTACGGCAGTGGCGCTAATAGAGAATACTTCCCGCATATTGTGTACGACTACGACCTAGTTCAGGCGATGCGGGAAATGCTGGTGAAACAGCTCTTTTTAGAAGAACGCCAATCAATAGCGGGTGAGAGGCTGGATGAGTTAGATTTCCGGGCAGAACGCACTGAAGCCGAGGGACGGAAGCGTGGTGAGATTAAATCTTTGTCCCCGGGGCAGAAACTTATGCTCGAGATAGGTCGGCGTAAGTTAGAGCAGCTCACCCAGGAGTTTCAAGAGCGTGGAATAGCCCGCAAGCCGGTAATGATGGTTCTTGCTGAAGAGACAGACGTGGCTTTGCTGGTGGAGGAACACTTTGCTACCCTCACCGATGAACATGGGAGCCCATATGACCAGAGCCAAGTTATGAGGATTCACACACCTGACAAGGAAGCCCGCTTCACTGATGCAGACCTAGAAAAGGCACGCAAACGCTTGGGCGCAATTGATGATGATAACGACCCACTGCGTGTGGTAATTTCAGTCCTTATGCTGCGCGAGGGGTTCGACAAGACGAATATTTGTGTAACCGTGGTTCTGCGAGCGACCGAAGTTGATCTATTACTCGAACAAATTGTCGGCCGCGGGCTACGCTTGATGTTTCTTGAATATCGCTACCCTGAATTCTGGGATGCTAAGGTTGAAGCGGTTCAAGACCTGCGCCGCCGGCAAATGCCTTCCAATTCCTTAGACTTCCTTTTTATCGTGGAGCACCCCCGCTTTCGCGCTTTCTACGATGAGTTGCGCCAGGAAGGTTACCTTATTGGTGGGGGCGACACCAGTAGGACGCGTACTACGGGCGACCTCATACCAGTAGATGCTGCCTCTGCTCGCATTCCTGCCTACGATATTGCCTGGCCAGTCCAGATATTTGAACAAGGTAAACTCCCTGACCTTGCTCAAGTTGACGTTGCGAGCTTGTCCAAATACCCCAATGACTTTGAACAGCTTAAACACATGCTCGCAAAGCTGGCTATATCTGATACGCATGTGGATACTGGAACAAGAGCTAGAACCTGGAAGCTTGATAATCAATACTTCGACTTCGCTTTCTTCCTCCGCCAGGCTTCGCATGCTATTGCCACTGCAGGTAAGGGAAGCCCCATCTTGACGGCTAAATACGCAGATATCGCCGCACTGGTTGATGAATATGCTTCAAACTATCTCTTTGGGCAGCCAATAGATTTCTCATTACCTGAGAACTATAATGTGCTTAATTTCACCCTGGTCTTCGATCATGTAGTACAGTACCTGCGCCGTGCCATTCTCACTGCTTGCGAGCAGGCACAATACTCGGTAAGGCAAGGTGCATGGCGACGGCTCTCCGAGCTGCAGCGAATCATGCTGCGAGAGTCCCGCTCTGTGGAAACACAGAAATGTCTTTATCCCCGCCAACCTTATTCTCCCATAGGCGGTGGCTTTGAGCGAGACTTCATGAAAGAAATACTGAATACCTCGCCTGAGGTGCAAGCTTACGCTAAGCCTACCCGTAGGCATGGCTTGGTTATACCTTACCGGGATGCGGATGGTATCCAGCGAGACTATGAGGTAGACTTTATCGTGCGTGAGCCTAAAGCTATGTATCTGGTAGAAACCAAAGCTGATAAAGACTTATCTATTCCTTCTGTATCCTTGAAAGCTCGTGCCGCTCAAGCGTGGTGTGACAATGCTAGCGGGCTTTCATCACCGGAAGACTTGCCCCAGCCTACGCAGTGGGAGTATCTGCTCCTCTCGGAGGGCTTATTCAAAGCTAACCGTGGGCTCTCCTTTGAAGCTTTGGTGCCTTTGTGTCAGGCGCTAAGGGAGCGTATTATCGCTCAACAGCAGGGGAAATTATTCTAGCAACCAATGAGCAGAGAGAAGCTTATTTTGAGGAGACTTCACACCTAAAAATGGAAGAGCTAGATGAGAAAATACTAAAGCAAATTTTCGCCAGATACAAGGGGGAACCTGGGTTCGTTATCGTTACTTGGGAAGAATTTAGAGACCTTGTAAAGAAAGCCTCCCCATTGCTAATAGATACAGCAAAAAAGGGGAAGTTTGTTACCTATGGTGAAGTTGGGGGCAAAATAGGTTTATACGTTGGTTCTGAGTATTTTCAATTAAAAATTGGCTTCGTAGTCGGCGCATGCAGTGATTACGAGAATATCAAAGGGCGCCCCCTTATTTCAGCGATTGCGGTCAATGATACTACAAAATATCCTGGGCAGGGCTTCTGGGGTTTGGCAAGAATCGCTGGCAATGTTCGCTTGAATATACAATATTCAGATATAGAATCGGGTTACATAATGAACAATGAAATGTTAGATTTCTGGTCTTCTGAAGTAAAAAGAGTTTTTGATTGCTGGAAGGTTCACGATTGCTGAATATCAATGCATGGTCGTTTACCTAGACAATAAGAACGAATTCTTCCACTAATCGCTTGATAATGATGGGTGAGTGAAGGACATGGCAAATAACGAAAGAGCTAGAAAGAAAGATTCCGCCAGACTCGTATGGGACTCGAAGCCACGCCGTGCTCCTAACCCCAGGGATATTGAATTCCAGACCGCCGAAGCAGTAATTCCCAACTGGGTTCGTGATAGTGGGCAAATACCTATATCTTTCCGCGATGCTTTATTCGGTGAGGAGGAACTAGACAAGCAGCGGATGAACCGCCTCATCTGGGGAGATAATTTACTGGCGATGCAGGCTCTCTTTGCCCAGGGCTACGAGGGGAGGATAGACCTCATTTACATTGACCCGCCTTTCTGGTCGCAGGAGCAATACAATTTCCAGACCGCCCTACAAGTTACTTCTCTAGGAGAGCTAGGCCGTCAGCCTACTTTCGTTGAGCGCCTTGCTTATAAAGACACTTGGACTGGGGGAATTGACTCATATCTTGATATGCTTTACCCGCGCCTTCAACTCATGAAAAGGCTACTGGCTGATTCTGGGGCAGTTTACGTACATGTAGACTGGCATGCTGGCCACTACGTCAAGGCGATTATGGACGAGGTGTTTGGCGCATTGAATTTCCGTAATGAAATAGTCGTCAAGCGAACCAAGAAAAACGTGTGGGAGCGAGAACGGGTCAAGACCATAAACTTTGGGCATGATGTTATCTTGTTTTACGCAAAAACTGATTCTCACCTGATATCACCTCCGACTATTCAATCTGAGCGACCTGACCGGTGGCACTCTTTTGAAGCTGCTGGTTTCAGAGGTGGAATGGACTATGAATTATTCGATTGGAAACCCGCACCTACTAATCATTGGAGGTGGACAAAAGCTAAAGCCGAACAAGCAATAACAGAAGGGCGCCTACGCCCTAATCCACACACTGGCAGGCCTGAGTATCTAGTCAAGGCAACAACGGAGGACCTCTTGGACACAATTTGGTCGGATATACCAGCATACGCCTTCAAGCATGGTTTTGATACTGAGAAAAGTGAGCCGCTACTTTCCCGCATTATCAGCGTTTCCTCGAACAAAGGTGACCTTATTGCCGACTTCTTCTGCGGCTCGGGAACAACACTGGCGGTGGCAGAACAGCTAGGCAGACGCTGGATATGTTGCGACCTCTCTAAGGTAGCTATTCAGGTTACAAGGACACGCCTCGTTCAGCAGGACGCTAAGCCCTTCCTCATTGAAAACATCGGCAATTACCAGCGTGAGATGATTTATCTCTCTGGCGGGCGTATCGGTGAGATGCAGCAGGTTATCTTGAAGCTCTACGGTGCTACTCCTCGCAAAGGCTCAGCCGACCTAGGCACCCGCCACAGCCCTGAGGATGGAGTCCTGGAGCTAGTCTATGTAGGCTATCCCGACCGCCCCGTAACTGCCCGCAAGGCTGAAGAGCTGGCGCGGCAAGCAGAGAAGCTGGATGGCACCGGATATAAGCGCCTTGTTATCCTCGCCTGGGACTACGATTATAACTACTCCTCTGAGCTGGAGAACCGCCTCAAGGCAGCCAAGCAGCCTATCAAGACTAAGATACAGAGCCGCACCATACCGCCCGACATTTATGACTACCTCAAGAAAGCCAAAGACGAGGATGAAATTGAGCCGCTGCGGGGCAAGATACAGTTTTATGAGAAACCCTATCTCCGCTTAACCAAGCCCCAGGTGAAGCCAGCAGTTGAAGGTCAGGCCGAAGTAACCATTGGCATTGAACGCTACGTCGTGTTTGACCTGCCTGTGGCTCAGAAAGAGCGAGAAAAGCTCCAGGCCCTTATTAAGGATAACTTCGCTGTCCTCATTGATTATTGGGCTGTAGATTGGGGCTACGATGGCTACACTTTCAAGAGTCAGTGGCAAGATATGCGTGGAAATGGTCGCAAGACGAAAGTGGTAACCACTCAAGCCGCCACCAATTTGGTTACTGGCAAGACTCACACTATTGCCGTGCGACTGGTAGATATCTTTGGCAACGACGCTGCTGGGAGCGTAAAGGTTGAACTGTAGTAGTGTTAGCGATACTATAAAAGTAAGATAGATGAATGCTCCTATTACTCTAAAAGTTCTCAAGTATATTGTTGACCAAATAAGAGAGCGTGATGGTATCCCTACAAGGACCAAGGTTGTTAAGATTTTGTATTTAACAGATGTTGAGTACTATAGGCACCATAGCTCCATGCTGAGCCAACTCCCGTGGAAATTCCTTCATTACGGCCCCTACACCATGGAAATAGAGCCTCTGCTTCAGAGCATCAGCTTAGGTGAGGAAGAAACTATAGTAAAGAACCGCTATAAAGTTTTCACCTATAAGGTTGAGCAACCTGAAACTCTGGATGACCTATTGCCATTTTCCGATCGAATTATGATAGACAAAATTATAGAGCGATGGGCTTTAGAGAGTCTTTACAAGCTGCTGGATTATGTATATTTCGAAACTGAGCCTATGCAAAGCGCATCACGAGGAGAGTTGCTTGACTTTTCTAGAATTACACAAGAGCATTTTGTAATAGAAAAAACTCCACAGTCCTATCTCTCTCGAGAGATAATTAGCAGACTTAAGGAGAAATTCAAGGCCATTCGTGAGAGTAAGCCTCCCGTTCGGCGTTACACACCTCCGCCCTATGATGATATTTACTTTCAGGCAATAGCAACTATGAATGCTGGAGAAACAGAGCTCTCAGCACTTCGTTTTATGAAAAACGTCGAAATCGTTGAAGAAAGTGAGCATATAATAGCCAAACAGTCTGAGTGAGCAGCATAGAATTTGATAGACCTTGTTCCAACATACTACCAAGCCCTTTCAGGAATATACCGACAATGGTACCAACCAGGACAGTTCTTTGAAGCTCCGGCACTTTTCCTCATCAGCGAAAAACCTATGCCAGTTTTGTCAGCGAAGTATGACCCTCGCTCCAATACCTACACTTATGGAGTAGACATGGCTGGTGCCGAAGCATTTAAGGAGGAGCAGATGCCCATTTATCCTTTGGGATTACGCTCTAACGAAAGGATGACTTTGGTAAAATGCAAGATGAGACCAGTGATTATTATCTCTAGAGCAGCAGATAGCTGGAAAGATAAAGGAAGAAGAAGTGACGAATGCTTCCTTGTTGCTCCTATTTATTCCTTTGGGGGAGACAGCGAAAAGGTAAGTTATTCACCAGCATTCATTGAGCGGGTGAAAGCATACACCTACAATACCTTTTTCTATCTACCACCGAGTACAACCCCTTTTGTTAAAGAGTCCTTCGCACGTTTCGACCGCATTCAGGTCATTCACAAATCTTGGCTACAGCACAGACCAATCAAGCTGACCCCCGATGCCTTTGAGTCTCTTCAAGCATGGCTTTATTGCTACTTAACTTGGGATCCCTTTACAGCGGCTACGACATCAAAGATATGTGATTTAGTTCTAGAATATAGAGAGGAAAAAGTGAAAGCTTTGGGGATTTCATAGCACACGCTGATTTGGGTTTGGCTTGGTTCAGCATTCCTTCTGTACATTCCGTCATTTTGTTTAGCTATCACCGGCTCTATCTGCCTGCTTTAGTAATTATCCCCTAGCCGGTGGACATTACCCACCCTCACCCTTCTTAGTCCTTGTCCTTCTGTCTCTGCCAAGTATTCTTCGATGATGTAGTGCTTAGGGAAGTAAGCAAATTGCTGTTTATGTTAAGGGAATTGTTTTGATCCCTTTATTTGCCAGCGTTGCTGCTAAATATCTTCGATGGCAGTCCAAATCTTAGTCGTTAGTCAATAGTCCTGAAGTCAAAGGAGCTTGCTTATGCCGCGTTTGTAGAGGGGGGATTCACCCTCACCTAACCTCTCCCGTCGAGGGAGAGGGAAAGGTCTTTTTGAGATTGCTTCGGCTATGCCTCGCAATGACAATAGGGCAGCGCCTCGGAATGACAACTACATATTTGCGGTAGCCACCTTGACGGAATCCACCTAGGGTATCGCCCATTTAGTCAACAGCCATTAGTCCAGAAGTCGATAGTCCTGACCTCCTGACTGAGTCTTTATCCAGGCACTTTACTTTTGGGGAAACGCCGAACATCCACAAGGAAGGCAATGCTATATTGCTGCAAAAGTGGCACGAAATCACCGAATCTCCTGCGTCCCTAGCCAATAGTGAAAATTGCTTGACAAAAGTTTCACTAATTTGTATAATTTCAACAAACGGTGAAAAAACTATAATTGGTGAAAACCCATGAGGGAGTCAGAAGTCGTAGATAAAATTCGAGAGAGGCTTGAAGGTCTTTTGAGTGATATCCCCTTCCTTGAAGCAGGACAGCCTATCACGCAAATGTATTTGGAAGGTGCCCGCCCCGACTTGCTATTTGAGGTTATGGCAGGAAATCGCCCCTCGAAAATCATAGTAGAAGTGAAGTCCGTTGGGGAACCACGGCAAGTACGATATTCTATACAGCAGTTGAGAGAATACTCAACTCGGATTGAGGATGCTTACGGGGTGGTGGCAGCACCTTACATCAGCAATGATACGGCTCGCCTTTGTAAGGAAAACGGTGTGGGCTATATAGACCTAGCTGGAAATTGTTTCCTGAACTTCAACCAAGTATACATTGAACAAAGAAACTACCCAAATCCAACTGTAGAAAAGCGTCAGCTCCGTTCCCTCTTCACCCCCAGGGCAAGCCGTGTTCTCAGGGCGATGCTTGCCAATCCGAGGCGGCCTTGGCAGGTGCAGGAGTTGGCAGAGGAAGCCAATGTGAGCCTTGGTCTAGCTTTTAAAATCAAAGAACGCCTTTTGGATCTGGAGTATGCCCGTGAGAAAAATAGGAATATCTTTCTCAACCGCCCGGGAGAGCTTCTGGACAAGTGGGCAGACAACTATTCCTTCCGAAGAAATAGGATGTATGACTACTTTGGCTTTGAGGAGACCAAGGAGATAGAGCGAAGGCTTGCAGGATATTGTCAGAAGAGAGAAATTCCTTATGCTCTGACTCTTTTTTCCGGTGCTGCCCTAGTGGCACCTTTTGCCCGTTACACCAGGGGATTTGCGTATGTGGGCAAAGGGATTCGAGAGTTAGCAGAATCGCTGGAGTTGAAGGAGGTCTCCTCAGGACCAAACTTTAGCATATTAGAGCCCTATGATGAAGGGGTCTTTTATGGGAGCAGAAGGATTGAAGAACTAGAGGTCGTCTGCGATGTGCAACTCTATCTTGACCTTGTGGGATATAAAGGGCGTGGTGAGGAATCAGCCAAATTTCTCCTCGAGCAGAGGGTAAAGCCTCAACGGTAAGACAAAGCGATTATCGGGAAGCAGAAGTTCAGGCTTGTTTTTCTGTATTGCTGGAGATAATGACGGTCTTGGGCGAATTTCGAGAAAATGTTGTTATTGTGGGAGGGAATGTCCCTTCGCTTCTTATCTCGTCTGCTAAGGAGAAACACTTAGGTACGCTGGATATAGACCTTGCCTTAGATTTCAAGCATATTTCGGATGATACTTACAAGACAATTGTCAAAACCTTGAGCACCAGAGGCTACTACCAGAAGGAACAGGAGCAACCCTTTATCTTTTATAGAGATGTAGAGGACAAATTTAGAAACAAAATCACTGTGGAGATTGACCTGCTGGCTGGAGAGTATGGTGGCACTGGAAAGGGACATCGCCACCAAAAAATACAGGACGCTCAAGCTAGAAAAGCCAGAGGGTGCGACCTTGTTTTCGATAATGCAGTAAGAGTCAATCTAGCTGGCACTTTACCAGGTGGCGCTAAAAACAAGGTAACCGTTAAAGTGCCTTCCATTGGGCCTTTTCTGATAATGAAAGGCATGACCCTCTGGGAGCGGATGAAGGAAAAGGACGCCTATGATATCTATTACTGTTGCCGGAACTATCCCGGAGGTTTGACAGCCTTGGTGGAGGCGATAAGACCGCTGGTGAGGAACAGGCTGGCAAGGGAAGGCCTGGGAAAGATCAAAACAAAATTTGCCCTAGTTAATGGAATAGGACCAACTTGGGTGGCAGACTTTCTGGAAATTGCAGATCCAGAGGAGAGAACCAGGATTCAGAGAGAAGCCTTTGAGCTAGTAAACGCCTTAATGGAGAAACTAGGTATTGAGCCCTTTTTAGAGTGACTTCTAGGTAACGCCTATCCTTTCAGTCTGGAGCAGGTAGATTTGGCATAGCAGTGAATGTAGGCCGTTATGGTGAAGGTGGGGAAAAAGATTACTCAGACTACAGTCCTCCATACGTATTCTCTAGGGCAATTAGTATCTGCCCAGAGTAACAAAACGTCATTTTGTTACAGCTTAGAAGAGGACAATTAGCTAAATTGTGGCCTGTGCAATAGGAGAGACAACACCTCATCTTTTTTTGGTGTTTCACTGGAAATGAACCCCTTTAATTGTCTGCCTTTTAATTAATCATCCCTAAAAGGTGGACATTGCCCACTCTGACTTTTCTTAGCTCTTGGAGTTTTGCTTCTGCTGGGCGTTCCTCAACGATTATGCAACGGAGTATACTTCAAAATTATGACCTTTTATTGCGTGGAGGGTAGCGCCAAGAGTTAGCAATGATTAGTATAAGGGCATGCTGCTATACATTTCGTCATCTTGTTCGTCTAGTTTGTTGTCATTATTTTCTTGCGTGCCATAAACCTATTGACTTGCGAAAGTTCGGCTGATAAACTTGTTTTAAAAGGGATAAATTTCTGGATTCCCGAAATTGGTTAGAAGAAGGTGAATATGCCGATGACTATGGTGTCCCCCTCTGCCGTTACGGTTGGGCAGGCGCTAAAGCATGCCAGAACAGCTATGGACTTTACTTTGAAGCAAGTGAGTAAAAGTATGAGTATTGCCATGTCTACCATTTCGGAGATTGAAAGCGGTAAACGACGCGTATCGGCAGTAGAGCTATATAGATTTGCAAAGTTGTATCAGCGCCCGATAAGTTTCTTTCTTGAAGAGAGCGAGACTAGTGCCTCCTTTGCAATTCTAATGCGTGCTGCAGGCACCGCCTCTGTTTCCAAGGAAAGCATTATTAATTTCCATGAGCTGTGTAGAAGCTATCGAGATTTAAGAAAACTCGTCAGAGCACCAGAAATGCCAAGCCCGCCTGATTACTCGGCCTCCAGATTAACAACACTTGGCCAAGCTGAGAAGTTAGCAGAAGCTGAGCGAAGCTCTTTGGGACTCAATGGGCAGCCTATAAAGGACATTTGTGATTTACTAGAGGGGAAAAGGGGGGTCAAGCTATTTCATTTACCGGAGGACCCGGAAGGATTCTCCGGTGCCTTTACATACGATGAGCAACTGGGAGTTTGCTTCTTAATCAATTCGCGCCATCCTAAACGGAGACGGACATTCACAGTATCACATGAGTATGCCCACTGTGTTGCTCATCGAAATCAACTGGCCCACATTGATACTTGTCCTGCTTTCGAAACAAAAAACCCTCGTGAACGTTTTGCTAATGCCTTTGCTGCTGCTTTCCTGATGCCAAGACACACCGTCAATGAGGTGTTAGGCCAATTGGTCTTCCCACAAAAATCTGCGCTAACTGCCGAAGTCCTGGTTCATTTGGCCATGTATTTTGGCGTGAGTTTTGAGGCAATGGGCTGGCGATTGGTATCACTAAGGAGGTTATCTCTTTCCAGACGGGAGGAGCTTTCGAGCCAACAGGTGCCGTCATCACCAACTGCCCGACTGCTCGGGTATTGCAAGGAGGAAGAGCCACCCGATACAGTTCCTCGCCAGTACAAAT
>Ga0209986_10003246_pt1 | contig 14344 bp, 16 predicted proteins | sample BlataG_FD_183168 | JGI IMG/M metagenome (GOLD analysis project Ga0209986, IMG submission 183168) | Deep subsurface microbial communities from Black Sea to uncover new lineages of life (NeLLi) - Black_00105 metaG (SPAdes) (version 2) | ecosystem: Environmental > Aquatic > Marine > Oceanic >...
GTACCCATTGCAATAAAGAATGGATTATAACAAAGCTTAGTATGACTACTTAATATAGGTTTAATATGTTCACGAATAGTTCCAGGAAGCACTGTTGAAATAATAATTACAGTTTTATCAACACCTTGTTTTTCAATTTCTTGAGAAAGTTCAAATAGACCTTTCTTTAAATATTCATAATTAAAATCAGCTCTTTCTTTTGGTATTCGAGTGATGCCTTCGTATTTTTCTTCGTGTGGAGTTTGAATTGGAACAAAAATTATATCAGATTGTTTTACGATTTGCTCTAAATTTTTTATTTGAATTTGCGATTTATTTAGTAGTTCTTGAGCACCTTCTTCTTTATAATCTAGTGTTTTAAATCTTATATTTCTTAATGTAGTTTCGTTTATATCTGTGCCAATGACTCTATGGCCTTTATCTTCAATAGCAAGAGCTACTGGTAAACCTAGTTTTCCTAGACCTAAAAATCCAATGTTCATTTATTTTGCAGTGCCCCAACTGTCTCCTTTCTCTACATCAACTTTGAGAGGCACTTGCAAATCTACAGCATTTCTCATCAATTGTATAGCTTCATCTAAACATTTTTGTTTTCCTTGTGGAACTGAAAAATCTAACTCATCGTGAATCGTTAATTTAATATCAATTTCTTTTAATAGTCCTGATTGCCATATCTTCAACATTGCCGCTTTTGTAATATCAGCAGAAGAGCCTTGAATTAAAGCATTTAATCCAGTATGTGTCATAGCACGTTTAAGTTCTTGTTTAGGATATTTTTCATAAGCTTCAAATTTACTTACAGGTTTTTCTCCCCAACTATCTTTAGGTTCCCATAAATCAAATCTTCTTTTACGACCTAATAAAGTTTTAATATAACCTCTCTTACTTGCAACATGAGATACTTGACGAGAAAGCTCTCTTACAAAAGGTACTTTATTATGATATTTATTAAATAACTCATAAGCTTGATCAGTATCTAATCCTAACTCTGCTGCTAATTTTTTATTACCCATTCCATAAAATAAACCTAAGTTAATCGTCTTAGCTTGTTTTCTAGGAATCCCTGCCATCGTTGCAACCATTTGATGAAAATCTGTATTCTCGTCTTTATTAAATTGATTCTTTGCTTCAACTGCAGTTGCCATATTTTTAAGACTAGCGTAATGTACTAATACTCTAGGCTCTTGTTGAGAGTAATCAGCACATACCCATTCTGAATTTTCTTCAGGTATAAATAAGCTTCTGATCATCGGACCAAGTTCAGGGTCACGTGCAGGTACTTGCTGTAGATTAGGATAATTAGAACTAAATCGACCTGTAACAGTTCCGTGTGGATTAAAGTTACAATATATTCTATCTCCTACAGCTTTCTCTAGGATCATGTTTTTTATAAATGTATTTCTAATCTTATCTAACTTTCTAACCTCTAAGATGCTCTTGCTGATATCATCCACTTGACTTTCCAACCAAGTCGCAGTGAAAGACGGAGTACCTTTTGCGGTGTAATTATACTCAATTTTATTTTTATCATATGCTTGTTTAAGAGAGGCGTTTGCCCAAACATTAACCTCTCCTCCTCCAAGTTTATTTAGTCTAGCATGAACCTCTGCCTGTTTTTTTTCAAGCGTGTCATATAGTTCTTCTGCTTTATTTATATTTATACGAACACCTTGCTTACGCATATGAAATAATAAATTAATAAGTTTTGATTCAAACTCAACTATAGATTCTATTTCTTCCTTTTTAATAATTTCTTGTTGTTTTTGAAAAATCTGTAAAGTTAATAAAGCATCCTCTTTAGCATATTCAGCTACATAGTTTGCATGTAATTTCCATAAACTATCTTTGACTTTAGCACGTTTACCAAACTCTGCTTGTACAGCTCTTTCTAATTCAACTTCATATTTAGATTTTTTTAAATATCTTTTAGCCATACTATCTAAAGAGTATTTAAGCTTGTTTTCGTCTATTAAGTGCTCAATTCCTTGAATATCGTATATACAATGGTCGATAGTAAAGGCAAGCCTTGAATCGTGTGAATTTAGCCACTCCATGTCATAAATAGCGTTAGCAAAAACGTACTTTTTATTGAGTTTTAGCATTTTATTTAAAAAATCAATAACTTTTTCATTATTAAGATTTCCACCACCTTCGTGTCCGATTGGAAAATATTCATTATAACCTGAGTCAGTTGCAATAGATATGCCTACTAACTTTCCATCTTTTCTAAATCCACCAGGTCCATGCGTCTTTAAACGAGGGTCGCATGTCTCAGTGTCAATTGCTATAATATTTGATTTTTCTAATTCAGAGAACTTGAACATTTATCTATTACTAAACTTTTGTTAATGTAAGTCCAAGAACGACCTTCTGATAAACTATTCTCCATCCAATAGTTTCCTAATATTTTTGCATCTACATATTCTTCTCCAAAAATAATATGTGCGGCTGATGTATTTAATAATAATTTTAAACAATGAATACAAGGACTAACTGTACAATAAACCCATTTAATATCATAGACATCTTTACATTGTAATAATGCATTCTGTTCAGCATGAATAGCATTACACATATCTAAACCTTCTCCTGATTTTAAATTGGCTCCCATACAAGGAACATCTATACAATGTGTTTGACCACTTGCGCCACCATTATATCCTGTAGCTATGACGTGTCCTTTTGAATTAACTAAAACGCAACCAACTTTACGTCTAGCACAAGTTGCTCGTTCTGAAACTAAGTAGGCCATTTTTAAAAAGTACCAATCTCTAGGTATTCTATTGGACATCTTTCAATTCTAATAATCTATTTTCTAAAGTCATCTTTTTAGCATCACCTGCTTTATAAAGATTAGCAATAAATAAATCTTCTTTACCTGCGTATCGTTCAATTAAATCGTTAAATGAAAACCAACATTCTTCTTCTCTAAAATCACCTCTACATATTTCTGCAGCGTCCCAATTACTTTCATATAAATGACGACTACCTGCATTTATTTTTAAACCACCGAGTTTAACTTTAATTCCTAAAGCGTATAATCGACAAGCTACATAAAAAGTAATTGCAGAGAAATTAAAAGAATCATATGGAGTTCCTAGCCATATATCGTTACTTCTCATATTCGTAATACAATGTAGATATTTTTGATTTTCAAATTCTCTAATTAAAAATTGCATTGATAATGTACAAGGTACATCTTTACTTGATCTAGGATTCTCTCTCCATATATTTAATACAGCTTGTCTAGTATCTAAATCATTTTTAAGTGTTTCTATAATATAACTTAATTGAGTTACAATCTTAGGACCATACGCTCCATAAAAAGTTATACCGTCATCACTAAATCTTTTAATACCTTCCATATAATATCGAATTGTTTTTAAATCATTACGACCATCTAACATCCACGCTGCTTCACCAAACATAAAACGATAGTTTAAATTTCTACCTTTGCGAGTTACAATAGGACAATCCATATCGACATTAAAAGTATGATTAATTTTTTCAAATATTTTTAATCCTCGTGGTGCGCATTCAAACTGAGGATATTTCATTATATCTGTAAGTGTATTAATATATTCTGCGTTTATTTGTTTACTCATAGTGCTACTGTTACCGCCCTTTCTATTATTTTTTCTTTTACATCTTCAAGTTTATGACCATCTTTAAACATATCGTATCTAATAAAATTATCACGTTCTCTTAATGGAGATAGTTTAGATAAAAAATTATTACGACCAGGTTTACCAAACCAGTGTTGATAATAAAAGTCAACAACTTTATCAATGTTATCATATTCTTCATGACGTTTTTCTTTATTAATTCTATGATTTTCTTTTACTCTACTTACATCTTCAGGACAACACCAAACGTAAAGCGGTCTTTCTTTTTGTAACATTTCGTAAATTGGTGTAGCATTATAACTAGGACCATTTCGATAAATATAAGAATAGCACTGTTCACTAGGCCAATGTCTATCTATCAAAACTAATTTACCTCTGTTCTTCATTTTAATAGCATGTCTTGCACTTGCTTTATGCCATAACTTCATATTTTTATGCACTCTTAAATGCATATAATATGCGTCTTTACCAAATTCTTCTTTAATATAATTAATTAAAGTCGTTTTACCGACACCGTCTGGTCCTTCAAAGATTATGATTCTAGCAAGCATTTAAAAAATTCTTTCGTTCTTTCTTTAGTCCAAAACTTTTTATTTAAAATTTCAGTTTGACTATCTAATATTTCTTTTAATTCTTCCTTACTACCTTTTTCTATAATATTATGATCAATTTTAATTCCTAAGATTTTAGATTCTTCTGGATGTGCAAATATAATATTCCCTGCATCTTGAGCTATTTTATATCTAACTCTCCACCAGCCGCTACCTTTAGCAGTATGATAATGAGGAGGACTAATCATACCCCATACTTTTTTATATTCTTGAAATAACTCATGTTCTTTTAATCGTGGTTGTTTTTCTTTTACGTTTCCAAAACGTTTAACTGGCCAAGCAAATTGTTGTTTACTAAACCAACTATCTTTACTGACTAAACTTGCCAATATCCATTCTTTTTTTCTTTCTTCATTATAATGACTAAAGAGTGTATTAGCATCTTCATGATTTTGATATGTATTTGTATAAGGCGTAGGATCCCAATTAATTATTTTATTTGCTTTCATACCAAGTTCATCTAAATTACCACCATCATATGCGGGTACTAATAAAGTATGAGGCCATTTTTCAAATGCAAATGTATCTACAAAATCTTCTATTTCTTTTTTATAAGCTTGAGCCTCGTCCCAATAAACTTTACCTACAGGGTTCCCTGCTTTAGAGACCTTCTTCCATATTCTCCAATGACCACGACTAAATGTACCAAAACCTGATACTGAATCTTTAGTTTGCCAATCATCGATTGAGATTATAGCGTCAGGTCTCTTAATTATAGTATAGGCTGCACCATACCAATAACGAGCCGAAAGGCTATTTGGACCAAAAACAAATACGAAAACCTTATCATACATTGATACATCTTCGCCAGGAATAATCGCTTTATGAGTTACATCGTGTCCTAGTTCTCTTAAAACTTCAGGAAGTATTCTAGCTGATGTTGCAATATTTAAAGGACTACGAGCTGTTCCTATTGCTAAAGCGTTAAACCCTGTTACTAAAATTTTCATTAATATCTCTTTCTTCTTCAACTATTCTTTCTATATTCGGTGCTTCCCATCCTTTAGGTTTAATAACGTCAAAGGCGGTTCCTCTTTTCTTTGATTTACTTTTAGCTCTTATCTTACTCATATTCGCTTTTTGTACTTCGTTCCAAGCTTTATCAAAAGGTAAATTAAATAACCATGCTGTACCTAATGCAATGTATACAATATCAACTAAAGCATCTAAAGCACCTGCTGCATCTTTTTTAGTAATCGCTTGTGTATATTCTGCTAACTCTTCCATTAAAAACGAAGTTCTAAAATTTACTAATTCGTTATTATCAGGTATACCAACTTTTTCGTTTTTTTCAAAGCCAAATTTTTTATGAAATTGATCAATATCTTTTATTAAATCAGCTCTTTTATCAAAAAATTCTTTATTCGTCATAACAATCTATCTTGCTCTTGTTCCTTTCTAAAGTCTATAACTTGATGTTTTTCTTCGTTACTTAATTTATTCGTTATACTTTCTTTTACTATCCTTGCTACATATTCAGCTACAGGCGGCATTACTCCTCGTGCGATTTGTGATCCTATACTAGATGGAGGTCCTTCCCATTTATAATCGTGAGGATAACCTGCCATATAAGCTAATTCTTTATGACCAAATAATCTATCTTCTGTAGGGTGAATATAAAACCCTCCAGCGATTACAGGTATGTGAGCATGTTCTTTTAATCTCCATTTCATAAACTGAGGTCGTCCTTTAACTCCACCACGCATACCTCCTCTTACCCAAGTTTCAGGTGAATTATATCTTTCCCAAGTAACTCTTAAACTTTCTCCCTGTTTGCAATGTTTTAAATAAGGTATTTCATTTTGACCTAACTTCATTAAATGTCCAATATCTGATCCGTGTTCCGCTTTAAAATTATCAAGAACTTCTTTCGTTGTAGGAAGTGGTGAAAAGTTTAAAGGTCTTACATCCATAAAATTTTTAGTTGCTATAAAGAAAAATCTTTTACGACTATGATTTAAACCAGTAAAGCCACCATCTATTAATAAATGAGTTGTATAATAACCAAGTTTATTTGCTTCTTTAGTTAATTCATTAATCATTTCGTAGCCACCGTTTTTACTATAAACTCTAGGTACAGATTCAATCGCTATCGCTTTAGGACCTATCTCTTTTAATAAATTAAAACTATCTTGCCAACATTTAATTCTAGGATCTTTCTTCCATGCCATCGCACCTTTTTGAGTTGACCCTAAATTTGACCACGGTGCACAAGGTGGGTTACAATATACAAAATCTATTTTACCTTTATATTTTTTTCTAGGCCATTCATCTTCACCTTCGTAAATCGGTAAATCTGGAAAATTAGCTTTAACTGTTTTTTTGTATAAACCTGGTTTCATTTCAAAATGTGCTTGAACATCAAAATGTTTTCTAACACCTAAAGTAAAACCGCCTGCAAATATATATGTTCCTAATGCTTTCATCTTATTTCATAGCTATACTTCGTTTCAGGCTGTAAGATAAACAAATTTTTACGTGCTCGTGTTACAGCAACATAAAATACTCTGTGTTCATCGTCAGGCTCTGTATTTAAATTTCTCCAAGACTTATAAGAAATATCCGATATAACAACAACATTATCACTCTCTCCACCTTTTATTCCGTGTATTGTTGATAAACGAATACGAGCTTTATTTTTAAATAAATCTCCAGATTTAATTAATGATTCAAACATTAATATATCTTCAGGATCAAGACCATAAATAATGTCTTGCCATTCTCCTTGCGCTATTAGTCCGCAATGTTCTCTTAAATATTCAATACTAAATTCTAAAGTTTGATCTACACCTTCTAATTTTTTATATCCTCTTTTAATTGATACTTTGCCGTACATACATTGATAGAGTTTTTTAAGTTCTTGAAATGTAATTGTTTCTCCTTTATTTAATTTTAACCAAGCTCTTATTGCAATCACAAATTTATTTGTTTTAAATTCTTGATATCCTTTTTCATAAAACCAACCCATTCGTTTACAATATGCCTCTGCTTTATTTAATTGATAACCTGATCTTGCTAATACTAACCAATCACCAGTTGACATATCAACATCTTCTATTGATACAACCTCTGTTATTGATCCTTGATCCTCTCGACATGTCCAGTTCTTAACTTGTCTTAAAGAAATTTTATGTGATATATCACAAGCAAGTTGATGAATCACTTTAGGAAGTCGATAACTCTTAGGAAGAACTTCAATGTCACCTTTTATATTTAAAAACTTTTTAACGTCAGCACCTGCCCATCTATAAATCGCTTGATCATCATCGCCCGCAATATATCTATATTTACAATGTTCGTTTAATTTCTCTATGACTTTCCACTGTTTAGTCGTTAAGTCTTGAGCTTCGTCAACAAAAATAACATCTAATTGAGGTATATATTTTTCTTTGACAAAAGCATCTAACATATCAGTAAAGTCTAATAGTTTCTTTTCTCTTTTAAAATTAGCAAGAGCTTTAGAAAAAAATTCTTGTTCTTCCCAAGAGTGATCACACTCTAATTCTTTCCATACTTGTTTTAAATCTCTTTCGCTTGATCTTGCCACTTCATCACAAAATAAAAGTAAATCACCTTTCTTACTTCCCACTGATAAACCCGATGTATCTTCATCAGATACGCCTGACATCTCTACTCTTACAAGTTCTGAAAACTCTTTTAATCGTTCACCTTTAAAAACTTGACCTGAATTTACATTTAAACATCTATAACATAGACTATGTATCGTTCTAAAATATTCTAAATCATCGTCTGATAGTTCAAACTTTTTAATGATTCTTCCTCTCGCTTCTCTAATAGCTCTACGAGTAAATGAAAAATAACCAATCTTTAATGGAGGTATGCCTTCTGCTATCTTCTCTTCAAGAAGTTTTAAAAGTGTAGTTGTTTTACCCGTACCGGGACTTCCAAATATTTTAATTGTTTTGTTTTTCATAAATCTTTTTAAGAACATTATGTTGTTTATTAGATAATAAAATATGCTCGTCAAACTTATCGAGCTTATCTATAACTGATTTACAGAAATCCATTTCCCATTCATTTAATTTAGTATGATCTAAATCTTTTAGAAACTTAACTAAATTTTTATATTTATCACCTTCAATTCTTAAAAGTAATTCTTTAGGTATTTCTCTAGGTTCAACAGGTTCAACATTTTGACGAAGCATGTGAAAATATATTTCTCTACATAAATTTACATCTAATAAAGCATCGTGATATTCTTGTTGACTTGTATGAAAAAAATGTTCAAATGATTCTCGTAATTTAGGATATTTATAATCTTTATATTCACCTGGAAGTTTTAAAATGTCTTTAGCCATCATCATCGTACAATGAATATTTTTAGGTTTTTTCCAATGAATCCCAAAAAATTTAAATGATCTATCTATGATTTGTAAATCAAAAGCTGTATTATGTGCAACTAAAGTATCACACTTTTCAATCATCTCTTTAAAAACTTCTAATGATCTTTTAGTATTAAGACCCACTTCTTCTGCATATTCTTGAGATATACCGTGTACATCAGAAGCTTCTTTAGGAATATTAAAAAAACCTGGACTAAATACAAAAGATATTTGATGAACTATCTTTTCGTTATTATCACACATTTGTGCTGCTAAACTTACTAAATGAGGTTGATCATTATGATCTTCACGCAAGTCCCTTCGCCAGAGACCGCTTGTCTCTGTGTCAAAAAATAAAATCATTACATTCCTTTCTTAATACTTGTACTTATACCATTAATAGGAACATTAGCGTCAACTCTATTTACTTGAATATCTTTTTCAATAAATAAAATTGCAGCTGTTAAAGCATCTTTATTAACAGCGTAAGCATCATCTTTAGGATCAGTGCTTCTTTTAGCGTGTTCTAATAGTATGTTTATTGCTCTTGCCTTATTCATAAGCCTCTCTTTCTATTTCAGGTTGTTTAAATTCTTCAGTTTGATTCTGAAAACTTTTAATTGTCCATGTATTAGTAAATTTACCTTTTATCTTTTTACCACTATGAGTGGCACCTAAATTTTTAAGATAAGCAGTAATTTCATGTAATTTAAATTCTTTAAATCTGTGTCTATCTAAAAATTCCATAAAGTCGTTAATTCTAAATTCAGTATTTTCATCTTGTACAATAGCTTTACCACGAAGTAAATCTTCTATTTCAGTAGAAGATGTTGACCCTGTACAAAATCTTTCTAATAAGTCATATAAACGACCCTCATTACTACTATCTTCAGGTACATCAACATGTTCTATTTTTTGCATTAAATCATTGACTGTCTCAGTCCATATCTTATCATTGACTTTAGGTAATAACATATCTAAATTTTCAAATACGATTTCTTTAAAATCTAAAAAATTATAAATTTGTTTTGCTCTTAATGGACCAATTCTTTTACTATTTAAAGTTAAATAATAAGTAGGTGGTTTAGTTAACATCTTCGTGACACTATTTAAAATAGGCATTTGCCCATCTTCGTTAATTCCATATTTACATGTTAAACATTTAGGACGTTGACATACTGAGTTAATGGGTGAATCATTACATTTATAATTATAAGTTTTTTTATCAAGACTATTTAAGACTGATGTAAACTCTCTAGGTTTTAATGCTGGTACAATATATTTTTCATTAAATTCTTCTAATCGTTCTTGCCAATGTTCTTCATCTGACTTTCTTAAATAAACGCCTAGATTAAATAATCCATTATTACGACCACCTTCTGCGATTCCTCCCGCTGATAATAAATGTTGTAAACAAGGAGGGCCTCCTGGTATTTTATCTTCTACATCATTAACTTTATTTATAAAACTTAAATCAATACTATCTAAATCATCTACAGCGAACTTATCTATCCACTGTATAAAATGTTTTGCAGATAAAGCTTTACCGTCATATAAAGCATAACGATCAGTTTCATCAGAGCTAAAGTAAGGCATGTTTAACCAACTACCACAATCGTTATCATCTATAAGCTTAGTTTGTTGAGGTCTTAAATCATATTTAACGAAACCATAAGCATCTGCAATATTTTTTAATTTCTGTATCATTTTAGACGCAGGTACAAATTTTTTAGTAAATATAAATATGTGAGCACCACCTGATTTTGATCGTGCTATAATTAAATTCTTTTCTTTAAAATCTTTTGATAATTGTTCTAAATCAACAGCGTAGTCGTCAACATCAAGACAACCCCACTTGCATTTATTATCTTCATTAATTGGAACAACACCTAGATGTTGCTTGCCGTCTAGGTGTTCTTTCCATAACTCTTTGATGTAAGGTTCACGAAAGGTCTTTCCATAGCCATCAAGCTTTAATCCTTTTTTGCCTGTTACGACAAAACGACCATAAACTCTCGATAGGCCAGGAAAGACCCTGTAAAAATCTTCGTAAAGCATTTAGAAAGGAGCCTCTTCAGAGTCCTCTCCAACATCATCCGCCACTTCAGTATCAACTGGCTCTGATGCTTTTACTTTACCCTCAGATACTGAATCAGCAAACGCTTGAGCTTGCTTAAAGATATCTTGAGATTTTACTTGACCTGTTTCTTCTATCTTATATTTATACCATCTGCCTAAGTCATTCTCTGCTTGTACAGTTGATAAATGAAATTCATATAAGAATGAAGGTGGACTTACAGTCTGACCTTTTACATTTATCTTTTTCATTTTCAATAAAGTATTTAACTTTCTTGAAACTGATAAATTAGTAGAAGTCATTGTAAGTACAGCAGGTTCATGTACACCGTTCTTATTAACTAAAACGAAGTGTTCAGCGGTATCAACAATTTGATTCTCGCCTAAAAACGACTTTCTAGTTTTAGGATCAGTGGTCGTTCCTTCAGGTTTAGCATCGTGAATCGCTACTAACCCGCCTCCCTTTTCTCTAGGTACCCATTCAACATACGTTTTACGATACCCGCAAGGTATAATCGTCATACCCTCAGCATATAATTCATTACTGACAGTATTAAAGATATGACCTTCATCAGCTCTCTCAATGTATTTTTCATCTTTTTTACTACGTTGAGGTGAGTTGGTCTGCACGATAGCTAATCGTGGAATAGTAATATCATCATTAGTGACATTCTCTAAACCTTGACCAGCCGTTTTCATAATCAAGTCATCTAACACTGCTACGTTATTAGAGCTTGACTTTTTTGCTACTTGTTTTTCAGCCATTTATTTCTCCTTTCCTAGCTTTATTTTAGCAACGCTTGCTTCATAGACGTGAAATAACTCCTCAGGTAATGTTTCACCTAATTTGTATTGGTCTTTGGCCCAAGCTTTTAAAGTTCCAGCATGCACGTCTGTTTTTTCGTCATAAGGTATATCTTTAAATTTTTTAGATAATACCTTAATTAGATCATCAGCTTGATCATACTTTCCCTTAGGGAAACTAACTTTAACATCATGTTTAATTAGTTCCGCATGTCCGTTCTTCTCTAACCATTTTAAAGCATCTGCTTTTCTATCTAGTTTAAAAGAACAGAATATATCGTCTTTCACTGTTATTTGACTTCCGTCTTTCAGATCAAAACGAGTTAAGCCGTTACATGCTTGCATAGCATCCGGCAGTTCTCTTTCTTGTATCTCACGAATTTCGGCCTTTAGAGTTTTTAACTCCTCTTCCTTTTTCGCAAGTTGTCTATTTTTATCTACAAGCTTATTACCGATTTTAGTTACAACTTCTAAACCAACATTCGGTAACTTCTTTTTCTTCTCGTGTTTTTCAACTTCGTCAAAGATCCAGTTCGCTTCTTTAGACATTCTCTTTCTCCTTTCTGTTAAAGATGTCAACAGTTACACTGTAATAGGCTTTATTTTCTCTGTCCCATTTAAGTATGTTGACGACACCACTATTTACGTCACCCGCTACCATAGATGCTATCGCAATTGCAGCAGGATCACCCATTGCAAGCAGATAGTCATTATCGTTAAAATCTTTTAATTTAGATTTTAACATTCTTACAATAGGAGCAGGAGATAAAGTTATTTGTCTTCCAGGTGGAAGTAATGGTATTAATTCACCAAAACGACCTGCACTCAAGACATTAACGTTAGGGTTCTCTTGTACGATATAAACTTTACCCATTTAGTTCTCCTTTCTTTTTACTATTTACTTATATCGAAAATTCTTTATAAGTAAATTTAAAAATAGAAAACAGAAAGTTTTATATGCAAGTAAATTTTATTGATGATAAAGATTTTATAAACTATAAGTTTAAAACTAAACCATTTAAGCACCAGTTTGACGCTTTTATGAATAGTAAAGATAAGGAGGCTTATGCTCTATTTATGGAACAAGGGACTGGAAAGTCTAAAGTTATTATTGACAACATCGCTTATCTATTTCGTAAAGGTAGTATTGACACTGCTATTATTGCTGCACCTAAAGGTGTATACCGTAACTGGTTTGGTTCTGAGTTTAAAACTCATATGCCAGAAGATGTGGTTCAATTTTCAAAAGTTTGTATCTGGTCACCTGTAGAAACTAAAAAGAATATAGAAGAACTTACGAACTTTTTAAAAGAATCAGAGAAGTTAAGATTTTTTATCGTTAACATAGAAGCTCTCTCTACAGATAAAGGAAAAAATTATTTACAACGTTTATTAAATACAGGTAATTCTTTTTTCTGTATAGATGAAAGCACAAGTATTAAACATCGAACTGCTAGAAGAACTAAAGCTGTTCTTAAATTAGGTAAGATGGCTAAATACAGAAGAGTGCTTACAGGGACTCCTGTGACCCAAGGTCCTTTAGACTTATGGGCGCAAATGAATTTTCTTGATGAGTATATTCTTCAATCCAGCTTCTATGCATATCGTAATGCTTACTGTGTTGTAAGACGTAGAAGAACATCTACTCATAGTTTTGACGAAATCGTAGGTTATCAAAGATTAGAAGAATTACAAGAAATATTAAAACCTTATAGTTATAGAGTAACTAAAGATGAATGCTTAGATTTACCACCTAAAATTCGCTTAAAACGAGAAATTGAGCTAAATCGTGACCAAAAGCGGCTATATCACACGCTCAAGAAAAGAGCTATATTAGAACTAGAAAGTGAAAAATTAGTGACAGCACCTCTTATAATCACACGAATTTTAAGATTACAGCAGATATTATGTGGTTTTATTAAATCTGACGATGGTACAGAGGAAGTTATCCCTGGAGCTAATCCAAGACTAGAAGAACTCCTTAATGTACTTGAAGAGACACAAGGCGGAGTTATTATATGGGCTACTTTTAGAAGAACGATACAAATGATCTATGATGCACTGGCCAAAAAATATGGTGCAAGTAACGTAGCTACATATTATGGTGAAACAGAGTCCGAGTTCCGTCAAGAAATAGTTGAGAAATTTCAAGCGGGTAAAATTAAATACTTTATAGGTCAACCTCGAACTGGAGGTTATGGTCTAACTTTAACTAAAGCAAAAACAGTTATCTATTTTAATAATACCTATGATATGGAAGTAAGACTTCAATCTGAAGATAGAGCACATAGAATTGGTCAAAAAGATAAAGTAACTTATATAGACTTTGTGTGTCCTAAAACGATAGACGAAAAGATACTAGAAACTTTAAGTAATAAAAAGAAACTTGCTGACGAAATAACTGGTGATAAGTGGAAAGAAATATTTATTTAATATTCTTACATTTACAGAATTTTCTTTTCTTATATAATTTTTCCCAACACTTATTAGATAACCAACAAGCAAATTTATCTGCTAATTTCCAAAATGTTTTCATTATTTCCTCTTAATTAAATCAGTTGCTTTTAATCCGTAGACACTAGCTATAACACCTACAAATATCGTTTGATACCAAAATGGTAAATCACTAAAGTATTCGAAAAACAATTTCATTTTATCCATTGCCGCAGGATCCTCGGACCAAACTGCCCAAGCTAACATAACGATAGGCGCAGACAATAAAATCAAAATGAATTCGTCTTTCCAGTCTGATTGTCTAGCTTCTAATAATTTACCTTGATAGTCAGCTTCTCCTTTAGCCATAGCCTCAGCATGACGTTTTTGAGCATCTGACATAAGCATTTTAGTCTGCTGTTTATTTTTATAGATATGACTTCCAGCCTGA
>Ga0209986_10003247_pt1 | contig 14338 bp, 18 predicted proteins | sample BlataG_FD_183168 | JGI IMG/M metagenome (GOLD analysis project Ga0209986, IMG submission 183168) | Deep subsurface microbial communities from Black Sea to uncover new lineages of life (NeLLi) - Black_00105 metaG (SPAdes) (version 2) | ecosystem: Environmental > Aquatic > Marine > Oceanic >...
CAATCTACGGCTTGTGGAATACCAATTATAATGCCAAAAGTATCAAGAGATTTTTATCTGCTTAATTGTGGTGGATTGATATTCATATTTCCTACCAATTAATTATCACGATTCAAAAGGGGGAGCACCAAAAATAGAATCGATAATTACCCTTTTTTATCGTATATAATATATAATCCCCTTTTGTATTATTTCTTTTGGTAACGTTTTTCTTTCTAAGAAACGATTTTTAGTCAAGGTTTTTACTATGCCCTTACAAGGCTTGCGGGGTCGTGGGGCAGAGCCACACGGAGGTAAAAAAGTTGATAGAAGAACTCGGTGAAATAGGCTTAATAGAAAGAATAAGCAAAAAGTTCCTCGTGGACAAGCAAACCGTAACGGTAGGCGCGGGAGAAGACGATTGCGCCGTTATAGACATAGCCAAAGCAAAAGCAGGACATAAATATCTCGTAGTAACCACGGATACGCTGCAAGAATCCACGCATTTCCCTACGGGCATCTCTCCTTTCCAGATGGGCTGGAGTGCCGTTGCAGTCAACTTAAGCGACATCGCCGCGATGGGTGCTCATCCGTTTGCTTTTACCATTGCAATGGGCATTCCCGCGCACACCGAGACCGTATTCGTGGATGAAGTAGTGGAAGGAATAGAGAAATGCGCCTCTGCTTATAATACCGCGGTAGTCGGCGGCGACATAACAAAGAGCAGAGAGCTTATCTTAACCGGGACTTGTCTCGGGTTTGCAGACAACCCAGTAAGGAGAGCAGGTGCCAAAGTTGGCGACCTGATATGCGTGACAGGCTCGCTTGGGAATGCCGCACTTGGCATGAATATAATAAAAAAAGGAACAAAACTGAAAGTACCGGAAAGAGTTAAAGAAGTAGCGAAAAAAGCGCTGTTTCAGCCAGTGCCACGTGTAAAAGAAGGCGTTATTCTCGCAGACTCCGGGTTAGTAACCGCGATGATTGACATAAGTGACGGTCTCGCACTTTCATTGGCAGAACTCGCAAAAAGTAGCAACGTAGGATTCGAGATATACGAGGATAAAGTGCCCGTATTGAGCGAGGAGATAAGAAGCGCGTGGGAAGGAGATTTGGATTTATCAATGCTTGATCCCCGGGAGCTTGCGTTTTATTTCGGTGGCGATTACGAATTGCTTTTTACTGTTGGTGCGAAGACGTTAGAAAACGAAGGATTGATGAAAAGGATGCAAAAGGAGATGAAAATGAGCATTATAGGCACGGTAGTTCCGTCAGGGGAAGGCATTTATTTTAAAAAAGGGGATAAGAAGGAAAAAATGAGTATGAAGGGGTATCGGCACTTTTAGTAATTGCAAAATGCAAAGTGAAAATTGAAAAATGCAAACGAAAGGGCTTTGCACCTAAAATGCTAATTTTTGTTGAATAAAAGTGCAGACTCAGGATTAAAAGTGCAGAATGAAAAAACATAGGGGTGATGCAAACATCCTATAAAGATTACGAGATGTCACACAGGGGTTAGAAAAAGCCCCTTTTGTTTGCTTCGTCAAGTAGCTTACGTGCATTCTCTGGTCGAACTACCAAAGTTGTTTGAGACCCCCACATATATTCAGAATCAGGGGCACCCCAGTAGATAAGTGTGGGTGTTAATAGTTTATTTGCTTTGTACACGATTTTTATTACATGACTTTCGGAGATTTAGCTTTTATGACCAACCTAAATGAAACAAAAACAATTCACACGTTGAACTGTATAAAGCGGCCATCGAGATCACGAATATCCCTCGCATTCAATATACGGAGCCCTTTATCAAGTTCATCCATTAACTCAGGCTCTTTTGGATTCAGCTCCGGTTCGATTATCTTTTCTCTTATCTCTGAGCCCTTCTTCACCACGTTTCTGAAGAGTCCTGCAATAGCGATAGTATTGCACTCAAGAAAACGGAACAGAATTATGTTTGAAATATAAATATTGTTTCATTTAGTATGGTAGAAAATTTAGTTTATCCGAAAGTCATGTTATAAGATTTTTATATTTCTCTGTAAACTCGCTCATTTCTTCTACTAAATCCCTTTTTATGTCTATTCTTTCTCCTACGAAATCTTCTAAGTGTTTTATTGCTCTTCTTTTTATGTTTGGTCGCCAGAGGTAAGTATAATCAGCTAACGATGTAACCATTGCATAGATATAATCGCACGCTTCTCCTTCTTTTAATTCTGCAAAAACCATCTTCTCTTATTCGTAAAATTCTTCAGGCGCTGAATCTGAAAAGATGAAATGAGTTCCTCTATCCATTTTACATCGTAAAGGATTTACACTTCTCTCTATAATAAATCCTATCCTCTTTGTTTAATCAAAATCAATAGTCTAAAGCCACAATGCAAATCATCCTTTCACCTTCGACCGCAACCCCTCCATCCGCCTCCTACTTCTCTCTATATGCTGCTCAGCCCCTATATCCCCTCTATTCCACAACGCACCGTCTATATTCCTGATGCCGGCCAACGAAATTCCCCTCGCCTCCGCTATGGTTTCACCGATACCTACTGTGCAAACGGTTCTCGAGCCGAGCGCATAAGTATGTCCATCCTCGCGTAACTCCATAGACCCCGGATAGATTCGGAGATTATCACCGTATCCGCTTTTCTTTGTGAGTTCGTATGCACCACTCAAATCCACTTTTTTATCCCCACTGTATTTCACCCTATACCCGCCATAGTCCATCGGCACGGCATAAGTCACCACCGTCGCCTTCTCCGCAGCACACTCGACCCTCGAAAGATTTCCTTCTATCATGCGAAAGCAAACGTCCACAAAATCGTTCTTCAGCACAGGCAGCACATTCAGTATCTCAGGGTCACCCGGTCGGCTGTTTATCTCTAATATCTTCGCACCTTCGCGGGTATGCATGAAAGCAACGTAAAAGGGCATTCCACGCAACTCTTCGTTGCTTCCATTACCTCTCAGTCGGTTGAATATCTTCTGAACCAATTTCTCCTCTTCTTCTCTGTCCCTTTCCACCATAAAAGGCAGCCAATCAGTTTTATCCTTATAAGAGCCCATTCCGCCTGTATTTTGTCCTATGTCGGCATCAAAAGCGCGTTTGTAATCGCGCGTGTCCGGAAGAACGGCGAGTCTTTTACCGTCACAGAAAGCCTGAAAGCTCGATTCCTCTCCCTCCACTTTCTCCTCTATTATCACATCGCTGCCACTGTCGAAGATGGATGCGAAATGCTCGAATAGCTGCTCCCTGTTTGTAAAGTGGTCGCCCCACACACCCACACCTTTCCCCGCCGCTGGTTTATCCGGCTTCACCGCTACTTCATCCCCTATTTCATCCAGAAATCCCCATACCGCACTTTTCACTTCGCTTGCACTTGAATATTCCGCACGACGGAACACTTTAAACCCCGGATTCGCTTCCGCACAGCATTCTTCGAGCAGACGCCGTTGCGCTACCTTACTCTCTTCTATCGCATATCTTTTCGTAGGACATATCATCGCTACGCCGGTCTTACTCTCAACCACGTCTCGAACACCCGCTATTATCGGCTTCTCCGGGCAGCATATACCAAAATCTATATCGTTTTTATTCGCCTCGACGAAGTCGCATATTTTTCCTACGTCCAAATCAGGAATGACCACGTGCTTCTCCGCATGCTTCGCATTAAACGGGTTTCTTTGCTTGTCGGCAACATAAAAACGGGCTTTGTAATCCTCACTTCTGCTTAACGCATCTATTACCGCAGCCGCTCTCGAGCCATAAGAAATGACCAATATTCCTGCTTTTTCTCTTCCTTCACCCATGATGATTTATATGTATAGAGTCCAAAAAATAGATTAACTGAAATACAGAAAGAAGTAAAACGAGAGGATAATAAAATGAGTGGAAGTGGAGAAATACCGCCCCAGGTGCAAAATCAGCTTGCTCAGCTCCAGCAGCTAAAAGTTCAGATAGAAGCCGTGGGGAGGCAGAAGATGCAGGTAGAGGCTTTGTTGAGGGACTCAGAAAACGCATTAGAGGAGTTGGAAAAGCTTGATAAAAATCCCGTTATTTACCGTGGTGTTGGCGAGTTGATGATAAAGGCGGATAAGGAAGAAGTAACGACTGACTTGTCAGAGAAGAAGGAGACCTACGACTTGAGATTGAAGACGCTGGAGAGACAGGAGGAAAGAGTGCAAAAGAAATATCAACAGTTGCAACAACAGTTACGAGAGGCTTTAGGTGGGGTTATGCAGCCGACGGGTGCGTGAACAAACGTGAATTTACCGCTGAGCCCATAGAGAACACTTTTTCCATCATCTCCGCGTTCTCGGCGGTAAATAAATTTATCACTACCGGAAGAGGTCATCCTCGCGGTTGAATAAGACCTCTTTTATGTCGCCTTTGCTTCTTTTCAACTTCAACCCTCGCACGATTACGATTGGTATGCCCTCCGCAAATTCGCCCATCACCAGATTCGCAGCCGCGCATACCTCGTCAGCTATCGCTTCTTTTGTTATCCGTGCGATTTTACCAAATCTATCCGTTTCCCCTCTTCTGTCCCGCAGAGCGGGTATGCCGGAAACACCTATGCAGATTCCGGTTACGCCGTCTCTAAAAGCTCTACCAAAAGAATCAGAGATTAAAACGGAAATTTCTTTTTCACTTCTCACTTCTATCTCTTTTTTAAGCAGGGAAGCACTCCCCTGTGCGTCATCAGGCAGCAAAACCGCCTTGCCCTCCTCTACGTTTGACTCATCAACGCCCGCATTTGCACATACGAATCCATGCTTTGTCTCCACTATGATGATATTCTTTTCTGCTCTTACTATCTCTTTCGTCTCATTGAGAACAAGCTGAACAATTCTCGGGTCTTTATCCGTTTCTTTCGCAATCCGTTCCGCATCTGAGCCCGGCTTTACACCAGAAAGGTCAACGACTCCGCCTTCGCTCTTCGATACTATCTTAGACGTGAAAACTATTGCATCGCCGTCTTCTAATTTCAATTTCTTCTCTTCCAGAGCGTTAAAAAATAATGACGTCAAATCGTCACTCTCCTTTACCTCCGGAAGATTATCCATGCCTATTATTTCCAGACGGTCCGTGAGTTCAAATTCTTTCTTTGTCATCCTTCCTTCTTTTGGGGGGGAAAAACTTAAATTAGAGGGTTTATTTATGTGTTATTTAAATTAAACTTTTCTTTAAAATGGGGGATACGAGAAGAGATGAAAAAGGAGCTAATGGAGATACTCGCCTGCCCGATGTGCAAGGGCGATTTGGAGTTGAGTGTAGAAGAGGAAAAGGAAAAGGAAAAGGAAAAGGGTGAGATTGTAACAGGCAGTTTGTATTGCCGGAAATGCGACCTGCGGTATCCAATAGAGGAAGGCATACCAAATCTATTGCCGCCTGAGCTAAGACAGGGGCCTGAGTAAAGTTTGCATTTTTCATTGCCACCGTCAGGCGAGGCGATTTGGGACAGTGAGATAGATGGAAAGAATACGGCAAAGTATATACCTGGGTAGAACGGGTTTGAATTCGATAGAATTTGAGCACGAAGTATTGAAGGTTCCGCTGAGAGTGGGAGAGGAGACGAGCTTCGAGATGTTTATAATTAATCATGGAGAGCCAACGCACGTGCATTTTTCGCTTGGCGAGGAGATAAAAGACAAGGTGATGGTATTGCAGGACAAGGTGTATGTAATAGACGAGGAGAAGATAGCGGCGATTGTAAAACTGCCAAAGAGCTATGCAGGTGCGGTAGCTGAATTGGGCACCGGAGAAATATTCGTAAGTGCCGGGTATGGAGCAACGAAGGATAGTTTTTCCGTGGAGATAGTGGAGGCAAAAGAAAAGGAGAAGGGGAAAGAAAAGAGAAAAGAGAAAGAAAGAAAAGAGAGTGAGGGAGAGCGTGAATTAGAAGAGGTGGTGAGAAAGGAAAAAAAGGAATTTAAGGTATCACCAGAGGAGCGAGTGTTATTAATGCGATTGGCGGTGTCAGCAGTGGCAGCGATTTTCTTTTTTGTTTTGCTTTTTTTTATTATCCATTTCCCGCCCAGTTCATCGATTTATTTGTTTACCAGTGCTTTAATCGCCGCCTTCCTTTTCATTTTTATCGTTATTTATAATTTCTAAAAAGGTAAACGAATACTGTAAGTGAGGACTGAGGATGAAGTATATAGTAGTGACCGGTGGGGTGATGAGCGGACTTGGAAAAGGTATCACAATGGCTTCCATCGGTAGAATATTGAAGAACCGGGGCTATAAAATAGTGCCGATAAAAATTGACCCGTACATAAACATAGATGCGGGGACGATGAATCCGTATCAGCATGGAGAAGTGTACGTTTTGGGTGATGGCGCGGAGGTTGACCTCGATTTGGGGCATTACGAACGGTTCATGGATGTGGAGCTGGGAAGAGAGCATAATATAACCACGGGTATCGTTTATTCCGCAGTGATAGAGCGAGAACGGAAAGGCGAATACCTGGGGCAGACGGTGCAAATAATCCCACACGTGACGAATGAGATAAAAGAACGAATAAGGAGTGTTGCGGCGAAAAGTGGTGCAGATATATGCTTGGTGGAAATAGGCGGCACGGTTGGCGACATAGAGAGCATGCCGTTCTTGGAATCAGTCAGGCAGATGCAGGGCGAGGAGAACGGAAACGATTTCCTTTTCGTTCACGTCACTTTAGTGCCGTTCACAACGTTGAAGGAGCAGAAAACGAAGCCCACACAGCACTCTGTGAAGGCACTCCGGGAATTAGGGCTTCAACCCGATATAATCGTGTGCAGAGGTAAGGAAACGTTAAAAGAAGATGTAAAAACGAAAATAGCAATGTTCTGCAACGTGAAAAAGGAAGCGGTGGTTAGTGCACCGGATACGGAAGACATATACGAAGTGCCGTTATTGCTGGAAAAGGAAGGCATTTTCTCTTACATAAGCGAAAAGATGCAGCTAGAGCAGCTAAAGGAAGACAACGAATGGCTGCGGATGGTAGAACGGAGAAAGTCATGCGGCGATAAAGAATTTGTTATAGCAATAGTGGGGAAGTATGCGGAGTTAGAGGATTCATATTTGAGCATAAAAGAAGCGATAAAGCATGCGGCTACGGAACTTGGTTGCAGAGTAGAGACGAAATGGATAGAAGCGGAAGATTTGGAAGCGTGCGAAAAAGACGTAGGCTCGTTTTTTCAAGACGTTCGTGGGATTCTTGTTCCGGGTGGATTTGGCGTTCGCGGTGCGGAAGGAAAAATAAAAGCAATAGAATACGTGCGTGCGAATAAAATACCCTTTTTAGGGTTGTGCTTTGGATTCCAGTTAGCGGTGATAGAGGCGGCGAGGAACGTTGCAAAATTAAAGGATGCCAATAGTTCCGAACTTTGTGAGACTCCGCATCCGGTAATAGACCTGTTGGAAGAGCAAAAAGGAGTGGTCGAAAAGGGTGGAACAATGCGATTGGGTGATTATGAGGTGTTTATAAGAGGGGATACGTTAGCGAAGAAGGTGTACGGGAAGAAGAAGATAGTGGAACGGCACAGGCACCGGTATGAGGTAAATCCGGCGTATATAGAACGGATAGAGCGAGAAGGAGCGGTTTTTTCTGGCACGGACAGAAGTGGCACGAGAATGGAGATACTGGAGCTTTCTCAAGAGAAACATCCTTTTTTCCTCGCTACGCAGTTTCATCCGGAATTCAAGTCGAGACCGAACAAACCTTCGCCACCGTTCAAGGCGTTTCTGGAGGCGTGTTTGCAGGTGCGGATAAACTGAATAGGTGAAAGAGAAGGTTAAGTTAGGTAGAATCACCATTTATAGTATAGTAACATTCAAACGCTATTAATCTCTTTTTAATTCTTCCTTCCTTTACCAAGTCTTCTACCACGAAAGGAAAGAACCTCCGGAGACACGGCTTATGAACTTTACCGGAAAAACTTCGTACACCCGACAAATCTAATAAAGTGTTTAGCATGTCTGCATCAAAGCCGATACATTCAGCTATTTCAGCAGCAGTAAAAAAGAAACCGTCATTTCTTTTCAAAAGATCCATAATTCTCTCTTTAATTACTTCAGTGTTCATGTGACATAAAATATATTCCCATTTTAGAATCTCAATAAAGTCCTTTTTTTTAAGTTCTTCTTTAGAGATTGGCATTGTATCTCACCCGTTGTTAGTAGGAATGTCTATAATAAACCTTTTCTTTTAATATATTTAAAAGTTTTTTCCCCTTTTTCATATCCTTCCCAAATAGGATCATTCATTTTTTAACCCAACCTTTACCTCAGAAGCTCCTTCGCCTTCCTGACCGCGTCAACGGCATCTTTGCCGTAGGCGTCTGCACCGATTTCCGCGGCATATTCCGCGCTGACTGCGCCGCCGCCGACCATTATCTTTACCTCCAGACCTTCTGCCCTGAAATATTCTATTACTTCTGCCATGTATTCCCTCGTCGTCGTCAATAAGGCGGACATTGCGAGAATATCAGCGCCGGTTTCACGGACGGCATCCGCATATTTTTCCTTTTCAATGTCGGTTCCAAGGTCAATGACCTCGAAACCCTCGGAAGATAGCATTATATTTACTATCTCTTTTCCTATGTCGTGCACGTCTCCCTTAACGGTGCCGAGAATGACTTTTCCTATCTTGTCGTTTACCTTTACCTCTTCTTGCAACATCGGCTTAAGCATCAGTAATGCTTTTTTCGCGTTCCATCCCGCGACCATCAGTTCCGCATCAAAATATATCTCTTTGTATCCTTTTCCGATTTCCCTTAGACCCCCGGTCATCTCGTCAATGATTTCATACGCGTCCGTTCCATTACTCAACTTCTCTTCGCAAAATGTTTCCATCTTCTTTTTTGTTACGTCTAGCAACGCGTCTAATATTGTTATTGTGTATTCCATAGATTACGATAAGATAATGTGTCTAAGGGTTTAAAATTATAGTGGTATTTCGATTTTCACCAACCATTTATATTCCAACAAGAATAAAACAGATAAATGACACATTACTAGGAAATTAGAGGGGTCTTATGAGCTTTATCAGGAGAGAGACAGAAGGATATTGGAAAGGAAGAGGAAGAAGACAATGTCGAAAATGTCAAAAGTTAGGAAGTTTCTTTGTAAAATTGGTTTACATAAATGGTCAAGGAAGACCTATATAGATTATGGTCCTACTTCAAATGTAAAAAATTGGAAGAGATATTGTAAGATTTGTGGAAAGAGACAATCTTGGGTTCACGCTAAAGACGATAAAGAAAGGTTTAGAGGGAAATAAAAATAAGCTTAAGTCTAAAACAAATTGGTTGGATATCAAGGAAATTACGGGAATAAGTTATTTTAACGGTTATCCGGGTTATCTAAAAATATTGAAAAGCCTATGAATGATACTTTGCTTTTTCCATTTGTAATATTTGTCTATAATTGATTTTGTAGTACGGGATATTCTTACATCGTTTCCAGGTTTGTAATATGCAATGTGCTTAACTTCATGTCTCGGTCTTGCATTTCCTTTAGCTTTGATCAGGAATACTTTGTGATGGTCTCTAAAATAGTGCTTCCCACTGAACGTTTTATGTTTATGACCGACATAACTAAAAAGGTATTTAGCGTCATAAGCAACTAAACCGCTTTCTTCTCTTAATTCCCTAATGGCCGCCTGCATTCTTGATTCGCCTTTATTTGCTTCACCACCTGGAAGAATAAACACCCTTTTATGACCAGAAGTTACTAAAATACCCTTACTTGTCTCTACTATTGCCGTCCCTCTTTTTCTCTTGCGTGTCATTTATTTTACTGTTGCACCGGGTTTTAAAAATATAATCCTAAGAAGTACCAAATGCCACAATTGCACATCCTGGATTAGTATTAAATTAATATTAAAGTGAGGTCAATAATTTGATATGGAAACAGTTGAGGAAATAAAAAGATTACGGGAAGATATGCAAAAAAGCGAGGTTTTAAAATCGAGAAAAGAAGGTGTTATAGATGCAATAAACGAAATGGCGGTGAGATATGGTTTCTATTCCAAAGAAGCGGCGAGGGATATTTTAAACAAGAGAATAATTGGGAAAATGAGTGACACGGTGAGAGAAATAAGAGAGGTATGAGATGATATATCTCGATACGAGTGCCTTTGTCAAGGAGTATCATGACGAGGAAGGCAGTGCATACGTCCATGAAATTTTCAGGAAGGCAAAAGAAGGAGAGGAAAAGCTGGCCACTTCTGTTTGGACGATAAGTGAAACGATAAATGCTTTAGATAAGCACAAAAGGAGGAAAGAGATAGCAGATGAGGAATTTGAAATTGTAATCGGTGCAATATTTTCGGACATTTTGGATTTGAAGGAGAGCGGTGCTCTTGAAGTTATTGAATTGGACACAGATTTTGTCAAGATGTCCTGGGAGATGATTATCAAAGAACACTTATCAGCGGCTGATGCGTTGCATTTGGTTACCGCTTTGAACAAAAAAGTGACGGGATTTTTGGCTGCGGACAGAAAGCTTGTGAAGGTTGCGAAGAAAAAGGGATTACAAGCAATAAATGTAGAAGAGGTATCAGTAGCATGATACGTTGACGGCGAAATCATCGTTGTTGCTCACCAACTTTTATATTGAAATTAACAATTCATGTTTAGAATAAGGATATAAGATAAAAATGACACATTACCTCATAGAATTCCGATTCCAGGGATACGCTAAAAAATATCTTAAAAGGGTAATTTTTGATGTTGCAAGAAAGTTTGATGTTAGAGGTGTAACAAGAAAAAGACCTGTTCCTCATATTACACTGGCAGGTCCCTTTGAAACGAGAGAGATAGAAAGAGTAATCAGGGATGTGGAAAGTGTTGCTAAAAATTACAATCTTGTGAATTTTAAACTCAAAGGTTTTGGTTACTTCAATAATCCCAATGGCAAGGTTATTTACGCAGATATTGAACCTTCAAAAGAACTCGAAGAATTGCGGTGGGAATTAGCAAAGAGATTAATGAAGTATGTTGAACTCAAAGGAGGGGATAAGAATAAGAAATACTCATTTCACGCTACAATTGCTTTTAAGGACATTGATAGGGAATTTTCTGACATTTGGAGATACTTGAAAAGCAAAGAAGAACCCTACATCAATCAACATCTTTTGAGAATAACAATTTTGGGAAAGGGCAGTAAAATAGTGGGTGAATATGACCTCATGCTCAAAAGGTTATTGAACCGAAGAGCGGCATTGAGCACCCGAATATGGAAGAAAACTATTTTAAGATTTAAGATGAAAATATTCTTCAGAAAAGCATTAGCTAAGGTTAAAAAGATATTCCGGTGGTAGTGATGATATTCCTCATAAGCGATTTGCATTTATCACTTATTAAGGTATCCCCACCCTCCACATTCTCTACATGGCATTCCAAAAAGTAATGAGTGACCCGTTCCTTGGCAGCTAGGACACGTCTTTCGCTTATTAGACGGTCTACGCCCATTACCATGGCATACCCTACATACTCCTAAAGCGTCCCTACCTGTCCCTCCACAATATGCACAAATTGGTGGCTTATGCTTACGTCGACTTGTTTGTTTATTTTTATTACTTCGACCTTTTTTGGTTTCTTTATTTTTATTACGTATAGTTACTGTTATTTCGTTCATTTTTCAATTACCCCCTTATCCCCCTTCCGCATCCATCTTAGTATCGCTTTTGTTACCCTTTGGTATATGGATGAGTGTATAAAAAGCTTACGATAGTTTCTAATAAAACTACAAATATCTGTTAGAAAAATTCAATCAAACAAGACTTTTTTAAACCACCACTCTGTATGGGACTAATAAGATGATGCCATAACGCCCGTCTGTTAAGGCAGATTTAAAACAGGCAGGAGGAGGTGATAAAGGAAAAGATGGAAATCAGAAAAGAGAAGGGAATAATTGCAGTCCTGCTTGCGGGCATGATGGCGATTTCTGTGGCTATGGTGGTCTCGACAAGTGAATCTACTGAAAAGGAACTAATGAAAATAGTTGAGGCGGCGGAGTTATAAGAGTAAATGACAAAAATTATAGTGGATAAAACAACAGAAGAAATAAAACAGATACTAAGAAATAACTATCCAACAAAAGAAAGCGGAAGAAAATTCCATTGTATCTCAGCAGGTGAAAACAGAGCAATATTATTTTTTTCGATTCGATTCATTTTCCAACACCAACTGTTTTATCAAAGCTCCACCCTATTATAATTCCATTGCCACGCATTGTATATCACCAATAACCATCAACCTCCGTAACAACACCTAACGGCTCCCAGCGGTAGTATCCCAACTCCTCTTGCCATTCGTCTAACCTATCACGCCTTGCACCCAATTCGCATCCACTAATCTCCAATTCGTTCTCTCTCGCTTTCAGGTCATCATACATTTTGTTCAGTCGTTCATATTCTTCAGGGTCGCTTATATGCGTTCTACCACCCACTGCCGTCTCATACGCATCAACGTCTCGCTCGTATGCTTCAACAGCTTTGTTATATTCCTCGATATCGCTATTGTATGCTTCTAACGCTCTGTCATACGCATCCCACTTCTGATTATAGACCTCATAAAACCAGTACTCAGGAGACGTTGCCTTGTCTATGCTTATCGAGCCATACTCTTTACCGTCAACTACATAAGCAATCTTATCCGACGAATAGTCAAAATGATGATATTCGCGGTAAGAATCGGTCTCCTGGGATATGCGTGACGGAGACACAGGGGGATGAAAACCTTTACCAGTGCAATCTACATAGACCTGCCCCTTATCCGTGGTGTTGAAAGCATTAAGTGCATGTCCCTCACCCACGACAAAATCCACACCGACAAACGCGGCTTTGATACCTGACGACTCGGCATTGTTATGCAGCATCTCCGCAAAGTCCGCGCAAACAAACGAGCCTTCAATATAAGGTTGCTCATCCGAGTCATCCTTCTCTAAGAAAGACATTAATTCATTCCATGTGGGATCAGTGGCGTTTTTGTAGTTAACAAGACACACTCGCGACCCAGAAGCTTTAGAGTAAGGAAGCGTTTGTTCAGTAATGTTAGGATTGAAAAACTCAGTTAGTTCCGGTATTTTAGGCAGCTTTGTAGATGTCTGGACCACCTCTTCAAGGCATCCCGTAAATATAGCCACCGCTACGATTGTTACCAGGATTATTATTTTTATTTTTATTTTTATATGCGCCATTATATAAATTTGTATTTAATCTTTATTTGAAATTTATGCACATAAACTTTTTCTGTTTTGAAAGAAAAGTTTGTAAACAGTTTTCTTAAAAGGATTATTTCCTATGTAATAAGAAACCATGAACATCATATTCCCGGAGTATGGAAAAGAAGCCGAACTCGTTAAGGGAAGGACCATACTTTCCTACTTGCAGGAATTGGGGATAGACATAAACGCATCATGCGGCGGCGAGGGGAAGTGTGGGCAGTGCTTGGTCGAGGTTGAGTGTGCTTCAGGAGCACTCTATGATAAGACAGATGCGGAAAACGAATTTATACACGATGATACGCACAGACTCGCGTGCCAGGCAAGAATTTTAAAAACCGGCAAGCACATTTACGTGCGATTGAAGTCTATTCTATACCTTCGGCGATTGTACATTTTAGAATCCGGAGAATATAAGGTAATCCCCATCGAGCCTTTCGTGCACAGAGAGGGCGAAAGAGTCTTTTACGAGTCAATAGACATGGGCGAATATACGGGTGAAATATACGGTATCGCTCTTGACATAGGGACGACAACGCTTGCCATGTATTTAATAGACCTTGAAACGGGAGCAGTGCTTTCAGTGAACTCAAGAGAGAATCCACAGACAAAATATGGAAATAACGTAATTTCTCGGATAGAATTTGCGAGAAAAGGACAGGACATACTCGAAAGAGAAATCAGAAACGCCGCGAACAAAATGGTCACCGCCCTGACATACCCGGGCAAAGTCTATGAGATAGTGGTAGTCGGTAATCCCGTGATGAGAGACTTGTTTTTTGGTTATTCCGTCGAGTCGCTTGGCAAAAGCCCTTACGAACCCCGGAGTGCAAATGCGGTAAGTAAAACGGTAAAAGAACTTGGGGTTAAGGCAAATCCGGAAGCACGAGTTTATGGGCTTCCCTTGATTGGGGGTTTCGTCGGTGCCGACGCTCTGGCTGTCGTGCTGGCGACGGAACTATACAAAAGCGAGAGAATATGCGTGGCAATAGACATCGGCACTAATACAGAAATCGTGCTCGGGAATAAAGACAGATTGATTGCAACTTCCTGTGCCGCAGGTCCCGCGTTTGAGGGCGCGGGCATAACGTGCGGAATCGGTGGCGTAAGTGGTGCGATAAAAGAAGTAAGAATAGAGAACGGAGCAGTCATGT
>Ga0209986_10003248_pt1 | contig 14335 bp, 15 predicted proteins | sample BlataG_FD_183168 | JGI IMG/M metagenome (GOLD analysis project Ga0209986, IMG submission 183168) | Deep subsurface microbial communities from Black Sea to uncover new lineages of life (NeLLi) - Black_00105 metaG (SPAdes) (version 2) | ecosystem: Environmental > Aquatic > Marine > Oceanic >...
CGACTAGAACAGCAACAGTCTCTATTCAGCAATTCAGAAAGATGCACATATTACAGGAAGGACAAAGGGCTTCTAAATAAGGAAGAGAATTAATTGCTCACTACGCGATCTCGACCCTCATCCTGTATAACTAGGAACTTTATCGCTACAACATTCCCGCTGGCATTGAGTCCGGGAAGGACTAGATGCTCCAAGACCATGCAGCGCTGACACTCCCACTGCCTTTAGTTGTGGGGAGTGTCAGATAATTGAACATCAGTTTGTAGTCCTCCCAAATGATGTTGCTTCCGATAATTCCTTATCGGAAACTACAATACAGCATGATTGGACCTGATTATTGTCCGGCAAGTGATGCAAAGACCTCATAGATTTCCCAACATTAGATAAGGTCAATCGATCGACTAGGTCTGGGAAGCGGCACCGGCGAGCATATCCATCTAATGCCCTCTTCTCGCTTCACGAAGACCTAATTGAGGAGTGCGGTGATCTGGCGCAGTGTCTCCAGCCGGGTACAAACCTTTGGGAGGGGGGGACGGTCTCCATCTTGCCTCCGCACAGGATGGTTCTGTGGTCGATGTATAACGCGGCTGCGTGCTCGATGTAATTAAGCTCATAGAACTCACAGAAATCCTCGACACCTTATTTGGCGTATTGCATCTCAAATTGCTTTGCGGCAGCCAAGGGAATCGGAGTCACAGGCCTGCGACCTTCATTTTAGAGTGGTGAGAAACACCAGTATATATGCAGAAGTGTAGGTACATTTATCCAGTCCAAAGGGGATAGGAAGGAAACCAAGATACCGGCGTGGGTTCCACTGCGTCAAGCCTTCAATAGCTGGAGACGATCTCCTCCAATTCCCTCAGATTCTCCCAAGTGACGAGAAGCCAAAATAACCTCTCAGGTGGGCTTCCTCGGAGCTGACGGATCCGACGTAGAGTCTCTGGAAGTTTGTTGTGAAGGATCCTGGTGAGTTTACTTGGTTGAGTGTGCAGTCTGATTTTTCTTGCGAGAAGATTCGCTTCCGGGTAAAAGGTCCGGATGATATTCTCATCGCCACCGATCGCCAATCGGAGCATTTTGACAATCGCCAAAGCCCGAGATGCCATAGTCGCCCATAGATGCAGCCTCATCCGTGCGCCTTCCGGAAGATATAAGGTTTCCAGTCTCCGGACAGCGGTCTCGTATTGCCCTCTCTCGTCGCTGTAGTCGATTGTTGCGAAGTTGCTCAATGAGCCTTCTAAATCATGCAGGACAGCTTTAACACCTCCGCTCTCTTGCCACTGTATCCCTTGCTCTCCGACGAGCGTTGGCAGCCAGTTGGCCGTCTCCTCAAGGGGTTTGACAACCTCCTTCGAAAGCAAGAGGGAATCAAGATCGTATAGATGCTTCGGCAGGTCTTGATAACGAACATCCGGGATACCAACGGTGCCTCGTGCTTGAGTGAGCAGCTTCTCCGCGATCAAATACCCACGACGAACACACAATGGTTGATAACCCAGTTGAATCCCGACAGCGACTCCATCACGGCTATCCCCGTCAGGAAGAATTGAGGTTTCGTGGATATCCAGTTTTATCATGCGCGCTTCGGCGACCGTGCCGTCCGCTAACTGCCACTTCTGTCCCAGTGAGCTGGGAGCTAACGTTGTATAGGAATAAAGCCCTTCTATCGCGGCCGGCTCATCTGGAATAAAGGGTTCGAATTGAAGGTAAGGTTCTTCGGCGCCGTAGGCGTTTGATATATCCTCCAGCAGTTGCTGCATCTCCCTTTGAGGTAAGGTCGTGAGCACATCGACATCGATGCTGGCGCGCTGGCGCTCAGCGGGGACATACAATTGGACTGCAGCCCCGCCCTTTAGCCAGCATGACTCTGAGGCGCGTTGCTGAAGTTGCGCGTACAGCTCGTAATCCCAGATCAAGGCTTCCAGCGTACTGGACTGAGCATAACCAAATTCATGAGCTTGCTTCGCAAGACGATCCGCTGAGAAGCTTTCTGGTGGGACGATGAGGTTCGATGGAAGTCCCTTGGCCATAGTCATTATCGCAACGCCTCATCGAGGCTGGGAAGTCGGCGAATGAACTTGTTGGTGAATTGCGGTTTCTTGATATAGGTTGCTGGGATGTCGATTCGATCCTTGAACTTCCAGAGAACCCATTCGACCTCACTTCGGAAACGCCTAAGGCCAGCGTAGCGCAGCATCTTCGGGTATTGCAGAGAAACGGCGGTCAATGCGTTGTAATAGACGCGCATCAGTTCGGCTGCATCCAAGGGATAGCGTTCGCGTGTCACCTCGTAGTATAGGTCCACGAGCGCTCGTTCGACCGACGCCAGCCCATTGTCCACAGCGTAGAAGATCGTCGTCTTCCGGATCACTGTGAGTTCGTTCGCCGGTGTCAGATCCAAGGCGATGTTAAGTTGATCGTGGTTTGGATCTCTTAATGGAACAAAGCCGGATTCCTCAATCACTTCCATCGCCCAATCTTCGGAGCCTGTTTGTACCCAGCAGAAATGAGGGAAGCGTCGAAGGATGAGATGGGTGTAATCTGCAAGGATGTCCAAACAGGAAAGGGCAAATTGGATGCCTCTAGCTTCTAAGGCGAGGTATATCTTCTTGCTGCCCTCTGGAAGTGTTTCTAATGAAACAAGGGGGGTCGGTTTCTCGAAAAAGGCGTAGGTTCCTCTCCCAGTTCTCACGATCAAACCTTCTTCGACCAATTCACTGAGGATAAGGCTGACGGAACGCTTGCTCAAGTCCAGAATATTCTCGGCATCAATTACCGTGAATCCACCCCCTCCAGTTGCCTCCTCGATCTCGGAGAAAGCTTCTCGGAGTCGGTTCTTACTGAGTTTCTTGTTCATCACACCAATCCTTACTTCCTGCTATTCCTTGTAATGAAATCGCTAATTGCGTCTTTGTAGAAGATATCATAATTTCTACAAAAGCGCAATTCCCAGGCTGTAATTAATCATAAAGCGGGATATCTTGCGCCAGCGCGCAGAAGAACCCGAGTGGCGAAACGTGCGTACTGATGTAGCGCCTTTTCTGGAGCGCGCAGAAGAGTTGGATCTTTTGACCCAAGAAAATATGCTGCGGATTCACCGATATGGGCCGCGCTCCAAGCAATTACTGTACGTGCGAGATCCCCGTCAAGCAGGCAGATTTGCCTGTGCAAGCTGTAGGGCTCTGCGCATACCAGACAATTGATTCCCTCAGTGACCAAAACTGCACATAAATGAGCGATGATTGACCCAGGCGATCACCTTCGACGTAAAACTCCTTAATCAAGTCAGTGGGATCATAGCCAGTATCTCTTATGAGATTATTTGACCTATGAGCCCGTTTCCATGGCCATGCTCTTGAATCCTTAAAGTGACCATGTCGAAGACGCTATGAGAAAGCTACCATCGAGAACGATACAAACGCGGCTACTATGGTTAGACTACATTCTGTTGGATTACTAACAAATTCACTTTGCTAGAACCAGCTGGGCGTATAAACTTGATATAAACTTGAGGGGTAGTGAGTCGTCATGATAAAGGGCATAAATGGAGAGAGTGGCGTTTATCACGAACGAAAGCGGCGATGACCTGATCGTTTCCTTCGCCCTAGCGCAAGCGGAGCCAGGGGAAATCCGCAGTCTGATCCTGCTGCGTACACCCAAGTACGAGTTCCTGCTCGACGAATCCGAGCGTGGCGTGAGCTTCTCCGATGAGGCTCACTGGGAGGAAGAGGATTGGCTGCGGTCGATCGATCTCTCTCGAGAGATCGTCCGGATTGAGACTCAACATCATGAGTACACCCTCAATGTCAGCGGGGTAGAGGCGCGTGAATTGAAGCAGGCGGAAAGGATTCTGCGAAAGATGAATTTCGACGACGCATTCATGCTGAGGATTGTTTGACCTCCAGCAGCGATCACTTTCTCCAAGGAGAATGTCATGAGTGACACATGGTGGGATGATCCCACCCAGACAACGCTGCCGCCGGACGCGCTGTCTGTGGAGCCGCGCGGCGATAACCACTGGGAGTTCGTCTACCCCCGGCTGACACTGACGATCTATGACGTCTTCGAAGACGCAATTGAAGCCTGGAGGGTGGGCGACGTCGAATACGCAGAAGGCCGCTACCGCCGGCTCCTTTCCGACTATCCGGAGTTCATCGACGTTTACCACCATCTGGCGATGCTTCTGAACGAAGCTGGACGGGAGATCGAGGCTTTCGCTCTCTGGCAGCACGTCGTAAAGATCGGCCTGGAATATTTACCCGAGGTAATCCGCTCAGGATCCGGCTCCCTGCCCTGGCTGTTCATCGACAACCGACCTTTCCTGCGCGCCTACCACGGGCTGGCGCTGGAGATCCTGGAGCGAGGGCAGGTCGAGCAGGCACTGGAAGCGTTCTTGAGGATGCTCACCTGGAATCCCGCCGATAACCAGGGGGTTCGGGCGCTTGCCGTAGATTGCTACTTTCGACTAAATCAACCGAATGGGGTTCTGGAAATCTGCGAACTCTTCCCGGAGGATGGGATGGAAGGGGTTCTCTTCGGGCGGCCGCTGGCACTGTATCAGCTCGGAGAGATCGAACGGGCACGAGAGGTGCTCGCTGTGGCCGTCGAATTCCTACCCAGCGTGGCACGGGAGCTGATTAAGACGCGCCACCGACGGCCCAAGGACATGCGTCCCGATAGCATCACCTTTGGCGGCGAAGACCAGGCCTACCTCTACTGGAAAGTGCATGGACGCTATTGGGATGAGACTCCCGGCGCGCTCGACCTGCTGCGCGAGGTGCTAGGCGACCTACCCGCTCAGGTGCCCTGAAGCAGGCGCGCCACAGATGATGATCTTCTTGACCACGGGCAGGCTTGTAGCCCCACACAGCCCCGGTCTGGAGAAGAGCAGCGGTGCGAGCTTTTCGATTACTGTCTAGCGCTGGCTCCTGTCGAGCCCTACTGCGATTTCTGATAGGAATGGAACCTTGCGTAGGTCGCCATAACTTTGTCGTTTAATGGTACGCACATCACCTAACGTACTGATAACGTTTGTCTTATGCTCGAATGACGTACGAGACAACCCAAACGTGGTAGGCTTTACTTGGAAATGTCTCATGTTGATTGCGCATACGATGATCACATACCCAGTTAAGAATTGCGTGGATCGATGACACGATTATGGTTACCATAGTGACTTCAGGTTACCTAGCCAGAATACAAGAGGCCCATGAACGGAGTGGGCTCAGCTTACGTGAGGTAGCTCATATTTGCGATCTTAACCACTCCTACGTTTCCTTGACCCTCAATGGCAAACGACGCCCGCGGCGCGACGTGCTGATCTCCCTTTGTGCATTCGCCTGGCGTCAGAGCCCGATCGGAACTGATGAAATCCTCCTGCTCGCAAACTTCCCACCTTTAGGTCGTTCCTGATTGCGCGAATTCCGTCTGAATCAGCGACAAGCAGCACTCGCAACGGATTTGATCCAGGTGCTGGTCGCCCGCGCCTCCGCCCTGCTAACCCAAGATTGTCAACCGGACTGAATAAGCGGTGTTTCTCCTTTACGTCTGTGCCGGCCAGCTGAACATACCTTCGCGTTACATCCAAAGACTTGTGTCCAAGGATCTTCTGGAGACTGAAAACATCTCCTCCGTTTTTGAGATAGCGTACAGCGAAAGTGTGGCGGAAGAGGTGGGGATGGAGCCTGTGCACCTCAGCACGGCGAGCCAACCTCTGAATCACTTACCCTGTACTGTTTTTGCTCATTGGGTCACCTGAGTCTGTCAAGAAGAGTCGATTCTCAGAAGGATTCACTGGTTCAGGTCTAGACCGCTCCATATAGCGGATGACAGCTCGTTGTGCAGTTAAACCCATCGGAACAATTCTCTCCCTGGCACCCTTCCCGAAAACCTTGAAGTGGCCTTCACCGAATTCAATGTCATCGAGCTTTAGGTTGGCAAGTTCCGAAATCCTTATTCCGGTATCCAGGAATAAGAGGACAATTGCATAATTGCGCACACCCATCGTGGTATCCCGCGGGATGGCAAACAGAATTCTCTTGATCTCATCTTCAGTAAGGGGTTTGATCAAAGTTTCCGGTAGCTTGGGGAGCTTTAAACGTTTGAAGATATTTTCATCTGTATAACCCTCTTCCTCTAGCCATGATGCAAAGGCACGAAGTGTCCGCACATACCCATGGATGGTGTGAGGCGATAATCGCCTCTGCACCTCCTCACGCCAGGGATGATTGTCGAAGAGCGTGTCGCGCTCCATTAATGATCTGATAAAAGCGCGCCCATCATGTAACGAAAGGTCTCGGACAAGAACCTGCTGGTTTGACAGCTGCAAGAAACTGAGAAATGTTTCCAGCTTCTGTTGATACCACTCGATGGTATTGATGCTCTTCCCTCTCAATTCCAATGCCGAATGGTAGAACTCTATGACACGTGACAATGTCAGCTCCATCTTTTTCCTCGCCAACCAATTTCTTTTCTCTCTCATTTTATTCCCCCTTCATCCATTTGTGGTTGACTGTTGTTGACTCATGTTGACAACGTGCTGGCGGAATATTAAAAGTCCGTTGGAATTATTCGATCCTCTCCAAGAAAGATCGCAATTCAAGAAATCTGAAAGTGGGGGAAAAGGAGCAGTCTGTCCATTCAGACAGACCTTTAGTGGGGGTAAAACGCCTATATTTGTCCCGTTTTATGGGACAACGTATTTCTTAGGCGCCCCTGGTAGGATTCGAACCCACAACCGTCGGATTAGAAGTCCGGCGCTCTGTCCATTGAGCTACAGGGGCATGTAGATATTCTAGGTGAAAATCTATTCCGGTTCAACCCTCAGTATAGGGTCTAATACCCTTATATACCCTTCGGCCAGAGAAGGTACGCAGGATCATCCTCGGTGGCCGGCCCAGCCGCTCTCCGAGCTCAATCGGCGTCAATGGCGAGTTGCTGTTGGCTAGAAAAATACGAAAAACTGCATTCACCAAACTGGTCTGTGGCGTCAAGTAGTCCAGCTGCCGAGAGCAATGTGAGATCAGGGTATGCTGGATACCCGCTACTCGGGTGACTTCTGCGGTTTCAGGATCCACATAGTCGACCATGGCGTCTGCCTCCAGGTCGGCGTATGCTTCCTTATGTTCCGAACAGAGATGGCTGCGGAGATAAACCTCCAAATCCCGATTAGCTCGGTCCCACCAGTTATAGTCGATATTGAATTTAGTCTCCAAGGTCGGGCGCACGAGCAATCCTGGCTTAGTGGATTCCATAGAATTCACGCCTGGTTCCATGCGGTTGCCTCGAACCGCCAATACAAATCGCCAACGTGGACAAAGTATGGTCGGGTGACTAACTCGGTGAAGACTATCGCCGGAGGCAGACGCTGGATTACATTTACTCCGGAATACAATGATTGGGCATGGACCGCGCTTTGCGGGGTAAGCTTGGCCAGCTCACGAAAGACCTGAACTGTCAAACGATCGACTGGCATTTTGCGCTGCTTGCCTCGCAACCAGGCCTCGTCAAGCGCCACCGGATCGACCAAGCCAACCACCATCAAATCGTCATATGCTGTCCCGACTGCTTGCTTAAGCATCGTGAACCCAACCATGCCATCCTCATCGATGGTCACAGTCCTGATCCAGTCATTACGTCGGCGACGGTCGATAGTCTCTATGATCACATGGCCAACTGATTCACCACGACGGACTCTTATCAGACCCCCAGTGGGCACGTTATAACGCTTGTACCACTCATCTAACCCCAGGATATAGCCAGCCTCACGGACCACCCAGCCGGGAAATTCATCCCCGCTATGCCCATCCACTAAGATGAAGCGGATGCGCGGCGCTTCGTAGGCGGTTGGGAAGAGAGGGATCAGGCGTCCAGAGAGTGGGAGCGCTCCAACGCGCCAATGCGGAAAGAGCAATGAGAGAGTAACTTCCTCTGTCCTCTCATCCATAGGGATTAGCGGGCTGAGTTCATCGTCCAACCTCTGCTCGAGCGCCAGTAACTCATCTGTGAGAAGTGAGCGATCGACAGCAGTGGAAACACTTTCCAATCTAGGTGGTGTGAACAGCACTTCTGGGGGCTCAAGCCGTCTCAAGAACCACAACACCTCCCCGGCGGGGCCGACTTCATCGAACCGCCCGTCCTCTTGAAGGGCATAATCCAGCGAAAACGCCATCAGCAAAGGATCAAAGCCGGAGGGCAACTCGATATGCTCAAGTAGATCAGTTGTTGGAAGTGGACCACCCCTTGCTACGTCGAGCACAGCCTCGACTAGGTTTTTATGACCTTCGTGGATATCCGCCAGTAGCGCCTTAGGAAACCAGCGTCCAGCTATTCGAACAATGTCCTCTGCCCGATTTAGACGCCCTTCCAAGCGTTCTTCAATTAGCGATCCATATCTCCTCAACACTCCATCGATCGTGCTAAGTTCATCAACATCCACTTCAGGCATGGGCGGATTGTTGAGAATATGATCTTCCAACCGAGCAGCGAACTCTCGCACCTGCTCATCTTCTTCGATCTTGACCTGGATTACATCAAAGGAGCTGATCTCCGGATTTTCGCCGGGGCGCACCCCCACCACAGTTCCAATTGCATTTCCTAGTGCGGGAAATATTAACACCTGGCCAACTTCGTACTCATCGATTGGTAGATAAGCACTGTAATCCGCTTCTGCCGCCTGCTGTGCTTCTTGCTCAAGCCGAACCAGACAGTGTTCGATCAGCACGGGCGTCATTTCAGCCGTGGTAAGTGGAACTTCGCGATCTAGCAGCAAGTTATAAATAACACCAAGATCGTCGTCAGTGACGTCGAACTCGGTCCAATATACCTCGCAGGAGAATTTAGCAGCCTGAACCATAATGATAGATCAGCCTATCCAGGGGAAATACTTCGCCATTATACTATAAGCATCCACGTGGAGGCATCATGAGTGAAGAGATCGTTGTCGTCGAAACAACCTCTGGGATGATGGAAGCCGAAATCCTACGCGGATTGCTTGAGGCGATGAATATTACCGTCTGTCTGTCCCACGAATCGGCTGGCAATGTCTACGCTTTAAGTGTTGGACGTCTCGGGCGAGTCGATCTGATAGTGCCAGCTGACCAAGCAGATGAAGCACGCCGGATCCTCGCCGATTATCACGCTGGCCGGCTTATTGACGATGACGGGCCTTCGATTGTATGAAAACCTTTGGATGGACTCTTTAAGGAAAAACCTTCTCCACCCAATCCAAGGGATCGACCGGCACACCGCCCACCCAGATCTCCCAATGCAGGTGCGGTCCAGTCGAACGCCCAGTCCCACCAACTTTGCCGATCACCTGCCCCGTCTCGACGAAATCACCCTCTGACACGTAAATCTCCGACTGGTGGAAATATCCACTATACACCCCCCAGCCATGGTCGATGTAGGTTGCGTTACCTCGTACGACCAGAGATCCAGCAAACACGACCTGTCCTGGTGCCGGAGCAAGGATCGGCACACCCGAACCATAGAAATCAAGTCCGGTGTGATAGTAATAATATGCCCCATAATTATAACTCCGTCGAGTTCCAAAGACGGAGATAAAGCTATCGGTGTAATAGTCGGATGGGAATTGGAAAGCGCCTTCCCAATGCCGTTCCGGTGTTGCTGGAGACAATAACCAAGCAACCAATTCCTCCTCTGGTCCTACAACATCGGGATCAATTGTCTCCGCTGGGACGCTATTGATGGTCTCAAACCCATAACCGCCTTCCCGAACACGAACAGGCTGGGAGAAGGCGAATGTCAGCTCCCCGCCCTCAGAAGCATATAGTTGAATCTCTAGGTCATATAAACCGGGATCGGCCATAGCGTGAATGCCTTGCAGGGCAATCCATTGGTGAGAATCCAGCGGGAAGAAGTTAAGCGTCCGATCTTCTAGACGTCCTTCTACCCATCCTGGTTGGTTGAGTTCCAGTCTCACCACTGTCGTTTTCCCCTGCACTGCGGGCAAAGGATCCACATCGACCGACACGATTGGATGAGGGAGCGCGCCTGCCCATTGCTCTCCTCCCGGAACAACGAGCGGCGTTCCCGGGACGACCCACATCCGGATTTCTGTCTGGCTGAGGGTGGTCAAACTCCAAGGACCAGTGCCGGTTCGCACAGCCAACTCCAGCTTACTGTCCCCGATTCGCGGGAGCAGAAGTGAGTTCTCCAGTAGCGCCGAGGTGTCACTCTCCGTTTCAACCAGGATCAGCGGCTGACCCGCATATAGCCTACCGGGGCTAACTAAACGATTGAGGCGAGCCAAGGAATCGACCGGCACCCCATAACGAAAACTAAGGCTCGATAGGGTTTCCCCGTAGCCGACCTCATGAATGTTCAGCACCCCGCTGATCTCCTCATAGCCGGGGATGATTAATTCCATACCGGGGATCAACAGGGATGGATCAGCGATATTGTTCGCGACCACCAAAGCTTCGATTGTGGTGCCAAATATCAGCGCGATAGCGGTCAGGGTATCTCCGGGTTGTACAACATATACCGGTCCCGACTCCTGAGCAGTGACTGAGGAAAATGGAAGCGCAACCAGCGTGATGATGCACAGCAGCCAAAACTTAGTTCGCGCCTTCATCAATAAACTCCAACACGTCGCCTACGGTGATCGAATCAAGGATCGAAGGTGGACCTTCGAGGATGTAGCGCGCCGGCAGTACAGGTAAATAGACCCGCCAAGGCTGAGCAATTTTGCAGTCCACAACCCGAAGAGACGAATCAAGCCACACCACACCCAAGGGAAAGAATACCGCCCACATGTGAATCGCCGCTTCAGACCTACTCTCCTTGGTGTTGACCAATAGCAAACTCATCCCATCTGGGAGGGACCGGCGAAAGGTCAATCCCCGCAAGCGGCATAGATATGACTGACACCAACGAGCGCGGACGATTGGTTGCTCGCCATGCGAGCGATTCCGGACCTCAAACCAACTCGCCATAACCCCTCTCACAAGAAAACAGGGCGACCTTAGCCGCCCCGGTTGCAGGTAGCCATGCACTCTTTACTCAACAGAACCCAGGATCTTCTCCACACTCTCCAGCAATTCCTGGGGTCCAAATGGTTTGGTGATGTAATCATCTACCTTTGCGATGTGAAGACCAAGAACCTTATCGATCGATTGCGCCTTGGCAGTGACCACCACCACAGGTATCGCACGTAGTTCGGTATCGGCTTTGATCTGCTGGTACACCTCCCAGCCATCCATATCCGGCATCATCAAGTCGAGCAGGATGATATCCGGCTTCTCCCGCCGGACAATTTCCAACCCCTCGATGCCCCCATTAGCCCCAATCACTATAAAACCTTTACGACCCAGGATCAGCCGGACAAGATCGATCATCTCTGGTTCGTCTTCGATGCATACAACGCGCTTTTGTTCTATTGTCATCAGGATTCCCCTAAGACGCAGACATACATCCAGTAGTTTATCACAACACCCAGGCGATGCAACGAGCCTCTTGTCCTATTTACAGTTGCAAATCGCTTGCCATATCGTACTGCCGCTTACCAGTGGAGATCATATCCTGATTTCACCATAAGTCATAATATCTGCTAATCCGAAATTAAGGGTCGCCTCGATGCTCTAGGCTAGGGCCAGGGATGGTAGAAATGCTGAGGAAGTACGGGGCTGGCGGGATCGAGGTAACCAGCGTCGTAGATCTTCTTAGCCAACGCAACCCCTACATAGCGGACATGCCAGGGTTCATGGATGTATTCGGTGACCACCAGCATCCAACGATTGTGATACGGCCATACTTCGGCGGATTTGTATGGATAACTCAAGACAAATCCATAGATGTGAGCGTTCTCCGCCAACCAGGTGTAGAGGCGCTTGTTACGTGGGTCATGAACCCCCAGACCCACACCTGGCCAGGCGACATCAATCGCGGTGCCGAGTTGGTGCTCACTGTGCCCCGGACGAGCTGTGTAAAGATTCACACCACTTTTATGCTTAAGTGCCTCACGGGCATAGATTTCCGCCTGGTACTCGTACGAGCGATATCCGGAGAATAGAGTGATCTTTATACTCTCATCGATAGCTGCGCTCTGTAAAGCTATCCAGGCATCGAATGCCTCCTCACGCATACCAGGGTCATACCATGAAGGCAAGCCGTGCTCTCGGTCAAGCAGGGTATCCAGCGGGGCTCCTAAGAGCAGCAGTAGAGCGACATAGAGCTGGAGAATTAGCTTCAAGGATGTCTCCGGTTGGTAAGATCACACACAGTGGCAATTACGGGAAGTCTACACAACCTCGATCGGCAAGCAAAGCCCCATGGGGTGTAGGGCTTGTAAGGCGAATGTAACGTCTAGGGAGTCCATTGTGTGCTAGGATAATCTAAACAAATCTACCGGTGGGAATAACCATTCGGTTAATAAGGTAAGGTGGAATGGCAATAAAAAGCGCACCAACTCAGAAAGCGACTATCGAAGAAGCAATTGATATCGCAATCACGGCGGTTAATCGTGGGGAGTTAGGAAAGGGCAAAGCTGCCCTTAACTGGGTTCTCGAGCAGGACCCTGCCAACACCACTGCTTGGCTCTGGTTGGCATGCTGCATGACAGATGACGAGGCCAAACAGGATTGTTATAAGCATGTCTCTCTGATCACTTCCAGGAATTAAAAACCGAAACCAATTCAAACCGGATAAGCCGTTTCCATTAAACATGACCTCTCGGCGACTTGAAATCTACGGGAGGTTTTTCGCTTTAACCTCCCATCTGTGGTTTCATCATGTGAAATGACAATCCTGAGTGCACTGAAAAAACTACCCTCGAGTAGCGGGGAGGGGTATATGTGGGGATGCGGGCTGCGCCAGCATCCCCACATATACCGGTTCCCTTCTCACGGTTGACCTTTTTTCAGTGGAGTCATTAAAATAGCGTGGAGTGATTAATCGGCTATGATTAATATGCGATTTGCAACTTGAATGATTTTCCAAGGGTGACTACTCAGCCTACCCTCCCGCAGGTTATGACTGAGAACATTTATTGGTTTGAATATCTGGTCGAGATGCGATTCTATGTCAAAACAACATCTAAACCTGCGGGAGGGTGAGTAGTTACTTCCAAGGTTGGTAATAAGTTATTATATTGGCAACCCCAAAACCGGAGGAATGATAATTGAACAGTCGTAATTGCCGTTTTAGTGGCGCATAAGGAGGGACTGTAATATGAACCTGCTTAGAAAATTAATAGACCGAATTAGGACAGCTGGCGAGGACGATTCGTCTAATTATTGGGTGTACGTTAAGTGTGATTATTGCGGCGAGAAACTTCGCACACGGGTAGATCTGTATAACGATTTGAGCATCCGCTATGCTGAGGCAGAGGGTGGCAACACCTACTTCTGCCGGAAAGCCATCATCGGCAACGGGCGTTGTTTCAACCCTATCGAGGTCGAGTTGACCTTTGATCACCAGCGCAGCTTGGTGGATAAGCAAATTCAGGGTGGTCAGTTCATCTCCGAAGCGGAATTCCACGCAGAGTGAGGCGAGCCCGGGCGCTGTTTAAATCCGTGGGGCAGACTGAAATTCGGTGGCTATAACTCAGGACAAAACACTCTTTCCCCACCTGGTAGCTATCTGTTCCTCAGTACGCGTGCTAAAAGAACTCAATGCCGCACTATGCATTCGGGCTAAGTGAAAGCAATACATCATTCTGTGGTTACGATGGAGGCCATACCACAGTGACCCGACTGTCAGGAGTTAAAAGGAGGTTTTACCCGTGCGCTTTGGCATTATGACCATGCAACTCGAGGCTCTTATCCCGTCTGATATGTCAATCGAGCAAATGGCAGTCCAATCTGGGGTACTTTGATTATTCCCGCCTCATACGCTCTCTGGCTGAAGCCGGCTTCAAAACGATCGAACTTGGCGGCGACCTAGCTCTCTTCCTTCCCTCCGCCTTTCAGCCACAAACTATAGAGTCATTGGTTCGCTTAAAGGATGAACTCGATTTGACCTATACCGTACACTTGCCACTGTGGTCATTGGAGCCATCCACGCCCCTTAAACATGTACGACAGGGTTCAGCACAAGCGCTAGCTGAGCACATTCAAGTAACGCTACCGCTCGAGCCTGAGGTTTTCGTTCTACACGCCACCGGCGCGTTGGCGGCTGAGTTCTACCGTATGGATCTTCCCAAGTTAGCTAAGGGTTTCATCCTACAGCAGTTCCAAGTCAAAGCCACAGAAAGCTTGATATGGATCCTGAAAGAGACAGGAATTCCTTCCCGCCAATTGGCTATCGAGACGATCGAGTTTCCCTTCGACCTTACAATCGAATTGGCTGAGGTTCTGGATCTGTCGATCTGCCT
>Ga0209986_10003249_pt1 | contig 14331 bp, 9 predicted proteins | sample BlataG_FD_183168 | JGI IMG/M metagenome (GOLD analysis project Ga0209986, IMG submission 183168) | Deep subsurface microbial communities from Black Sea to uncover new lineages of life (NeLLi) - Black_00105 metaG (SPAdes) (version 2) | ecosystem: Environmental > Aquatic > Marine > Oceanic >...
GTATATACGTTTCATTTCAGCTATAGCATCAGGAATTGATTTGCCCATTTCGGAAACCAGCAGCCGAGCAATCTTGTCTTCATTTTGACGAAGTAAATCAACAAGTTTATATAAAGACTGAACACGACGTGCAACCGGAAGGTTCTTCCAGCTTTTGTAAGCTTCGTATGCGGCATCTATTGCCTGGTTTACTTCCGCCTGGCTTGATAAAGGTGTTTTAGCAAGAATTTCACCGGTACTTGGGTTTTCCACATCTAAGTAGCCGGTGTTTTCTGCTTCTCGCCATTGACCGTTAACATAATTCCTGACAATTTTTAAACTCACAATAATCTCCTTCTTCTATAAATGTACGCACCTGACAAATTGTTTAAAACTTGAACCGGACACCTAATTCAGCTAATTCCGCTTTGATTTTTTGATATAATTGTTTATATTCCGGAATCGGCTGTTTTGTTTTCATATCCCAACACTGTTCATAGGTTTTGCCTTTTGGCGCATTTGGAATATTATCTTCATATTTTGCCAATAATTTTTTAACAATCTCATTTCCTTGTGAACGAGTCATCCCGATTAAGCCATGCGCTATTTCCGAAGCCCATCTTGGTTCCATCGGCGTGAAATGGTCAACTTCAACGGCCTTTGTAACACCTCCAAATTCTATAGATGCTCCGGAAACAACAGCGTTTATCACAGTCGCTGCGATTTCATACAGGCACATTTCCGTCACCGGACCGGCCGCCACATAATTAAGAATAAAGAAAGGGAAATGGCTGTTTCTGCTAATAGCCTGTGCACTAGCGCTACTGGCCCATAAAACATCCCTAACACTTGTGCATCCATGATTGATATGAATTGGAAATGTGAGTTGGCAAGAACCTTTCATTAAGAGTATAGAATTAAGGTGGTAAGCAACATTGGTTACAGCAGTTCCTTCCGGCCCGCCACAATAACCACCTAAAATGGGTGCGCTTTCTGCAACTATATGACCTCCTAAATTCCTAACATAAGCAATCTCATTTAATCGCTCAAAATTAATCTTCATCTCCGATATAGTACCGATCAGCCAACCATCAGTTGGCCTAAGGCCAAATTGACTTCCTGCAATTTTAGCCGTATCCGAACCTGCAGAAGCTATTGAATTCATAATAGGCAGACCCGCACGGCCACCTTTTCGCAAAGCTTCCCTGGCTAAAGTACTGGATCGCATGCAGGCAATAATTTCCAAGGGGCTTTTAGTACGAACAAGTCTTCCTTCAATATGCTTAATTGTCGGAGTGGTGATGGAATTGGCCAAAGGAAGAAATAACGCATAGGCCTCTAAAATACTTTCAAAAAGCGTTTCATTGGACACGGCTGCTCCACCTGCTCCTAGAAAGCACCACGGAGCAATATCGCTTTCGGGCTTACGAGCTACCAGAGCCTTGGCATCACTTCCTTCGCCAAATACCGGGCAGCTAGGAGCTTCGGCCAAACTTTCCAGAATTTCTTCCCCGGTAAATTTTATTATACGTTCTGTATCGACACAGTATACTCCTACATCGGCAAATAACTCTATTCCTGCCTTAAAAACACTATCTGCCAGATCGTCATCACAGGACAAAGGATTTTCAGGGTCATACTTAATTTCATATTTTTTTATGACTTCCCTTAGCTTTGGAACAAAGATATTTAAATTAAAGTCATTTTCAGAAGTGAAGGGTCCTTCCAATGCCCTATCTATGATTTCTATAAGATTTACCATTTTTGCATCCTTATGATTTTTGTTTTTTTGACATAAATTCTAAAGCAAGTGAAACTGCTCTTTCAGCGTTTTCTCCATATATATCAGCTCCAATATCATCAGCCCATTTTTGGGAAGTTGGGGCTCCGCCTATCATAACTAAATATTTTTCTCTTTGACCTATTTCTTTTAGAATGTCGATGAGATCTTTCTGGGATGCCATAGAAGTAGTCAAGAGCGATGATAAGGCTATAATATCAGCATCAACTCTACCAGCTTCCTCTATAAAAGTAGAGGTGGATACATCTTCACCGATATTGTGGACATCAAACCCCCCTGTTCCTAACAACATAGCAACAAGATCTTTGCCGATTTGGTGTATGTCACCTTTAACTGTGCCAATTAGCACAGTACCTTTTTGGGTACTTTTGCTGTCCGATGAAATATGAGGTTTTAAGATAGTCATTGCTGAATCGAATACTCGTGAAGCCATCATAAGTTCTGGTAAATATATTTCAAGTTTATTAAATTTCTCTCCTATAACTTCCATCCCCTTTGACAAACCGTTCTCGATACCCTCCAAAGGATTATAATTTTCCTTAATAAGTAGCGTGGCAGCATCTTTACCTTTTTGTACATTCATCTCTACAACGGCATCGAACAGATTTTTAAATATTTCCTCTTTTTTCATAGCAAAGACTCCTTTTAAATCGTTCTTTTTTAATATTCATATCTTAATCCCTTTAGAATTGTCAAGCAGTGTATTTTCACGCAGTGATGTAGGTATGTCAAACCCTCCTGGACACTTTGTGCTATTTTGTAAGCTACCAAAAGAAGGTCAAGCATATGAAAAAAGAAATCAGAGATGCATTCAGAGTCCAATTCAAATGGACAGTTCTTCAATTTGCTAAAGGCAATCGTACTGATGCCAAGGCTTATCGTGATTTCAATGTACCAAAATCAACTTTTTATGGATGGAAAAGAGCCTACGAAAAAGATGGAAAGGCAGGATTGGCAAGGAAAAAACCCATTGCGCATAACCACCCAAAAAGTTTAAAACAGGATGTTGTTGATCAGATCCTTGAACTGAGACATACTTATAAACTAGGCCCTGAGAGAATCACCTGGTACCTTGAACGCTATCATGGGATCAAAACTTCCGTATCCACTGTCTACCGCACTCTCGTTCGAAACGGAATGAGACGCCTGCCGAAGAGTTCACCGCGAAGATCAATACATACAAGACGCTATACCAAAGAAGTTCCAGGTCATCATATCCAGGTTGATGTCAAATTTGTCTCACTGAGGAACTTTGAGGGCCAAAAAGTCAGACGTTTTCAATATACAGCCATTGATGATGCTACACGAATCAGGGCATTGAAAATCTATCCTCGTCACAATCAACAAAACGCCATTAAGTTTATTGATTATGTGATCGATAAGTTCCTCTTCCGTATCCATACGATAAGAACTGACCGGGGCCATGAGTTCCAAGCTCAATTTCATTGGCATGTCGAGGATAAAGGAATAAGACACGTCTATATTAAACCTCGCTCTCCACAGCTCAACGGAAAGGTCGAAAGATCTCATCGAACGGATCAGGAAGAATTTTATCAATTGTTGACATATACGGATGATGTGGATTTAAATAAGAAACTAGCGGAGTGGGAACGATTCTATAACCTGGATTGTCCACACGGAGCGTTCAAGGGCAAAACACCCTATGAAGCATTGAGGTGTATGTTAGAATAATTGAAATATTGTCCAAGAGGGTATGAAATATTACATTATGATAGAGATGATACTCAGCTAGAGAAAGGATAGGACCTATTTATTCTCATGGAGGAGATCAATGGAATGAATTATCCAAAGCTGGAAATCAATCTGCGCAAACTGGAACACAATGCTCGTTTGGAAGTTCAGAAACTTGCCAAATACGGTGTGACGGTTATGGGCGTTAATAAAGTATTCAACGGCCTTTCAGAGACGGCCTCTGCTATCATTAGGGCTGGTATAGATGTTGTCGCTGAATCTCGCGTTTCCAATCTTAAGAAATTGCAGCATCTGCCATGCCAGAAATGCCTGCTGCGCACTCCATCTCCCAGCGAAATTGAAGAAGTCGTTAGATATGCGGATATCTCTCTGAATTCCGAAGTGGCAGTGATCCAGTCTCTATCGAGGGAGGCTGTCAAACAAAAAACAATACATCAAGTTCTTCTCATGGCCGATATGGGCGATATAAGAGAAGGCATATGGTTCGAAAACCGTGAATATTTGGAAAAGGCAGTCAAACAAACCCTGGAACTTCCCAACCTGGAGTTATACGGGCTTGGAACCAACTTCGGCTGCTATGGAAGCGTGAATCCTACGGTGGAAAATGGGAGGATGTTCGTCCGAATCGCACGAGAGCTCGAAGCCAAATTCGGAATAAGATTTAAATACATCTCAGGGGGGAACGGCACGAGCTACCACTTGATCGAAAAAGGAACATGGCCTGAGGGGATCAATCACCTTCGTGTTGGTGCTCTGCACGAATTCGGGATCGAGTATGTGGATATCAGGTATGTGAACGGATTTTACCATTCGAATATGGATGTCAACCGAGTCGTGTCTAATCTGTACACGTTGAAAGCGGAAATCATCGAAGCCAACCGTAAGCCAACTGTTCCGTTCGGTGAACTCGGCACTGATACTTTTATGAAGTCCAAAACTTTTGTTGACCGGGGAGAACGTAAACGTGCCCTTTTAGCTCTGGGATATCAGGATGTTTCATCCGCAAATATCTGGCCTGTGGATCCAAAAATCGAAATTCTTGGACAATCATTCGATCATACCATAGTCGATATCGAGAACTCCGAAAAGGATTATCGGGTCGGAGATCTCATCGCTTTTGAAGTCGACTATACAGGCTTACTTGCGGCCTGTACTTCTGAGAGTATGAATATTGTATTCGTAAGGGATTAATGAAGTTCTTTAGACTCGCGATTTTCCGTTAAGAGCAATAGTTTCCCGTTACGAGATCCTGTGTATTCTCCATTTTCGACACTGATTTCACCGTTAACTAGAACAAAATGAACTTTACATAGAAGGCAACAAAGTCCTGCGAGCCTGGGAATCCTGGTCCGGATGGTACTGGTTTGCCACTGAAAAGGTTGGAGAACAACTGAGCTTATTCGGTGATGGAAAAGAAGTCCCAGATACAATCTGGTATGGATATGTCCAGGGTATGGATGATGAATGGGGTTTCTGTTCGTGACTATGTTAAAGTCCCACAACATTTCTCTCGCGCTTAAAAGGAACATCTCCCGGATCAGGTTCATCAAACTCACGGGCAAATTTATGTCCGGAAAAAACTGCGCTGGCAATTATGCCCGGTGCAAGACAATCACCTATGCGGGCTAACGATTTAATACCGGCAGCAGATAATGCATCGGCCTGAGATGCCAATTCATAATACAGGTCATCGTTCGGAACCCGTGCCGTTATCATGACAAGGCCGTCAACCTGCATTTCTTCTTCACTCCCAGTGTAAACACATTCAAGGGTAACTCTGTTTCCATTAAAAGCCTTCAGGTTTCGTGATGGAATGATGTTAACACCCAGATTAATCAATCTTGCCTGAATTCTTTCTTGTTCGACTGTATGCCGTGTCCATGCTGCAACTTGACTGTATGTTGATACAAAATCAACCCGGCATCCCTGTTCTATCAGTTTTTCAGCAATCACACTTCCCATGTAATAATGATCATCATCAAAAATCAGCGCCCTGCCGGTCGGATAATGACCATTCATAATATCATCGGGGGTAAAAATCCGTTTATTCGAAATTTGTGGAAGTATTGGCTGGGTGTTCAATAAGCCGAAACCATCCTTGCGCCATGAGGCTCCGGTTGCAATAACAACATGGGGCAATCCCATTTCCAGGATGTCATCTACGGTTGTCTTGCTTTCACGATACACCTCAACATTATCCAGTTTCTCAAGCTGATGGAATCGATATTCATAGACTCTGTTCCATTCGCTGAGTGTAGGCAGCTTCGATTCTTTTGAAACCCGGCCGCCCAGTTCGCGCGTCGCCTCCGCCAGGTAAACATGATACCCGCGTTTTCCCAATGAAACAGCCGCTTCCATACCGGCAGGCCCGGCACCGACAATCAAAATCTCGTCATCCGATTTTTTGGGGCCGATCTTTTCAGGATGCCAGCCCCGGCGCCACTCTTCAGCCATTGTCGGATTTTGTGTGCATCGAATGGGTGCATTGCGATTATCATGTGCCCAACAGATATTACACCCGATACATTCCCTTATTTCATCCTCCCGTCCTTCATTGATTTTGTTGGGCAGAAACGGGTCGGCAATGGATGGACGTGCAGCACCAATCAGGTCCACGATACCGCTTTTCACCTGTGCCACCATTGTATTCGGTGATGTAAACCGTCCGACACTCACAACAGGTTTTGAAGTAATGGATTTGACATATGAAACATAATTTTCAAGTGAAGCTTCCTTAACAAAACGGGAACTTCCCATTTCAAAGGAATAGTCACTCACGTTCAGATCCCAAAGATCCGGCAACTCCGCCAGAATCCCCAGCATCTCCTTCTGTTCCTCGACCTGTGGCACATCCCCATCACGTATGGCACTAGACCTGGCCAAACCGCCATCGGCACAAAAGCGCACAGCAACTGCACATGTGCCACCAACAACATTTTTAACGTCTTCAATCAACTCTCGGAGTAAACGCACCCTGTTTTCAACTGATCCGCCATACTCATCTGACCGAAAGTTCCTTTTGGAGGATAGAAAGCTGTGAATCAGAAAGTCATGCGTTGCATAGACATAAATGATATCAAAACCAGCCGCTTTGGCTCGTCTGGCTGCTGCCACATACCATCTCCGGATCTCTTTGATATCAGATTTATTAACAATCCGACTTTGAACAGGATCATTGTATGTAGCACGTCCGCTCTCTGCGCCCATAGGGGCTTCACGTGAAAATAAATTGGCAACCGAAGCGCCACCATGCCACAATTCAATACCTGCCAGCGCCCCGTGTTCGTGTACTTTTTCAACCATCAAGGCGTGCGCAGCAATATCTGCGTCATCCCAGATGGTTAGATAAGGGTACGGCGCATCATCTGAGGTTGGATGAATGGAGACGATATCCGTATTGACCACGCCCCATCCCCCTTCTGCCTTAATCGCCCGCACGCCAGCATGCGAATTGGGCATTTTATATCCATGAGCAGTTGCGTGAGGGACCTGGTAAAACCTGTTTTTAGTCGTAACCGGACCAATTCTTACCGGTTCAAATAGAATATCAAAGTATGGGTTTCGTGCCATGATCACTCCTTATGGTTTAATCTTATAGTTCGATCTAGAGCGCACAAGGTACCGGTACACCGGCCAGGATATCGCCACAAAAATCACGGCGTAAGCGGCGGTGTCTATTTCGACACCTACCTGGAACAGGGCTATAAGTATCCAACCGAAAAGACATGTATATGTACTCCAGGGGTGACCCCAGGCCCGGTACGGGCGGTCAGTGTCCGGCTGGCGCGAACGCAGGATGATGACTCCCACGATCAGCAATACATATAAAAACAGGTAAAAAAATACGGAAAGGTGAAGCAGAAATTCGAATCCGCCGATCATGATCAGGCCGACCGAAAGCCCCCAGGACAGCAACACCGCAAAGATCGGATTGCCACCTTTTGAGATTTCCCCTGCGCGCCTGACGAACAGACCATCGACCGCTAGTGCCTGGATAATTCGGGGCGTGGCCATGTACAGCAGGTTCTGGTAGGCCAGCAACATGATTATGGCCGCAACCAGTACGATGGTTGATACGAGCGGAGAGACGACCATCTCCAGGGCGCCGGCCAATGCCAGTTCGTTGCCGGCCAGACTGGTCAGTGGCACCTTCCAGGCCAACGCCGTAACCAGGAATACATAGAGCACAATGACAACGATCGTACCCTTGATACAGGCGCGCGCCACAGCTCCACCGCCGCCTTTTATTTCACCGCTGAAATAGGCAGCATAATACCAGCCATCGTAAGTATAAATGATGGATGCGATGACGAGGCTCCAGGCACCGAGTCCGTTAGCCGCAGGGGGAACCAAAGCCGTACCACTGCTCACCGCCGACTCGGCGAATACCAGCGCCAGTGTGAAGCCGACAATGATCAGTGCTAGGGTGGCAGCAGCGATCTGCTGGATTTTCGCGCTCAGGGAAATGCTCCGTAATTGCAGCGCCGCGAACACCGAGGACACCATGATTGCCAGTGGTGTTTTCCATTGACCCGCTGCTGGAACTAACAATGCGGCAAATTCAGTAGCCACGACTGCCTTGAAGGCTATGTCAGCGACAAAGGTCAACCAGTCGACCCAACCAATGACGAAACCGGGGAACGGCCCGTAGGCACGTCGCACCAGGGGGTAGGTCCCCCCGGATCGCGGCGTCATACCCACCAGTTCGGCTACCACTGCCGCGCTCAATAGTATGAACAGGCCGCCCAATACCCAGAGGGACACAAACATCAACGGATCGGGAACAAGCGCTGCAATTTCCCCGGGCGTGCGTAAGATACCCAGGCCAATGATGCCGCCGACGATGACCGCCAATGTGAATCCGCTACTCAGCACACGCCTCGGGTGGTGCTGTGTGTCACTGGTGCTCATCTAAAAACCCCTGAGGCTTGAAATTTGGAAATCATAAAGCCCAGACATTTCCCTGACAAAGTCTTCTTTGGTCTCCATGGATAAGAAATAATAAAGCAGCCACCGACCTTTTATATACTCATTCCATGATGAGAGTCAAGGAACTCATATGGGAAAGATATTTTTCCGAAATCTTTTTTTGTCAGAATTGACCTTTCATCGTCAAAGTCTGATTACATCCTTACTAGGATAGTCCGCCTCATCAGCAGGGGTTTCTTATGGCAGCCGAGGAAAAAGGGAAGTATTTCTGAGGGCTTTTTTGGTTGTTCTCTGTCTATTGGAGGGCCGAGTCTATCTTAAACTTGACGGCTTGGAGATTTCGGGGAATTTGTGTCGCTTTTTGAGTCATTGACCTCGTCGGTTTCGGTGTGATACCCTCATTCTAGGATGTCAATAAGAGGCAATTGCGAAAAATTATGAGAGATTTGCAGCAAGCCCAAAAACGAAATTCTTCTGACTCCAAATCCCCGGCGGTGCCGCCTCTTCCGATTCTCCTGATCGTTTCCTGCTCGGCTGCGTGGGTGGTTTCCCAGCTAAGCTACAACACTCTGCCTCAGCTCCTGGATCCCATCAAGGTGGCTTTCGATCGCAGCGACGAAGTGGTCACCCGAATGTACGGCTACGAGCTGTTCGTTTTCGCGATCGTGGCCTTGGCAGCTGCTGGGCCGCTGGCCCGTTTCTCGCGGGTTCTAGTCGCTTTGCTGGGTGGAGCGGTCGCAGTGGCAGCCTGTATCATGTCGGCGCAGACGGAGAGTTACTCGGTGCTCGTCGTCTGCCGCATCATGCTGGGGGCGGGCGGAGCGCTCGTCGGCGTGGCGGGAACCGCGGCCGCGGCTTCTTCTCGGAACCCCGAGCGCGTCTACGCCGTCGTCATGATCGTCTCGCAGGTAGTGTTGGCTTTCGTGCCTGCTTTGTTGGAGCGGCTCGCGCTCGGCCCTTACGGATTGGATGGTGGCTTTTACGGACTCGCCATTGCAACCGCGCTTCTTATGCCGCTCTTGATATGGTTGCTGCCACCGCGCCGGAGCGAAAACGTGCCGACCACGAGCGCCTGGACGGCGATTCTTCAAGCGCCCAATCGCGCCATCGCCGTGGTCGCTATGCTCGCACTGCTCGTCTACGAGACTGGTCAGGGCGGCATCTGGACTTACATGGCGGAGTTCGGCCGGCGCTCGGGCGTAGATGATCAGTTGTATGGCGATTCGATGGCCGTCATCCAGCTCGTGGCATTGAGCGGTTCGTTTCTCGCGATTTGGATCGGTGATCGCTTCGGGTATAAGTGGCCAATCGTGCTCGGGGTCGGCCTCAACGTCGCTGCAGCGTCCGCGCTTAGCTACGGCACAAGGCCGACCCACTTCGTGATCTTGAACGTCCTTTGGATTGGGAGCTATTACTTCGTCGTCCCCTATTTGCTGGGGCTGATGGCCAGACTTGACGATCTCGGGCGTTGGGCGGTGGCCATCGACGCCTTTTGGTGGTTGGGTGACGCGGCCGGATCCCCGGTAGCGGGCATGATCGTCGAGCGCAGTGGCTTTGAGCTGATGGCCGCGTTTCCGCTGTGCACCGGAGTCATCGGCATTACGCTCTTCATGAGAGTGCTGCGTCGTTTCGGCAGCAATCGGAAGGCATCGGTGACCTGAGATGTGCGTCTACCCTCCCGGTCGAAACCGGTCATTTCTGACGACACCGATACGCAAGAGGGGCCCAAACTCCCTATTGGCTATCTACGCTCAAATTTCGTTGACAAGACCAAAGCGGATTTGTACAGAAAATTCTAAAGTGGCGACATACAGGTTTCAACGTCCACAGCCAGGTCAGGACTCAGACCAAAAGCGAGGCAGAGAGAGTCGGCAAATACATGATCCGTCATCTCGAGCTGACCTTTGAAGCCGAACGGGTTAGGTTGGGTCGGACCGCCTCCGCCTCATCAGCAGGCGTTTCTTATGGCAGCCGAGGAGACTGGGGAGTATTTCTGAGGTCTTCTGCAGCTGTTTTCTGTCTATTTTGAGAGAAAAGCCTATCCTTTTGTGGATTGTTCTGCAGTCTATGCTGATTTATCTATCTTGTTTGTCGCGTTGAATATGTTGTTTTGGATGTGATACACTCATTCCAGGTTGTCCATGAGTGGAGATTGGGGAAAAGTGTGAGAGATCTGAAGCTATCCCCAAAACCAAATTCCTATATATTGGCGCTGAAGATCAACCCGATCACCCGCTGGATCTATGGTAGCGCTGGGGTTTCCTACGGCGTAGTCGACAACGCCCACTATTTTACTCTTCTCTACTACAGCCAGGTCCTGGGGCTGGATGCGCGCCTGGCCGGTCTGGCGCTCAGCATCGGGCTCGTGTTCGATGCGATCACCGACCCACTGGTCGGTTACCTGTCCGACAACACCACATCGCGATGGGGGCGGCGACACCCGTTCCTCTACGCCTCCGTCTTGCCGCTGGCATTGTCGTATTTCCTGTTGTGGCACCCACCGCCATTCGTGCAGGACGACACATCGATGTTCATTCACCTGGTGCTCTGCCTTCTCGCATTGCGCGGCAGCCTGACGCTGTTTCAGGTTCCGGCGTATGCCTTGTGTGCCGAGATCACCAGCGACTACGACGAGCGCACGCGCCTGTTCGCACGATACAGCAGTGTGCAGTCTATCGTCGGCAACGGCATGTCGGTGTTGATGTACGCCCTCTGGCTCGTGCCCACCACCGAATATTCCGACGGAATCATGAACGTCGAGGGGTACAAGGTAGCCGGTCTCGTCGGTACGTTGGCCATAGCAGCATCAGTCCTCCTCTTTACGATCGGATTGCATAGATTCATACCGAGATTCAGCAGGTTCCAACCCTCGGATGCGCTGGGTCCGAGACAGTTCTTTCGCCAGCTGGCGGATGTCTTTCGCTACCCGAGCATGCGCGTGGTCGTTGTGTCGTGGATGCTGTACTACGCAGGTTCGGGCATCTATGCCATGTTGTGGGTATATATCTACAGCTACTTCTGGGAGTTCACGAGCCAGCAGATCTCGCTGATCGTGATCCCCATGGCGCTCGCGGGATTGTTGATTCCACCACTCCTGTCGGGCCTGGCGTCCGGCCACGAGAAGAAACGCGTGGCCGTCCTGGGTATGTCGGCGGCTATTCTCGTCAACGTGTTTCCCATCGCGATGAGATTGCTTGGAATCTTCCCCGCGAATGGCACAGCATTCCTCTTCTGGATCCTTCTGGTACTCGGCGTTTTCGAGACGGTGTTCTTCCTGGTTTTCGATGTCGCCTCGTCATCGATGATGGTGGATATTACCGAGCAAGCTGAACTCGATACCGGTCGGCGTAGCGAGGGCGTCATCACTTCGGCGGTGACGTTTGCCGGCAAGTGTGCGTATGCGCTGGGAACATTTCTTGGTGGAGTGACGTTGTCGCTCGTGAAATTTCCGACAGAGACGACGGTGGGTGATGTCGCACCGGACATCATCTTCGATCTCGGCCTCGTCTATGGCCCCCTGATCCTGGTCATCTTCCTGGGTAGCGTGTACGCGATCAGCCGCTATCAGATAAGCCGGGTCCAGCATGAAGAGACGATCGCGCGCCTCGAGGGCAGGTGACGGCCAGGCGCCACGGCTCCAGGAGGAGCTTTATCCCCTCTGGGTCAGCTTCCGGAATGCGCCGCGCCACCTCCTCGAGTCCCCGGGGCGTTGCAGATGCCCCGCTGTGAGCGGGATTTCACTTTCGCTCAACATGCAAATGAATCCCGCCAGTAAGCAATAAGATGAATCCGTGTTAAGGCTGTGGATGAAAATCTAGCCTTCCTTTACACCGTACTTCACCAAGATATCATCAATCTGTTTTCTGACATGATCCGCAAGTGGTTCGGGCTGATGGGTCGCCAGGATCTCACGCAGGTGTTCATCAATCAGGTCTATAAGGTCTTTTCTGCCTCCCTGCTCCCAGCTCTCTATCGTTTCTCTTCGAAAGTACCGGGGCAGCCACAATTCGGTCCTGCAATGAGCAGCCGTATGCTTCGCAGTCAGATAATTGCACGACAGCCCCACCTTTCTGGTGGTTTCCATCGCCAGTGTATCAGCATTGACCTCGATTCCTCTTTTCATCCTTTGTATCAAACCAGCCATTTCATGACAGAACAAGAGAGCATGCAGCGAGTAGGTCATTCCACCTTCAATCGAACCCAGGTAACCGGTGCCGCTAGCACCACTGTAGAGGAGGTGCATCATCGTGGAGCTTATGGCAGCGGCGGCAAACTGGTCGAATCTGGGTGAAGCCCCTTCGCCTGCTGCGCTGCCGGTGGAAAAGCCGAGTTTGCGATAAATCTGGTTCCTGGCCAGTTCGCTTAACAGCGCCTCCGGAAAACCGCCTGTATTTCCGGTCCTGGGATCCATGAAGCTGGCTTCGGTGCAAACGTCGAAATAGCATCCCTTCTTGATCAGCTGCGCAAGTACCACCATGGCAATGTCCGTGGCAATACCGTTAACCAGACTGCCTGCAATGGTTATGGGGGCATTCCCGCCGCCAAGTGTTATGCTGCCTGAATGAGCAGGAATATCATTTTCGAGAGCAACGAAGAGCTGATCAATTTGTTTTTTGCTGCAATAGAGAGGCATGGGGCAGATATCAAAACTGAAATACGGTTTTTCTCTCAGGCGATCCCGTCCCCCCCTGATCGCAGCGCCTATTTCAATGGCCGCTTCGAGGGCTTCTGAAAACTCGGAAAGCCAACCTATAGGTTTGGTTGTATTGGCAGCAAGTACCGCGAACTCATCGATATCTCCATGAACATTCGATCGATCAACGATCTTGCACGCGGGGTAGATGTAATCGATATAGGGGAGCGCGTCAGCTACACGTGTGATTGTTGCCAGATCTTCCTTTGTACTTGGCCTGCGCTGCCCTGTCTCTATATCGATTACATTGATACAAGTCATGCCGGCGGCAAATGAAAATGCCCCTGTATCAACAGCATCACCGTTTCGATCGAATATTTTCGGTTCCCTTCCAGTTGAGTCAAGCGCGCTTTCTATCAGTCCCCCTGGTATTTTGACAATTCCTTTGGAAGAGACATCACAACCGGCTGCAGAAAACAGGTCCAGTACTCTTGGATCCGGATCGAATCGAAATCCCACATCACGCAGAAGCTCATAGACCGCGTCCATGATATTTTGGATATCTTTTTCAGATAAGATCTTGCATGTTGATTCTGTTTCAAGAGATCTTGTTGTGTTTCCCATTCCTTCTCTCCTTATATTCTACTACCGGTCTTACCTTTAAGGCGCCCAGAGATCATTCCAGTTTGCATGAGCGCATACGCATCATAGGGGTGACCTGCCCCCAATCATGATACCACCTCCAGAGTTAGAATACTAGGTTCAGGGCCCCTACCCAATAAAAAGGGAAAGTCTTATTTAAACTTAATCCATTATCTTGGGGCCCGTCTCTTGGCTGGTTTCTATACATGATCGCTGACGTTGATGATTACTATTATTGATGAATCTTCTACGCATTGTTTCCTGCTCCCGGTATAAGGGAGCGCATGCTATCTATAAGAAAAGGCATTCTCTCTACAACTCCTAAACATGATCCGCCATCCCGACCCAACCTAACACTGCTGACCTTTGAAGCCGAACGGGTTAGGTTGGGTCGGGCCACCTCAGCCTCATCAGCCAGGTTTTCTTATGACAGACGAGGAAAAAGGGAAGTATTTCTGAGAGTTTTTTTGTTTGTTCTCTGTCTATTGGAGGGCCGAGTCTATCTTGAACTTGACGGCTTGGAGATTTCGGGGAATTTGTGTCGCTTTTTGAGTCATTGACCTCGTCGGTTTCGGTGTGATACCCTCATTCTAGGATGTCAATAAGAGGCAATTGCGAAAAATTATGAGAGATT
>Ga0209986_10003250_pt1 | contig 14328 bp, 10 predicted proteins | sample BlataG_FD_183168 | JGI IMG/M metagenome (GOLD analysis project Ga0209986, IMG submission 183168) | Deep subsurface microbial communities from Black Sea to uncover new lineages of life (NeLLi) - Black_00105 metaG (SPAdes) (version 2) | ecosystem: Environmental > Aquatic > Marine > Oceanic >...
TTTTGATCTGATGCATACAGATGACTGGGACCCAAGACTCTATATTCTACCACACAAGCAGCGAGATGATTATTCTTTATACGGCAAATGGTTCTTTGCACCATCAGGAAAACTAAAACTGACTTTTGGTGGTGCACAATCACGATCCCAATTTGATCGTTATTGCAGTGTAAATACATTTTATAAATTTCATCTTGACCACTACCGTTCAGATATGAGAAAAGGTAACCTCCAGGTACTGAATGCAAATTATTTACCAAATACACGCTACCTTTTTAATGTAATCCTGAGTAGACTCTATACAAAAAGGATATACGGGGTTCGTGAACAGGAAGTTTATGGACCTTTTGAAGATTTTGTTTTTCGCGATTACAATACACTCAAGTGGCCACGGTCGAGCACTAACAATCCTTTCGGTGCCTCGCATATAAGCGTTATATGTGAAGGTGATTATCCTAAATATCAAGATAAATCTTCCCGGGTTTTAAAGACCAATTTTAACTCCATACTACAAATTCATAAATATCATGAAATAAAAGCAGGATTTGAATATGTATATTATAATTTAAATAATTTCACTTATTTTTTGAGTGATTCCGAGCATCAAATTATTGATGAATATCACTATTATCCAAAGGAATATGCACTGTACCTACAAGACAATATTGACTATCGAGGCTTATATGCAAAACTGGGCTGCAGATATGACTATTTTTCAAGTAATATTGGAGACATTGAGCCTAAGACAATCATCTCCCCACGTCTTGGATTTTCATTTATGGTAACAGAAAAATTTCTGTTCAGAGCTAATATTGGCAAGTATGCCCAACCACCGTTATATGATTATATGTATGGAAATTACAATCTCTTACCATTACCTTCATATCTTTATAAATATTATCCAATCATTGGTAATCCTGAGCTTGGGTCTGAAAAAACATTGAGTTATGAAATCGGTTTGCAAGGAGAAATACGCAAGAATCTAAGTACTACAATAAATACATTCTATAAAGATGTATCTGACCTTATTGGAACTCGTTATGTTTCGGCTCTTCCTCGCCGCTATATTCAATACTTTAATGTCGAGTATGCTAATATTAAAGGGATCGAAACAATTCTGGAATTCGTAAATCCAGTATTCACCGGCAAAATTTCTTATACACTATCCTGGGCACGGGGCACAAGCTCCTATGCTTTTGAATATGCTGATACAACTATCACACAACCAGCTGAAGAGTATGTCCTCGATTTTGACCAGCGCCACAGAATTTTTATCCAGGGAATATTCAATCTTCCCTTACAAACGAATTTGTATCTTTTCGGCTATTTTGGCAATGGTTTCCCTTATACACCCCCTGGGCCTGAAGGAAAATATGAAGAAAGAAATATCTGCCGACTTCCATTCCAGAAACAGGTTGACTGCGTCATTTCAAAATCATTCAGAATAGGCGACATCTCTTTGAATGCCAATTTTGAAATCATCAACCTTCTTGATGAAAGGTATGAAATCACACCCCATTTCCCAGCAATCCCCTTATCATTGATACATAAGGAAGACTTTGAACATAATCCACCCTATATAGACATTCATAATGCCTACTATCACCCGGCTGCAGACATTAACCACAATGGACTTGTCACGCCTGACGAAGAATATTTATCTTTCCGAGCCCTAATTGAGGCAACCGATGATTGGGTCAATGCCTATACATCGCCGAGGAGGGCAAGATTAGGCATAAGTTTATCTTTCAATTAAGGAGAATATTATGAAAGTGTTGAGAATACTATTAAAAACTCTTTTGTTAATTGTGTGTGTTGCCGCATTCACACATTTACCAACCGGGTGTAAAGACCCGGACGAATATGCGCCGCACCCAGATTCATTAGTATCACCACCTGCCGCACCCCAACTCTTAAACCCTCCGGATGACACTGGTTGGGTTTATATAGAGGCTTTAGGTCCAGTTATTGTTGATTTTGAATGGACGCCAATTCAAGATGCTGAGTACTACGAACTCCACCTTTATGCTGACACAACATGCACTGATCCGGTAACGTATAAGGTTTCATATAATGCTGTTACCATCGCCTTTTTACCAAGGCGTGTATACTGGCGCGTGAGAGCATCAAGTCCAAGATGGACTTGGTTTACTGATTGGTCAGAAGTTTGGTATTTCAGAGTCTGGTGGCCTGTTGAATAACATGTTTGCTAATCTAAAAGCAGCCGAACCAGTATTCTTGAGAAATCTTAAAATCTACCCTATCAAAGGAGACGATGGCAACGGTTTTACACTGACGACGATCGAAGAGGCGATCAATGCTGAAGACGCAGAATTCCGTGAACTCGATACACCAGACGTTAATGAAATCCTCTTCATAAACCGCGGGAACAGCCCGGTTTTAATGCTCGACGGTGACGAGATCACAGGTGCTTTACAAAATCGCATAATCTCGAGATCAAATATTGCTGAACCCAATTCGACTCATCGGATTTCTGTAATATGTGCTGAAGAAAACAGATGGGATGAAATCGGTGGGTTTAAAACAGGACATTGTTCTTATCCAGGTTTGCGCGCCATGCTCACGAAAAGCCGACAAACAAGAGCTGATATACAAAAAGCAATCTGGAAAGAAATACAACGTAAAATGACCGTTACTAAAACTCGTTCGGCAACCTCGTCAATGCACGATATCTTCGAAAATCTTGCAGAAGAAATCAACCGGTATATTGAAGATTTCCAGAGTCTGAATCATAATACTATCGGTCTTATCGGCACGACTGGTAACCGTATCCTTGGTTGTGATATATTCCAGAACCCAAAGATCTATCAAAAATGCGAGAAGAAACTTGTTAGAAGCTATGCTCTGGATGCCATTGAATATCTGCATAAGGAAAATGGTCAACCCAATGTGGAGAAATTCTTGACCACGACTCTCGCCGCACTCAACAAAAGGAAATCGAGGAGAAAAACCCAGCATATCACAATCAAAGGTGACGGCTTATTAGGACAAGCATTTGTATATCAAGATAATTTTGTCCATGTCTCTGCTTTCCCGGCATAAAATTGTTCGAATCGTTGATCTCAATTATCGGTTTTGACGCCGGACAACGTCCATTCCTTTCCGGAGTGCGTCAGCCTATCCTATCTCTCAGACAACGCAATAGCAAGCTATTGCACTCCATATCCCCGCTTAACATACGATCTCTCCCTTCCCTTTCCGGAGTGCGTCAGCCTATCCTATTTCTTTCCGGAGTGCGTCAGCTTGCTGACGCCGGACAACGCAATAGCAAGCTATTGCACTCCATATCCCCGCTTAACATACGATCTCTCCCTTCCCTTTCCGGAGTGCGTCAGCCTATCCTATCTCTCAGACAACGCAATAGCAAGCTATTGCACTCCATATCCCCGCTTAACATACGATCTCTCCCTTCCCTTTCCGGAGTGCGTCAGCTTGCTGACGCCGGACAACGCAATAGCATTACATAACAAGGCTATGCTAAAACAATACAAACATAACCCACCCCATCTATTCATGGATAACACATATTACTTTATAACTTCCAGCACGTTATATAAGAAAAAGTTATTCGCTACTGAGAAGTCGAGATTAGATTTATCAAATATCATCAAAGATATCCTGACTTCTTATGATTATAAATTGATTGGTTGGGTAGTTCTTTCTAATCACTACCATCTTTTGTGCAAATCAAAAATCGGAGAATTCATCTCCGGAATTCTACGCAAAATTCACAGTAAAAGTGCAATACGGATAAATAAATCAACGAATACATCGAGGAAGGTTTGGTTTAATTATTGGGACAAATGTATAAGAAACGAGGAATCCCTCTATAGACATCTGAATTACATCCATCTTAATCCAGTAAAACACGGTTTTGTTACACAACCGCAAGAATACGGATTCTCGAGTTATAATGAGTACCTAATAGCAAAAGGTGAAGATTGGTTATTAAATATGTTCACAAAATATCCAGTTATCGATTTTATGAAAAATGATGATTTCTGACAACGCAATAGCAAGCTATTGCACTCCATATCCCCGCTTAACATACGATCTCTCCCTTCCCTTTCCGGAGTGCGTCAGCTTGCTGACGCTAGATAACGCAATAGCAAGCTATTGCACTCCATATCCTCGCTTAACATACGATCTCTCCCTTCCCTTTCCGGAGTGCGTCAGCTTGCTGACGCTAGACAATGCAATAGCAAGCTATTGCACTCCTACAAGCTCCTGTACTCTATTATAATTATGCTCTTAAAAAAACTCGGTAAATACGAAATCCTCGATTGGCTTGGTGGCGGTAGGTTTGGTGACGTATTTTTAGCACACGATACTATACTCGATAAAGATTTCGCCTTAAAAATATCCCGAATGAGAAAAGAAGAGATTGCTATGCTCAAAGATGAAGCAAAGCTACTTGCATCACTCGACCATCCTAATGTCGTTAGATTTTATAATATCGATTTTGTCGACAGCAAGTTTGTTCTGGTTATGGAGTATATAAAGGGGAGCACTTTAAGAGACATAATTACGGACGAAGGGGTCAGTATTGAAAAAACCGTAAGCATTACTGCTCAAATCCTCGATGCCATCCGCTATGCTCATAAGAATGGTGTATTGCACCGTGATCTAAAACCCGAAAATATCTTGCTCACTCAAAAAGATCAGAAAAAGTTTGTTAAGGTTGCTGATTTTGGTCTGGCACGCTTTATCCGCGCTGGATCGCTTTCCGCATCAACCGCGGGTACACCTATTTATATGGCACCTGAGGTCTGGAAAGGTAGCTATACTGAAAAGAGTGATATCTGGTCCATCGGTACTATTCTCTACGAATTGCTCACTGGCACACCACCTTTTTTAGCTGATAGCCTTGATGCATTACGCAAAAAAATCGAAAAGACCAATTATCTTATGCCCACTGTATTGCGAACTCAAACACCACAGCACATTGAAGATGCTATATTGAAATGTCTCAGTCTAACCCCTGAATCAAGACCCGATGCCAATGAACTCCTGAAAATAATCACAAGAAAAGGTGAGGCGATCAAGGTCGTGAGCAGTATTAACCTTCCGGCAAAACAAGCAAAACCCATAAAATTAACCCCGGCACAAGAAGATATCATTGCCCGGGTCGACGGAAATATCCTTTTGCTCGGTCAGGCAGGTTGTGGAAAAACCACTACATTGACCTATGCCATTGACCGATTGATTGCCAAAGGCATCCCAATATCAAAAATCCTTGTTTGCACATTTACTAATAAAGCAGCAAATGATATAAAAAGTCGGTTAGCACATCTAACTAGTTTATCTTTGCACGACCTATGGCTCGGCACTTTCCACAAAATTGGCTACCGAATGCTGCGCCGTGATGCAGAAAGGCTTGACCTCAATGAAAATTTCACAATTGAAGAACCGAAAAGAATCTTTACCAGAATGAAGCTCAAGACCGGCAAGTACCGTACCAATGCAATCATAAAATTCATTGAGAACCTCAAAGCAAAGGGAGTCACCAGCGATAAATTCAAACCAGAAAATAGTTGGGAAAAATACTGCCACAAGATATATACACAGTACCAGGAACACTTGCGAAAAAACAATATCCTCGACTACAATGATCTCATTCTCTCTGCAATAGAGCTCCTTGAAGAAAATACCGATATAAGAGAATATTATAGAACCCTGTTTAGCTACATTTTTGTCGACGAACTCCAGGATATTAACCATGCCCAGTATCGATTTTTGTCTTTGATCTACAAGGGTAATATATTTTTCACCGGTGATGAGGACCAGGCAATATACAGCTGGCGCGGGGCTGACCGAAAACTGATATACCGAGTGCCCCAGGATTTCAAAAATACAAAAACTTATAACCTCACCAGAAGTTTTCGCCTACCCCAGGCGATTCTCGAGATCGCGAATAATCTAATGCTGCGACCGAGTACTGTAATCCCCAATACCCAAACCGGCGACATCATGGTATATGCTGCCAAATCGGAAAAAGATGAGGTTGATTATATTATTAAAGAACTGAAATCGCTGAAAAAAGATGGCTACTGTTTTCAGGACATCGCAATACTGTATAGGATGAATTACATATCAATGATTTACGAAGAAGCTCTTATCAAATCACGTATTCCTCATACCCTGATCGGCGGTGCTTCATTTTACGAACGCTCTGATATAAAACCAGTGATTGAATATCTTGAACTCCTTGATTTCTATTCTTCAAAAAAATATCCTGACCCTCCGACGATCAAGGAATTCACTGCAAGAGCCCAGGCAATTTTCATGGTGAAGAAAATGAGTCTTGAGCGTACCGAGGCTATATTTAGTCACCATATAATAGAACCAGGGGTCCTGACACCCAGCCGCATAATAAAAGAAATTACAGATGTGGCAAAACTAAAGGGCGAAAATATCGACGAACTAATTGCCTTTGCAAGAGGTTATAAGAATTTTGAATTAGCGAAATTCTTGAGTGAAATCAGGTTGATTCATGCATTAGACCTGGCAGAATGGGGAAAAGATACAGTAAAATTAATGACTGTGCATAGTGCTAAAGGTCTTGAATTTCCTATTGTTTTCGTGGTTGATCTGATTGAAGACGTCTTTCCCCTCACCAAGAAAATGGCTTCGCCCCAGGAGATTGAAGAAGAAAGAAGGCTCTGTTATGTTGCCCTTACCCGGGCACAGAAAAAACTGTATCTACTCTATCCCAAGCAGCGTTTTGGCAGGTATCAACAACCATCCAGGTTTTTGGTCGATATGTTCAAGGCAAAACCGTGATGCATAAAATGTGGGAGCGGGCTTCTGCCCGCGAAACTCTCTTTACAAGCTAAAGGTTAAAAGCAAAAAGTTAAAATGTAGTTTCCTAAAGTTACTGAGTTATTAGTTACTATTTTTACTGTTCGAGCTTGCCCCGTTAGAACTTATAATAGAATTACATCACCAATAAATCAATGAATTAGAACACCCGGATATTTAGCTCTAACGGGGCTTGTCGAGAACGCACATTATTTATTGGGCTTCTGAAAATGTAGTCTTCCAATTTACCCCGTTAGATACATGGTGGTTTTACTAGTGCGGAGAGAGTAGATGGAGTGCAACGGCTTGCCGTTGCATGCAGTAGCAAGCTACTGCACTCCGTAGCCATAAGTCTGATTTATCAGACAATGCCCGATAAACCCCGCTCCTTTGTGAGGGGCGTGGGTAAATCGGGCGATCTACCTCAAATATTGTGAAACGCTATTCATAAATTGTATTACACGGGGTAGAGCCTGCCCTGAATTTATTTCAGGGTGAGGGTGGTTTGTCTATTTTATTTTTTTAAGCAGCTTTAATTATTGAGAGCAATTTCATCACTATGTTTGTTGATGATTTTTGACTACGCTCGAACGATAATTATTATTCTTCGAGCGAACGAAGTGAGTCGAGAAGTTTTGTGCGCAACAAATTCTGCCCTATATATAATCCATACCAAATGGCAATAGGTGTTATCCTTTATTTATATTATAGAGAAGAGTTAAGAATTGTCAGGCCTTAAGCCTCGTAGAACCTACACAAAAAAGGTCTGACGCCAAATCACGTAAGAATTCGCTTCTATTATTTAACGGGGTGGGTCGAGCACCTTCCTTTTTTAATCTATATCAGTATCTTGTGGCAACAATTTTGATTTTAACGAAAGCCAAAGTCCTGGGTATAGGTTTAGTGATAAATAGAAGCTTTTCCAGCTGACTGGATAATCGTCAAAATTTTCCCAGTCACTCGAGGCGAAAACATTTCTGCTCTCTGCACTGATGGCATTATAGCCAGCGCGCAAGTCAAAGAAATAGTAGTTAAAACCAATTCCCAAATCAAAAAGCTTTGCCTGTTTGGGTCCCCAGAAACATCCTCCAAGATAGGAATAACAAACCAGAGGCGTTATGTCACCTGTGTTTCGATGAGATGCGATAGGAATATAGTATAGATAAATAGGAGCAAAGAATCCGACGAACTTATGATCATCCTTGAAACTGATATCAGAACCGAACATATCTTTGGCGTAAAGTTTAAATCCCGATGAACCTATTCCTATCCCCTTATAGGCAAATGCAAATCTTAGCAGATGACCTTCAAACTGGAGCGGTACTGCTGCGCTGTTTCCATAAATATCCAAATAACCACGACAGGTTGTCCTGTACTTTGTTCCATGTGCACATCCTCCGGTTTGAGTAAGGTAGATTAGACACATGGCTGCCGCTAAAAAATAGACTGTGGCTTGTCTTCTAAACATTTTCACCTCCTTCCTTGGATTATTTATTAATAAGAATCACTGCTCAATTCTACATGAAGTCTATGAAATGTCAATAAGTGATTTGTTAGGTACAGAGACATCGGACGCGTTTTCTTCCGTAGTTCTTTGAATAATCTTTCAATTCTACCTGTGCCGTTGGCACGCACAGGCAGGCAAAGGGCAAGGGCGTAAGCCCGTAGCGTATATGCGGTGGCGTCATTCCTTCTTCAATCTCTCAATTTCCTTTCTGATTTCTTCGACAGCCTCGGGGTTATGGATAATCTTCTTTTTCCCTTCTTTCACTGAAATGACATAGAATACTTTACCGCCGTATTTTGCAGTAAATTTCTCATGGGTTTTTTTCTGTTGTTCTCTCTCGTTGATTATTTGTGTAATGTATTCATAACCCTGCTGGTTTTATCTGAAGTCCAACGTATTTATTATTAACTTTAATAAAATAATCAACATTATAGCCCCTGTCCCATTCATCTGGTGCAGGCTCTACCTTAACGCCCAGGTTTTGTTGCAATTGTCCATAGATGGTCTGTATTTCAGACTGATATCCATCATAGGTTCTATTAACTACTAAATTAATGATAAAATTGATGCAATCTTCTTCTGCTATACTTTCAATTTCTGCTTGACATACCTCTGTTATCTTTATGTATAGCCTTCCTCCAAGTTCTTCTAAATGTTGTTTGGGATATACATTGTTATAATAATACTCCTCCCAATCCTTCAAGGATTTAGGAGAGCACTTTCTTATCAATTCTGAAACCGGGCCAACTTTGTTTTTCTTTGTCAAACCCCACCTCATATTTGCTTGATTTAAAATCCATTCCTTTGCCATTATTTTCCTCTCCTATAGGTTAAAAATTTTGATTTGTATTTATAATCCACAGCAGTATCCACATCAACTAGTTCATTTTTAATTAAATGAGCATTGATAAATGTCTTATTTCTTAAATAGAGATAACAAAAGAGGTTATTCTTTTCGTCGTATTTTACAGAGTCAAACTTTAGAAATACTTTTTGACCACGGGTTTTTTCTCTTAAAAATTGAATAGCCTCTCCATTTTTTTCTGGAACCTCTTTCACACCTAATAGTCTAATTTTCAAGCTGTTACTTAAGATCAATATCTCAGGACTTACTATTTCTTTCACTGAGTAATAATCTTCTCCTTCAGAATAAAATTTATCTATTTTCGAGCCGAACCTTAATTTTCTTGGGTCAACCTTCTTATCAAACTTTATTGGGTCTTCAAAAATGTAAGGCAGATTTTTAATCTCTTCTTTAAAGTTTATTTTTACCCTGCTCTGTTTGATTATCTCAAAAGTTGTGTTTTGCCTGCCTGTGCCGTGCTCGGCACGGCAGACAGGAAAAATAGTACTTTGTTTTAGTCCAAGTTTTTCTTTTATGATTGCTAAAAATTCTTCGTTTATTTCATATCCAACTGAATTCCTACTCAGGTTCTTAGCCGCCAAAGAGGTAGTTCCACTTCCAAGAAATGGGTCAAGCACCGTATCCCCAACAAAACTGAACATTTTGATAAGCCGTCTTGGCAATTCTTCAGGAAACATCGCTAAATGCCTATCCTGCTTTTCTCCTGGAAAATTCCAGTGCCCAGTAAAATATTGATTCCATTCTTCTTGGGTCAATTTCGACTGTTCTTTAACTTCGCGACTTACTTTTAGCTGATTGCCATATTTTTTAAAAATCAAGATAAATTCATAATCGAGTTTAAGAATCCCATTTCTTGGATAAGGGAAGGAACCCATTACTGTTGCCCCACCGGTAGTATGGCAAGTAGTGATTTTTTGCCAGATGATAGCTCCCATGTAATCAAAACCGATATTCTCACAAAACTTGATTATCTCTGTCCTTATTGGAATAACTTTATATCTTCCATAATAAACCGAGCGGGCAAATTGGTCTCCGATGTTAATGCACAAACGACAGCCTTCATATAAAATTCTATGACACTCGTTCCAAACTAAATTAAGATTGTTAATATACTCCTCATAGGTATCATTAAAACCTATCTGTTTTCCATTTCCATAATCCTTTAACTGCCAATAGGGAGGAGAGGTAATAATGAGGTGAACCGATTCATCAGGAACCTCTTTCATTTGCCTTGAATCACCGATTATTATTTTGTGTAGCGTTTTCATCCTATATCCTCAAAAGGTTTTGTCTTACTTAAAGCCACTATTTCGCCTAACAGCGGATAAAAGAAGTTGCCGAAGACAATTTTGGCGAAGCGTAGCGAAGCCTTTTATCCGCTGTTAGGCGTCGTGCCATTTTTGGAAAAATTGAACTGCATCGATAGTTATTCATCTACAAGGTCTTTCTCTTCATCCTCGCAACTATACAATTTTTCTCCACATTTTTTGCAGACTTTATCGTACCACGAGAATTTCACACCGCAACTCGGACAACTCCATCTGGTTTCTTGTTCTTTCAGCCATTTATTAATTCCTTTGTTACGTATAAAATCCAGATTCTTTAGCACTACCGAGTGATGCGGATATTTATCGTTTTTGAATTCTACCAAACGGGCGCAGGGATATTCGTCACATTGAAAGCAAAAATCGACCTTCTTATTCTCTTTCTCTGCGCATTTCTTTATATCACAGGTTGCACAGAACGATGAAATTATCTCTGTCTTGCATCCATGACACCATAGCTTCTCGGGTTTCATATTCCAGGCTTTTGCTAATTTTTCTACGTTGCCGTTTTTATTAGCAATTAGAACATCACAAGCACCGCAGTACAACCCACAATATGTATCGTATCCAAATTCCATTCACTTCCTCCTGTCTAAACTATTATTTGGCATGTCGCTTAACGTTTTCAGCATATATGATGTTGCGACTGAAGGAAGCAATGTCCCGCCTGTCCTGAACCTGTCGAAGGAAAGGGCAAGGGCGTAAGCCCGTAGCGTATATGCTGTGTTATACGCCGTTTCGCCAATAATATCTGTCTATTCTGTATTCTCAATTTTTATACCTAAACTATCCAGTATGTATTTCTCAAAGTTTTCAGGACCAAATAACACTTTTTCTATTGGGACTTGATAAAAATGTTCTGCTCCTCTTCTAGTCCAGATACGAGGACAAGGAGAGTCAGCTACAGTTTTGGAATCCACAATCAGTCCGTTACTTCCATCATGATTAAACATAACAAGAAACACAGGTCTTTTAGGCATCTTATCTTTAATTCCTCTTTTCTGCCAATATTCATCTGTTGGATAATGCCCCTTTCTTTCAGGAAATTGAACTGTTGGCCATTCAGAGTTCCACTCTTTGGTCTTCCAAACTCGTTTAACTTCCAATTCAGCATACGCAACTATTTCACCTTTAAAATAGAGGTGCTTGTCTGGTCCGATTCTCTTATAGCGTTCTTTCACCTCAAGAATTTTAAAGAATTTCGGAAATAGGTCATGAGCAAACTTACCAGCTTCCTGATTTTCTTTGCTGAAATCAATTGGACTCATTTATTAAGCTCCATTAAGTTATGATTATCATCTGGCAATAGACCTTGCTTGGTCAAAATGTAAGTTTTCAAATTTTTGCTTTTTAATTTGCAATTCAGCATATTTCGCCACCTCGCTTATCCAGACACCATCGCTTTTCACCCATTCAGCCATGAGGGGTATGATTTCCTTGTAAACCCATTTTCGTAGTTGAATTTCTGTCTTTGCTTTTTTTGTATAGTTGTTCACAATGTCGTCTATTAGTCCTCTGCAGTGATTTCTACCTACTTTTACAAATTTTTTATGCTTGCTCTCCTTGTAAAAAGTGAAGATAAAATCTCCTGTAAATGCACCTACTTCCTTAGCATGAACAGTGGTAACATAAGCCTTGATAGGGGGTTGATACAACAAACCATTTTCCATTAGTTGAAACCCAGCCCTAACAACTGCCTTAATAAAACTCGATATGATTACAAGGTCTTTGCTGTTGAATGTTGCAACGAATGGATTCCCATCTTTCAAGACTCTGTGGCATTCCTTGAAAACATTGTACAAGATTTCTTCATACTCTCTTAAACCTTTTCCCTGAGTTGTATTAATGACAGCTTCATTAGTCTTATCCATAATACTTGGACAAATCCCATTTAACCAAACAAGCCAATAATCAGCAAGCTCCCCATAATTGACATTTCCCCCATAAGGAGGATCAGTTATAACCGCATCTATGGAGTTATCTGGTATGGGCAAATTATCGGACGACCTATTTAATATTATAGCGTTGGCATTTTTCTTCAGATCGTGAAATTTTGAGGCTTTTCTATAATAGCTATTTAAGCAGCGAATATACTCTTTACCTCTTATAATAGCCTTACATCGTTTAGTAAAGGTCTCCCATACATTAATTTCTAAGCTACGAGGGTAAATCCAATAGGCATGCATAGCCCAACCTTCAACTACCTTACCCCTGAGATGGCTCTGTTTACTTGCCCATTTTAATGTTCCGCTCAATGCGAACAGTAAAAATCTTTCAATTCGTGAATCTTCGATCTTTTGGATTTCCTTATTCAAAACAGAAAGTGCTATGAGACTCCTCTTTGTAAAAAGTTGCCAAAAATAGTCATATCCTTTCTGTAACAAAGAATCTGTCTTATCCCCGCTCGGAATTGGTTGATTGGGAAACCAAAGATTCTCTTTATTGACTATCTTTTCAAAATCCTTTTCAATTTCTTGAGCAAGAAAGAGGTCGTTTCTATCAGGCTTCTTTTCTCCGGAATGCCCTTGCGAACATTTATATTTACATCGAAGCATTTTCCCAGTTTCCCACTCAATCCAGCTAAAGTATGACGTTGAGTCTAAACCGAAAAGTGAAGGAGAAGCAGAACATTGAGGACAGCTTGTCTTATAAAGATAATCCATAGTATCTTGGACTCTCTCTTTTAGAGACTTATACTCATTCCAAAATTTATCAATCTCCAGAGGCGATACTTCCATCTCTGTTACGAAAGTGGCTAGCGGATTTATATCCACTCCTATAACTTTTCGTTTGAGTAATAATCCCTCAACAACAGTGACTCCCCCACCACAGAAAGGATCAAGCACAATATTCCCCTCCACTGTATAGTGCTTAATTAGCTCAGAAAAAACATTATAGGGGCGCCTTGCAAAATAGCGATGCATCATATATATAGGTGAGTGCTGTTTCGATTCGACAATCTTTGAAAATGCAGTTCTAACCTTATTCATCAAAAGACTCCCTTATCAGACTTATAAACATCCATAAAGGCGAAATGGCGTATAACGGTTTCGGGCTTTGCGAAGTGCGAAGCATTTGGGCGAACGGAGTGAGCCGCAAAGCCCGTGTTAGGCGATGCGGCGGCATTTTGTTTACCGAACTCGCGGCTCACTTATCCGCGATTATCTTTTACTCCCATTTTACAAACTTTATGGAAGCAATCTTTTCCCAAATAGCAATATCTTCTGGTTCATCTTCAGCACCTATACTCTTTCTATTTTCAAATGTGAATGGCTGCCCAGGAACAACATTCTCAGGCATACCGTTTGGTCCACATTTACCTTCCGCTGCATTGAAATCAACTTCTTTTGGTAATTTGAGACCATTTTTATCGTAGAAAGTAAAGGTAAACCCCTTTCCCTTTGTTGCATCTACAAAGCTTTTTGCACCAACCTTGCCAGGACGATATACAGCTTTGCCCGTTACCTTAACGCCGTACATCTTTCCAGAAAAAGACGATTCCCAAGTTACCTTCTCCATCTTAACTTCCAACACTTCAACCGTGGCTTCAGTAAGTGCCTTCTTTGCCTCACCTTTTGCTCCTGGCACTCCTACTTTTGGCACGCTTGCACAACCGACTAACAATGCGATTGCGACCAGTGCCGCCATTGCTGTAACTCTGTTTTTCATGGTTTTCCTCCTTATTTTTTGGGTGGTGTTATCTACTCGTTTCCTTCCAATCAAATCCAACGATTTATCCCACCCATAATAAACCCTCCAATCTGATTGGATGCCTATCATTATCTCACGCATCACCTCCTTTCTTTTGC
>Ga0209986_10003251_pt1 | contig 14327 bp, 6 predicted proteins | sample BlataG_FD_183168 | JGI IMG/M metagenome (GOLD analysis project Ga0209986, IMG submission 183168) | Deep subsurface microbial communities from Black Sea to uncover new lineages of life (NeLLi) - Black_00105 metaG (SPAdes) (version 2) | ecosystem: Environmental > Aquatic > Marine > Oceanic >...
TAAAGACACATACGATTGATTCAAATCATCATACAACTGACTTAAAGACACATACGATTGATTCAAATCATCATACAACTGACTTAAAGACACATACGATTGATTCAAAGATTCAAAATCAACCAGAAGCTGAGCATACTCCAAATCCAAATCATCATACAACTGACTCAAAGACACATACGATTGATTCAAAAGCTTAAAATCAGCCAGAAGTTTATTGTATTTGTTGAGGATTTCAAAGTAGGTGCTTGGAAGTATTGTGATTTGTTGGCTGTTCGAATTGAATTCGAAGTAGAGAAGTGTGTGCGTGGCGTTTGATGGGGTAAGTGTGGTTGCGTTTGTTTTTTCACCATCCACGAGTACTGTGTATGGTCTGTTGATTAATAGGTGAGGTATGTTGATTCTAATGAAAGCGGGAATTTCCATCTCGTCTAGTGCAAAGTCTAGTGTGTTTGTGGTTTTGTTGAATTCCAGTGACTGAATTGTGAGATTGCAGACAGTATAAATGCGGTATATTTCATTCTCAAAGGTTACTCTGAAATGTGATGATGCGCCCATAAGTGGGTAGTTGTCTTGGTTATTGCTGTCGATGACTAGAGGCGTGTCTCCGATCCCGTCTTGATCATTATCTATTCCTTCATAGTTGCTCCAATAGTTGCCTTCTAATCCATTATCCCAACGATTTGCTGAACCATAGAAGCTGCTTATAGATTGTGTGTTGTTCGCGATGTTATTATGAAATATGTCGTTATTGCTTGAATTGCCCAATAGAATTCCGAATGAACCTGGGCTGAGTTTATTGTCAAGTATTTCATTGTTTCTAAGATGGTTATTGTTGGAATTCACTAAATATATTCCTTCTACGTTATGAGTGATTGTGTTGTCTGTGAAGAGGTTGTCACTGGTGTTTACAGCTCGGATTCCTCTATAATTGGTGGTTACAAGATTGTAGCTTATGTTGCAGTAGCTTGCTTTTTCCAAGTATATGCCGCACCAGTTTGGATTCGCGAATCCGCTGAGCCTGATGGTGAAGCTTGTCACCGTAACGTTGTCTGCTCTTATTTCGATAACAGTTCCTGTGCGGTTTCCGTCGATTATTGTATTTTGCCTATTTTGGCCGATTAAGGATATGGACTTGTCAATGATTATATTTTCGTAGTATGTACCAGTATATACGTATATTATGTCTCCTGATGCTGCATAGGCTAGTGCACTAGTTATGTTCATGTAGGGGTGTTCAGGGGTTCCATTCCAAGGACCACTAACGTTGTCGGCGTCAACAAAAATCATATTGTGGTTCCCTTTGACAGGTGGTGTCTTTAGATTGATTCCTAATCCGATTATGATTAGGGATAATAGGGCGATTTTAAGGTTTTTTTTTCTCATCTCTTTCCTCTCTCCACTAATACTTCATTTTGCGTTACCATAATCTGTTCAACAGCTTGCATATATCCATATATGCTCCATGGGTAGTATGAAAAATGGATAATTATTCCATATAACTTAAATATCTCACAGACTAACAATATATCCACACGCCTAAAGCGTGATAAAAGACAGGAGAGAAAGGAGGAAAATACAATTGAAGACTAAAGCATTAGCGACTATAACGATTTTGATGATGTTACTTGGCACACTAGGCGTAGCATACAATATGGCACCTGCTAGAGCTGTTGACAGCTACAAATGGCTAACAGTCACATACGATCCAAACCCAATGGCAGGCGGAGCAATACCAGACATCGCTCCACCAGTAGGCACGGAAAACTATACTCTCAACTCAGTCATCAACGTAACAGCCGAAGAGTATGTTGATGCTGTTGGGGGCATAAGGTACCATTTCGACCACTGGGAACGATGGGCTGAAGAGGCTAACACTACGTGGGTAGGACCACAAGGTCAGAATGAAGTCATGGTCACCATGAGCGAAAACAAGACTGTGACAGCTTTCTACACAACACAATACGAACTAACTGTCATAACAGCATACGACGTACCAAACATCTGGGATACTGGAGTTTGGCATACAAATACTTCCTCACGCTGGTTTGACAATTGCACAACTGCTTATGCTGGCGTAATGTATAACAATCCTAACGACTGGATGTCGATAGGACTTTGGGCGAGAGCTTATCTCATCAATTGGACAGGCGACGCAACCGGCAAAACATATAATCCAGGATACTACTGGACTAGTGATCCAATCCACATGGATGGTCCTAAGACTGCCATTGCCGAATGGACTGTGAAGTATTACCTTTGGACCGACTCTGATTCAGAATATGAGCCATGGGGTCCAGGTTCAAGCGAATACAACCCAGACAAAAAAGGATACTATGTAGATTGCACTGACGTCGACTTGACAGCTCCCAGCGTTGACAACGAAAACGTGGGTAACTGGCGCTGGAGATTTGACCACTGGCTTGTGGAAAGATACAATGGAACCGCATGGGTTCCTACGACCTACATGACTGAAAACATCACGGTTCATTTGGGACCAGCCACATGCGCCACGGTATACTTCTATCTACAATACTACCTTACAGTAGCAGACTCCCCAAGTTATCTCGACACAGGCCTTGAGAGCTACAGCGGCTACTATGACTACTGCACTAACGTCACAATAACTGCTCCAGACCCAGTACCAGACCCCTATGACACAGGTACACAACATGTCTTCGACCACTGGTGGCTCGCAGGCGTATTCGATGTGTACAATACAAATGTTGTCGTGCACATTGAACATGCGACTACAGTGGGTAAGACACTCTACGCTATCTACACGAAAGAGTATTATCTTGACGCAGCAGATGACATTGGAGACTTATCCGGTGCATCAGGGTACAGTGGATGGTACGCGCCAGGAACCGTTGTACCATTAGATGTTCCAGGCACTATCTGGATAGACAGTAACACCCGATACGTATTCATCGAGTGGGTGAAAGACCCAGGACACTTCACTGGAGGTAACGAAACAACCATCACGATGAATAGCCCACGCAACGCAACCGCATACTACAAGCTACAGTACAGGGGAACATGGACTGCTGATCCAAGCTCCCTGAACACCTACATCGGTGGGTGGCCAGGTGAAACTTGGCAAGACGCAGGCACAATGGTAACCTATGGATACTATGGTTCCGTACTTCCAGGATATCCATATGACTACTACTTTGACCACTGGGAAGTAAACGGAGTTCCACGACCATACGGAACAGTCATATCGATCAACTGGACTGAACCCATTACTGGAGTTGGAGTATTCGAGGGCAAACCCGCATTCTTCATATCTCCATCAAATGTTGTCAAAGAAGCCCCAGCAGCATGCACAACCTTCACAGTAAACGTCACAGCTGCAAACCTCATCGACCTATACGCAATGGACTTCAAAGTTTCATGGAACCCCATGTACTTAGAGCTTGTTGATGTCGATGTGGAAGTTGACGAAATCTGGTCTACATACTTTATCGCCAAAGAAGAAGTGAACAACACTGCAGGTTACTTCTGGTTTGTAGCTACTTCACTTGACGGCTACGGATTCAACGGTACAAATAAAATCGTGATGTTGACATTCCATATAATATACGACCCATGCTACATAGCCATCGATTACTATGTAGACTGTGACATCGCCTTGACTATCAACCAGCTATCTAACCACCTCGCGCAGCAGATTTACCCATGGAACATACATGGCGGACATTACAAGATTAACGCTATACAGCCAACACTGTACATGAAACCAAGCATAGTCACAGCCAGCCAAAAAGACGTTGTGTTTACCGTTGAAGTGTGGATAAAGGACACAGTTAAACTCCACGACTGGTCTGGCTATATATTCTTTGACACCGCACATCTCCAAATAATCAGCATAGAAATTGACACAACCTTCCTGACAGGTCCCTATGAAATGTTCTACTATTGGAAATCAAATAATTTCAACGCAACACATGGAATTGCGGACATAGGGGTTGTTCAGCAGCAGCCTGGAGAAACATTGGCATACGGTGAAGGTCGGCTCGCAACACTTACATTCAGAGTAAATCAAACAATTTTCTGGACAACATCAGACCCAATTCTACACAGCTGGATAAACTTCGACACCCAATATGGCAATACATACATCAGTGTGAAATGCCCCAACTATTATGCGATCTTGCCACCGCTAGTGATACTTGAAGACTGTGAGTACAAGTACCTTCCAATACCAGGCGATGTGAACATGGACGGGATAGTTGACGTGTTAGACCTGCTACTCGTTGCAGGTGACTATGGAAGCACAACAACCTACGACCTAGATGAAGACTGTGACGTCGATCTTATCGATCTTGTATTAGTCGCAATCAACTACGGTAGAGATGAACCATAAAATACCCTAAAAATCCAACACAATCCCCCCTTTTTATTTTAAGAAAGATCTGAAAGAAGATTCAAATAGCACCAAGAGGAATATAGGTGATGGAGAGATGCGAAAGCTCCTATACTTGATCAACGTTTTCTTACTATCAGTAATCCTCATATCATCACTGTACAGACTATACCATCCCTCAGTAAGAGCCGATCCAACGGTTGTATTCTACATAGATCCCCCGTCCACCCTAGTTGACCTTGAAGAATTCTTTTCGGTGAATGCATGTATTGTTGATGTGACAGATCTTGCTGGGTGGGAATTCAAACTTTACTTCCGCAACAACATTGTAACATGGCTTGCGACTACGGAAGGACCATTTCTAAAACAAGGTGGTTCAACAAGCTTTTTCATAATAGAATTCAACAATAACTATAACGAAACTCACGGGCGTGTTTGGGCAACCTGTGTACTATTGGGAGGTGTACCTGGAGTAACTGGCAGTGGAACTTTAGCCACAATCAGCTTTTCAGCTGATGAAGGCGGCTCCTCAACTCTGCATCTAGCGGACACCGTTATTGGCAACTCAACAGCACATTCAATACCGCACACAACAGTAGATGGTTCAGTACAAGCATCACCACCAGTAACCATCACAGACATCACAGCATTTGCTCCAATTGCCGCTCAAGGTTTCCTTTTCCCAATCAACGTTACAACGCAGAATGATGGCGAGACTCCGGCAAACTTCAACCTCACAACCTACTACAACATGACCGAAATTGAGACACAAACAATCACTCAGCCAAACGAAACCAGCCTAGCTACAACCTCCATATGGAACACAACAGGAATAGAACGCTATCAAAACTATACCATTAGTGCAACTACAGGTTCAAACACATCAACCGATGGAACAATAACTATTGTTTATCCAGGCGACGTTGATGCCGACCGTGATGTAGACATCTTTGACATCGTTAAAATCACTTCTGCCTATGGCTCCCAGAGAGGTGACCCCCTCTACGTCTCTGTAGGCGACATAAACTGCAGCAACAACATAGATATCTTCGATGTAGTAATTGCAGCCGGAAATTACGGATACGAAGAATAAAAGCGTATAATCTACATGCTTCGTCAATGCACGTGTGCATGCATGAAACTAGTCACTTTAAAACCAGGAGGAAAGGAAGGTGGAACGTTACCTCTTCAACACACAACGCAATATCCACATATAGCCTAAGCGTGGTACACTGATATGCTAGTTCAACGATGGTGTAGATGAGGATTAGCGCCTTGCGTGTGAAAAAGGAATGTCTCATCATAGTCTTCATCGTTTTCCTGGCTCAGTTCCTAATTCCAACCAGCAGAATCTTCTCAACAGCATATCCTTACCCTTCATGTTCAACTATCTCCTCTACCTCTCCAGACAAATCAGTTACAGTATCAAATTCCATGATCCGTTTTTGCACTGCAGACAATAGACCTGTAAGCGTAATTCTTGGTACAAACGAGGGTTTTTCAGCAGTAACAGCTGGCAATTCAACCCTTCTTGAACCTCAACTAGAACTCAAGAGCAAGATAGATCTAAACCTTCTCAACTTAACCAAACTCGTAACCAGCCACTATCTCAAGGACAATCGAACAAGGGTTATTCTATCTGTTTCCAACACTATGACTGAAACTGGCATGCAGAATAAACTAACCGGACCAATATACAAGATTTATGAAAGCAGGACAGCTCCAAACTACCTTAAGCTGGTTGCAGCCAACATAAGCTACTCTTCCCTATTCGAGTTAGCTCGAGATCCAAACATTAACTACATTTGGCTGGACCGTCAATTCAAAATCTGCCTAGATGAAAGCGTGGAAATCATAAAAAACGCTTCCGAATGGACAAGCATAGAGTCAACATTTGAAAGACAGATCAATGGCTCAGGAATTAAAATTGCCATCCTAGATACAGGCATAGATTCAAGCCACCCTGACTTCTTCTTCCCAAATGGCACCTCAAAAATAGTTGCTTCTGTATCATTCGCTGGAGATTCAGTCGCTGACGGATCCGGCCATGGCACACATTGTGCAAGCATAGCAGCTGGAACTGGAGAAGCAAGCGCAGGACAGTACATTGGCGTGGCATCAGGGGCAACACTCATGAATGTTAAAGTTCTAAACGATCAAGGACATGGACTTGAAAGCTGGATCATAAGTGGAATACAGTGGGCGGTTGATAATAATGCAGACATCCTCAGTTTGAGTTTAGGAGGAGACACTGCCAGTAACGGAACAGACCCGATGTCCATGACCATCGATTGGGCAACAGATCAAGGTCTCATCTGTACAGTTGCGGCAGGAAACTTAGGATCTCAAATGTACACTATTACAAGTCCTGGACTGGCAAACCAGCCGATAACAGTAGGAGCTACGTCCAAGCAAGATATTATTGCCAGCTTCAGTTCTCGAGGACCAACGATTGACTACCGGATAAAACCTGATCTACTAGCACCAGGCGTTGATATAATTGCCGCTCGAGCTGATGGCACCAACATGGGAAACCCAATCTCTTCCTTTTACACTAAAGCGTCTGGAACATCAATGGCGACTCCTCATGTAGCAGGCGCTGCCGCTTTACTATTAGACATCTATCCTCACTGGACTCCGAGAACTATGAAGTCAGCCCTAGCAAACTATGCTGAACACTTGGGGTTAAATGTGTTCGAACAGGGATCTGGTAGGATAGACATCTGCGAATCAGCAGGAGCATCTGTTATTGGAAATACCAGCGCGAGTCATGGCAGAGTGCATCTGAACACAATAAGTGATCAGACGATAGTTCTGCAGAATTTGGCTGTCACTACACAGCACCTTGCGATGGATGTAGAAGTCTTGTTCATCGAGAATAAGGCTTCCTACGACGTAGCATCACTCAACCCTTCAACTCTCGTTCTCCCCTCTGATCAAACGGGAGAAATCACACTTAGACTCGATACTAATGAGCAGTTGCCACTGGGCTACTTTGAAGGAAGAATCAACATTTCTTCGGAAGGTGAACAAATCAGAATCCCATTTTTCTTCTGTATCTTGTCACTATTGAAGTGTGAAGCTTTAGACGAAGGTGGTTCGAAGATCAGAGCCGCCTTCGCTGTAATCGACGCCGAGAGTGGTGAGAGCGTGGATTTCTCTTGGGAAAGCACCGACGCTCAATTCATTTTGATGCCGGGAGAATATGTTGTTCAAGCCCTGAATGTTTATGGTTTGAAGACTTCAGGAGGTGGCATCGATGTCACCTACGCTTTTCTGATCCATGAAAAGGTTTCACTGGGACCCGATGAGACCCAAACCGTGCAGCTATCCTTAGCCTCAGCAACTAAGTTATCCGTGCAGACCGCAAATCTGACAGGTTCTCCCCTACATCTCAAACTGAGACAGGTTCTTTCGCCTTACTATCACATGGTATATGTGTCAGACATTGGTCCTCTTGTCGAACATCATCTATATCTTTCAAACCTTAGTGAGTTCGTCACACCTCCTTGCTATTATGGGTTCATGGGTTTTTCTCAAAATGATTTAAACTGGCTAGAGTATGGCACCTTGAAAACTGAAGTAGACGTATATTTCATTGGTTGGGATATAAGCGAATATGATCCCTCAAGCTCTCCAGAGACACTAAGCTATGTAAGTTCAGAATTTGCCACATTCGATATTGATAATCTATTTCCCACAGCCTCAAGCGAGACGTCGATTTGGTTCAATCAAATTGCAGGTTTGTGGCAGACGGGATTGTGGCATGGCTATCAAACCCATCCGGGAATACGTTGGAAAGCCCATATTCTACCATATCATTACTGGAACCCATCTATGGCTAGTTGGACGGAGATGGAGTGGTCATGCACATATTCACTTTTACCTGAACCTTACTCATTCGTTGAATCTTTTGTGATAGATAGACATTTCCAGCCAATAGCGGAAGGCGAAGTGTCATCATATTACATGGGAAAAACTCCCCTTCTCCCCCAACCAGTTCAAAACTACTCTTCACCTTATGGAGAGGGATTATCTATCCCAGGCTATCCTTTATGTGTTCAAGAACACCTTTTCCTAGCCAGAACGGATCCACAAGCTACAAAACGCGTAGAAGTCCATAAAGATGATGTGCTTGTCTACAATCAAACAAAACTCTGGGCTCTAGAACCAATTCTCATCAGTGGCTTTTTAGAATCACTTGGCTATGGCTTGTACGCGTTCACCATCACCACAGAGACAAACATGAATCTGAGCTCAAGAAACTGTGCCAGATACGAAATAAACTACACCAGCACCTCAACGGATCTTATTCCTCCATCGATAATAGAAATTAATGCTCCTCCCTGCTTCACAACAGATACATATCCTGTAGAAGTCAAACTAGCCGATACTAACCATCTCGAAGAAGTCTCATTATTCTACTCTCTCGACGAAGATCCCTGGCTTTCATCTCCCCTCCAAGATCTAGGCAACAACACATATTCAGCAGATCTCAGCTGTTCACCCATAACTCAGCAGATCTCCCTAGCCATTGAATCACAAGACGACAATGGCAATGATGTGTGGTTCTGCACCAAGCCATCTGCAAGAAGAGGCTTTGCCACCGAAATAATCGCCACAGTAAATGCAGATAAAATATCCGGCAGACTGGTGATAGTTTCAGGAGACCTCCTGCAACCGATCTACTTGAAAGTCAAGACGTATGAAAACACGTTTTACACCCTAACTGACATCAATGGAAATTTTGAGTTTGATAGCACATGCCAATCATTGACATTCCCCTTAGAGGTTGAGATGACAACAATGGGTCAGTATGAAGGATCAACGCTCTTAATACATAAACCCGAATTCCACGACGTAGCAATAACCCAAATGGCAACTTCAAAAACCGTCACATGTAACAACGTCTACATCAGTATTACAGTCAGTAACCAAGGAGCCTTCAACGAAACCTTCAATCTCACCACCTATGCTAACACTACAATCATTCAAACAAATGTAGCTACTCTCACAATCGCTGAATCTGCTACCATCTCCTTTTTGTGGAATGCTACAGATGCCACTAAGGGGAATTACAGGATAAGTACATACATATGGCCAATCCCTGGAGAAAACGACACGAGCGACAACAACTTTATGGATGGCTGGATTTGCGTAACCATAATAGGTGACGTTGATGGTGATTTCGATGTTGACATTTTCGATGTAGTATTGATATCAAACGCATATCAATCCCAAAGTGGAGAACCACAATATGTGCCAAATTGCGATATAGATGGAGATGGAGACGTCGACATCTTCGACGTAGTTGCTTCAGCCATGAATTATGGCGAAGCCATCACCTAATGCATGCATGCGCACACTGTGTATTGTGAGTGTGGTTATGCTCTCCTCCATAGCATCTAATATTATGTATGTATCAGCGTAGCATAGGAGTCCTGGAAATATTGTATCAATTAATTTCATTGCATGTAACAGTTTGATAAAAATATAAATAGAACTAAGCTCTAGAGTCTAGTTCTAGATGATTGGTTGGGAAGAAAGTTTTTATTAACTTTCTCCTTTCTCCATTTGTCTCTCTCTGAGAGACAACCCCAACCATGAACTTGATTTTAAGTTCATACTATAATATGTGGTGTGGATGCTTATAGAGTTATTTCCATTATTGATGCAAAAAATTATTATCCGTTTGCGTGAATAATATTTACATGCATATACGGCTCTTCTGTCGTTTTCTGCGAAAAATTGTAGTTAATAGAGTACCGACAATTAGGAACAGTGAAGCAAGGATCGATGGAAACTCTGATACTATGATCAATGCACGTTTTGGATGCTCATAAACAAAATAAATCCACCTGTTCTCCCCGTCATCATGCAGTGTGTAGTTACAGAAAATTGGGATAGCTCCATCAACCTTTACAGTGTGTGGTTCAGACATCAAGTCATGAGGGATACGAACTCTGCAAAAGCCAAATCTCTGAGTAGTAGATGAATTTGAGACAATTATCTTGATTGTGCTGTTCCACTCGAAGTACTCGACAGTTTCAATTGTAGAGTTTGAAATGATACTTACAGAGTAAACCACGGACGTATTAAAGGAGTAAAATAAACCCATAAGAGGATAATAGTCAATATTATCTTGGTTGATTTCATACCAACTATCACCTATCCCATTTTGATTCAAGTCGCCGCCAACATGATCACTCCAGTAGTTCCCGCCAGTCGGGTAACCATTATCCCAAAAATTACCTGGACCTGATGATATGACATGAACCTGCTGGGTATTGTTGACAACACTGTTGTGGTAAAATCTGTTGCCCAAATACATGGATAGCTCAATTCCAATCGTGTTGTTTGTTATACTATTCCTGAAAACCGTGTTATTCCAACCCCCAACCAAGATGCCAACATCACCATTGTCTGCAACAATGTTCTCATAAAGGACATTATTGGAAGAAGTCCCAGAAAGCCAGACGCCGCGAAGTCTGTTTGCTACTATATTGTTTTTTTGAATCGTATTGTTTGAAGAATAGAAAAGCCAAATGCCATTGTTTCCATTTGCAGTCATGTTATTCCCATATATCGAGTTTCTTGATGAGAACCTGAGTCGTATGCCTTCATCATTTGTAATGTTGTTTCCGGATATGACATTAGTTGAGGAGTTGGTTACTATAATGCCATAGTAGTTACTTCTTATGTCATTTCTAAAGACAATATTGTTTGATGAGTTGGCGAGCCAGATTCCCTCATCATTATATTCTACAATATTCTCTGAAACAAAATTATCCCCCGAATAATCCATCCTAATCCCGTAGTCATTATACACAGCTTCTGCTCTTACTGCATTTTTGATAATGGTATTGTTACCTCCGTATACGATGCGGATGCCTTTGAAGTTATTCTCAAGATTGTTACCGTAAATGGAGTTATTACAGGAATTTTCGAGATAAAGACCATACTCGCCTGCGGATGTGATGTTGTTGCCAAAGATTAGATTCCCACTCGACGAGTTAAGCCAGATGCCTATGGCAAAATCGACGATGTTTATATTTTTAAGTGTCACATTGTTTCCTACGTTTAGACCAAAGCCGCTTCCATTCCCCTGAAGTATGTATCCATTGCCATCAATCACTACACTGTCTTTCTCGACTACTATTCCATTATATACATTGTCAACGAAAGTGTAAATACTTCCGTTCCAAGCTATTGGCGCAGTATCTGGGTCAACACTTCCGTCTTCTCTTATATAGATGGGTCCAGAAGCTTTCACATTTGTCGGCACGAACAGTGGAAGAAAGACAGACAAGGCAACAACGGTTAGCACTATCCATAAAATAAGCCTGCTCATTCTATATCATCATTACTTTTTCAGCCTTGCTCTTATGATTTATGGAAGAACCTTCTATTTTCTGTGTTCTTAATGATCCAACGATGGATACTTAAACAGAGATAGTTACCAGCTTTCCCAATAGGGCATGCACCATGTGGTTCACAAACAAAGAGTGAAAATTAGCAATTCAAATGTATGGGTGCGCAGGCCCCCCCTAAGATTAGGTACGTATTCAGAAGCTTTAAATTGTGCAATGGATAAAGATTTGTTAGTTGTCAGAGGGAGAGGAGAGAAGGCATGAGGTTGCCAATTATTGCAATGATTATTTTGGTGTCTGGATTAGTGGTTACGCAACTCGTTACTATTAGCACCGCTACGTCAGCCAAATTAGGTCCAAGTGATGATTCTTGGATAGAACACCAAAACCCAGATATTGTGTATGGATGGCAAGATCTAATTCATGTTATGCGTGGCTCTACGATTAGAAGGTCTTACCTGAAGTTTGATTTGTCAAGTTTGCCTCCAGAAAAGGTGCTGACCGATGTCAGACTTATCCTATATTGTGAAGCAGATGACAGCTATAACGTGACAGTAGATGTTCACGAGACTGCAGATGACTGGGACGAAGGAAACCTAACTTGGAATACTGCTCCAACTGTAGGGGCGTTCATATCAAACACTGCAGTGGAAAGTAAATTCCAGTATTATTCATGGAATATAACATCATACGCTCAAACACAATATCAAGGAGATAAGGTCCTAAGCATAGTTCTGAAATCGCCCCAAGATGATCCAGGAGGACTACCGTATATCCCGCAATATCATAGAGACTTTAGAAGCAAAGAAATGCCAGGAGACGACTACGATCCCTACTTAGAAATAGAATATGAGACTGTTCGCTACTACTTGACGGTAGTTTCACCTTATGGTGTTCCGGGAGGTTCAGGTGTGTACAACAGTAGCGACACTGCTTATGCTACTCTTGACACTGGTGTGATAGATTGTGGCAACGGTACTCGTCGGGTGTTCACTTCTTGGGGTGGTGACGCATCTGGAACAGATTATGTTCAAAGCACCCAAATTCTAATGGATGAGGAGAAAATAGCAATAGCCAACTGGAAGACAGAGTATTACTTGGCATTGGAGACAGATCCCAGCAGTGTCGCTGCACCCTCTGGCGAAGGCTGGTATGATGACGGAGCATATGCATCGATCTCGACTGATGAGCTCATCGATATTGTGCCTGATATGTCTCATTACATGTTCTCTGGCTGGACAACAACTAATATACCTGAGATCACAGATCCTTCCTCTCCCTCGACAACCATATTTATGGATCAACCTAAAACCGTAACTGCAAATTACAAAACTCAACACTACCTAACGGTTACGAGTACCCCAGCAGGGATTGCCATAATCCTAGGTGAAGGATGGTATAATCAATCTACAGACGTAGACTTATTGGCCCCTGATGTTGCAGGCTTCGATTTTCTCAATTGGGATATCGACGGTGTTTCGAAAGAATATGACCTCAAGTCGATATCGATAACCATGGATGAGCCTCACGCTGCTACTGCCCACTACACAGAAGAAAGGCCTATTGGAGGTTTTACTTTTACTATAGAATCGCCTCTCTTCAACTCTTGGATAGCCTTGAACATTGTGCTCATTACAATAATTTTCGTTACTGCATATTGGAGGAAAGTACGCGCGCGTCGTGAATATTCCTTTGAGTCTTCTTAGAACTAGCATTGTTGTGTTCGACAGCGTGATCTTGGTTAGATTGATCACAATTGCGAATGTAATGCATGCTTTATGAAGGTGTTGTTAGAGCAAACATTCGATCTAAGGCTTTCCTCGCTTTATCAGCAGTGTTCTTTGGAACCGTGATAAGATGTTTTTCTTCTTTTAGGGAGCGGTAGATTCCTTCGAGAGTGGTCAGTTTCATAGCGGTGCATATGGCTCCGCTGTATGCTGGAAGGAATTGTTTGCTTGGGTTCTCCTTCCTGAGTTTATGTAGAAGCCCTATCTCTGTTCCGATGATGAATTTTTCTGAAGAGGAGGCTTTTGCGTATCGGCAGATCTGGGAGGTGCTTCCAATGAAATCTGCTAACTCTCTAACCCTTTTCGAGCATTCTGGATGTACTGCCACAACTGCCTCAGGATTCTTTTGTTTCTTGGCGCTAATGTCCTCTGGTGTGAAGAGTAGGTGGGTTGGGCAGAATCCTTTTGGGGGAATCGGGATTACTCTCTTCCCTGTCTTCTCCTGTACATACTCTGCTAGGTTGTAGTCAGGACCGAAGAGTACAGTCTTCGAATCAAGAGCTTCCACTATCTCCACGGCATTTGCTGAGGTGCAACACACGTCGCATTCTGCCTTCGCTTCTGCCAAAGTATTCACATATAGCACAACCGGGACTCTTGGATGCTTCTGTTTCCAAGTCACTAGTTGCTCTGCAGGGAGCATATGAGCCATGGGACATCTCGAACCAAGATTAGGCAGCAAAACTTTCTTTTCAGGATTAAGAATGGCTGCTGACTCAGCCATGAAAACTACTGCAGCGAACAAAATCGTCTTAGCGTCGCTCTCATCTTTCGCCCTACGGCTAAGCTCTATGCTATCAC
>Ga0209986_10003252_pt1 | contig 14326 bp, 10 predicted proteins | sample BlataG_FD_183168 | JGI IMG/M metagenome (GOLD analysis project Ga0209986, IMG submission 183168) | Deep subsurface microbial communities from Black Sea to uncover new lineages of life (NeLLi) - Black_00105 metaG (SPAdes) (version 2) | ecosystem: Environmental > Aquatic > Marine > Oceanic >...
ACGGCGTCCGTCGGCCTCCCACACCTCGCCGGTCACCGTGACGAAGCGGCAGCCCGCCGGGGCGTGTTTGCTGACCTCGGCGGCGTCTGCGAGCGTGTCGACGATGAGCGTCTTGCCCAGCAGCCGCCACATCACCGGAGACAGCCAACGATCGAATCGCACCCAGTCGATTACCCGCGCCCTGACGGCCGGGCAGACAGACGCGTCGAAGTCGTCCTGAAGCGCGCCGAGATGGTCCATGCGCAATAGCTCGACGGCGCCCTTCTCGGCGAGCATCTCCGTCAGCCGATCGGCCTGAACGTCCGCCCAGCGATCGGCCAGCAGGTACCGGTCGGCCCCGGCCAGGGCCGCCTCGACGACGAGCGCATGGTCAATGTCCGTCTCGATGAAGTCGCCCAGCATGCCGGCTATGCCCCTCAGCTCGCCTCTTCGCGCGGCGGCGAGTACTTCCTTCGTGCCCGAGCCGACACCTTCGAGCTGGGTGAGCATCTCGTCGAGCGCGTCCATTCGGCTGCGCAGGCCGGTGCGCCGCTCGCGCGTTTCGCTCTGCTGGGCCTCGAGCTTCCGCAGATGATCGTTCGCTTCGTCGGCCTGTCGGCGCGTGTCGGCAAGTTCGGCCTGGTCGGCCTCCATGCGCGCGGTCACGTCGGACAGCTTGTCCAGATCGGCCTTCCTGTGCCCCGTCAACTGCTCAACGGTCCGGGCGATCTGCTCGGCCCGATCGGCCAGTCGCTGGTGCTGGTGAGTCAGGTTTTCGCAGCGGACGTCGCCCGCCTGGATATCGCTGTGCACGTGGGCTGCCTGGCGCATCAACTCGACGGCGACATCTTTTGCCTCTTCCAGCGTCGTCTGGAGTTGTCGTATTTTCGCCCCGACCGACTCGGCCTCGTCGTCAACAGTTCGACGACGCTCGTTGAGGCACCGGCGAGATACATCGGTTTCGGTGAGTTGCTTCTGGATCTCCACAATCTCGTGGCTGATCGTTTGGCCCTTGGCCTCCAGCTCTTCGCAACGCCGGCTGGCGGCAATGATCTGCTCGCCCAGCTCCGCCGCGCGGGACGTGAGCATCTCGATGCGTTCCCGCCCGGTGGTGGTCTCGCCGGTCACGCCGGCGAGCTGTTCCTGTAGTCGTCGGCCGAGGCGTTCCAGGTCCGCCGCCTCCACTTCCGCCCCGTGACGCGTGCGCTCCAGGCGCTCGGCCTGAGCGATGGCCGCAGCCAGTTGGTCTTTGAGCCTGTCCGTCCGCTGGTCTAGGCCGCCGCACTGCTGCGAGAAGGCGTGGTACTGGGCCAGGTAGTGCAGGCTCTTGAGCTCCTTGAGCCTCTGCGAGTGCTCGGTGTAGCTGCGGGCCTTGCCGGCTTGGAGCTTGATCGACCGCAGGTGTTTCTCAACTTCGGCGAGTATGTCGTTGAGGCGGAACAGGTTCTGCTCGACGCGCTCAAGCTTCCGCAGCGCCTCCTTCTTGCGGGCCTTGTACCTGCTGATGCCGGCGGCCTCGTCGAATATCTGCCGGCGGTCGTCGTCGGAGGCGCTTAGGAACATCTCGACCCGCCCCTGCTCGACCACGCCGTATCCATCGGCGCCTATGCCGGTGTCCATGAACATCTCGCGGATATCGCGCAGGCGGGCGGCGGCCTTGTTGATGAGGTACTCGCTCTGCCCGGAGCGGAACAGGCGTCGCGTGACGGACACTTCTCCGTCGGCCATCGCGTCGCCTTCGACGGGCGGGTTGAGCAGACCGTCGGAGTTGTCGAACACGAGTGTAACTTCCGCCATGCCGCTGGCTTTGCGCATCACCGAACCGTTGAAGATTACGTCCTGCATTTCCGATCCGCGAAGCGTCTTGGCCGATTGCTCCCCCAGGACCCACTTCATCGCATCGACTATGTTGCTCTTGCCGCAGCCGTTAGGCCCGACGACGCAGGTAATGCCGTCGTGGAATTCGAACTCCGTCTTGTCGGCGAAGCTCTTGAAGCCTGCCATTATCAGCTTCTTGAGTTTCATGCGCAGCTTTCTAGCTGGAGGAGGAGGCATACTACCAGTAGGGCCAACTACTGTCCAGCCCCCAACATATGGGAATTCGCCTCGGCTTCGCCGTTCTTCGTCGCCACGTCCTCGACCGCCCGCAGCATCTGCCGCTCTTCCGGCAGGGCCTGGAGCACGAACTGGGCATTCATGCTGCCCTGCTCGCACATGCGGTACAGCACGCCGACAACCTGCCCGTAGGTCAGGCCTAGGCCTGCTATTTCGCCGTCCGGGCCGTACGCCGGACGCGAGCCAAGCGTCTCGATCAGCGAGACCACGTCGAAAGGTATGTGGAACTTGTCGCTCACTCCTCCCGTCCGCGGGATTTTCCGCCAGACCGTCAGTTCTTCGCTGCCTTCGTTGGCGTTGATCGTCACCAGATCGTCGAAAGCGTTGAAGAACACAGGATTGCTCACTTCCACGTCCGTGCCGAAAACGACTATTCGCGTCTGCTCGGTGCGCGTGGCGTAGATCATGCGCTTGTCCGACCGCACTACGTCCACGCCGAACCGTCCGTCGATGTCAAGCTGGACCACCGCCCGGTTACTCCGGCGGCGCAGCGCCTCGTAGGCGGCAATTCGGACGAGGTTATCGTCATCGTCCAGCAGCTTGCGCATCGTCAGGTCGGCCCTGGGTATGCCCGCGTGCCGCCCCAGCGCTTCGATGGCAGGGATCTGGTAGGGGCTGCCGGCCTTGTGAGTGAAGTCCAGCACGACCGGATCGGCCTTGCTGTCGCCCAATCGCATGCCCGCCCGGGCTGCGAAGAACGTCGCCGCCGCCACGTCGCTATCGTAGAGCGGCCTGATCATCGGGATCACCTGCCCGCCCTGGGCTTCCAGGACCAAGGCCAACCCCTCGTGGCGAGCGTCCGGCTTGGCCATTTCCGCCACAAGGCTTCGGGCCCGCGCTTCCCAGGCGCCGGGGCCGGTGTTCAGCGGCAAGTGACTGACAAGCTGAAGGAAATGTAGTTGATCACCGTAGTAGTCCGGGGGCACGAACAGTTCGATGACCTCCCGGTTCTTGGCGTTGGCGACTCTTCTGCTGCCGGGGAAGCGAGAGTTTATTCGGCGCTGGATCAGGTCGGTCAATTGATAGTCCGCGCGAATCATCATCAGGCTGACCCGGCGGTCCCGGGTCAGGCTCCCGCCGCCTACGACCCGGCCTCGACGATGCGTATCATCGTCGGACTCCGGTGCATATGGGTTCAGCATCACGGGCCCGGCGGCGACGGCCCACACCTTAGACCCGGCCTCGGGGTCGGTTTCGGTGCCGATGTCCAGGCGCAGGTCTGTCGGCATAAGGATGCCGCCGTCCAGGCTGCGCGTGCCCGTGGCGCTGTGTGCGGTCACCACGACGTCGAAGTGGTCGTCCGCCAGCGCCCTGGGGGGAATGAGCGCTTCGACTACGACCACGGCCGTGTCCAGATCGGCAAGAATGCGCGCGGGGGACAACTCCCCCATTCCCATGGTGTGCATGCCGACGCCGTTTCGCAACAGGTCCTTGATGAGATACTCCCGCAGGTGCGGCGGGACCTCATTGGCGCCGTTCTTGCCGAGCGCTACGACCAGGCCGTAGCCCTTGACAGGCATGTAGCCGCCGTCGTGAATGCGAGCGTACTGGCCAACCGTGCCGGCTACGTCCAGCCGCATGTCGCGATCTCGAGGGGCAGGCCTGGAAGCATCGTCGCCCGAGTCCATCCAAGAGTTACAGCCGCCGGCAAGAAGTGATACAGCTACAGTGGCTACCGTCAGAAAAATCCATTTTTCCTTCATAGCACATCCCATCCCTGCGATGTTTATCGGACCTTCGCCACTCGGACGATAAGTCTTTTTTTTTTGCCGGCGAGCACCAGTCCTTATCTGCCCGCCGGATACGGCCCGGCCTGCCGGGGCGATCAGTCGAAGACCGGTCTTCCCGGCTCGGGCTCGTCGCTGACGCCGTCTGTTTCCGTCGCTCCTGATGAATCTTCGCCGACGGCCCGTCGGGCGACTTCGATCGACGGGATCAAGAGCCTCTTGCCCGGCTGCATAGTCTGGGGGTCCACGTCGGGGTTGGCATCGCGGATGGCCGGCCAGAGATGGCCCTGCCCGTAGACGTTCCTGGCGATTTTCCAGTAGCTGTCGCCTGCGACGACGGTGTATATCTCCTCGCCCGGCCCGGCGGTGATTTCTTCACCGGCGGGCGTTTCGCGCTCCCCGGGTCTCTCCGTCGCGGCCTCGGGCGGCGCTTCAGGCCTGGGCGGCACGACCAGCACCATGCCCGGGCGAAGGTTGCCCGCGTCGATGCCGTTGGCCTGTTCGAGCAGGTAGAAGTAGTCGCCCCGGCCGTACAGGCCCTCAGCGATCTTCCAGTAGCTGTCGCCGTCCTTCACGACGTAGGTGTCCGACCCCGGCGGCGCGCCGGTCGGCAGGTCCTCGCGCGCAATTTCCTGAGGCTCGGGGGCCGGTAGAGGCGGAATGACCAGCTCCTGTCCGGGCCGCAGCGCGTTGGTGTCCGCGTCCGGGTTGGCGTCGCGAATGAGTTCCCAGTGCTTGCCCGCGCCGTAGACTTCCTTGGAGATGGCCCAGAACCCATCGTCGCCTTCTTTGACAACGTAGACTCTGCCCCGCCCGGCCGGCGCCGTTGCCGTGGCGCCGTCGGTCTCGGGCTCGACGGCCTCTCCAACGTGGCCGATTGGCGCGATGGCCAGGTCGCTCGGTTCATCGCTGCCTCGGGCGGTCAACGGGCGACGGACGGACGTCCGTGGGGTGCTGGGCGCCAGCGCAGGTCCCGCGTGGGGGTCGTGACGAGGCAAAGACGCCGGCCCGCCGTCAGTAACGGGCGGTTCGGTCAGGACAACGAGGGGCGAGGGCCTCGGTGAAGTTCGACCGCCATCGTCGGGACCGGTGAAGTCGACCACAACGGGCGGACGTTCAGCCGGGCCTGAATCTATGGGGGCAAGCGCCGCCACAGGCCCGGGGCCCGGAGCGACCTCGGCGGGCCCGGCAGGTGCGGCGGAGTCTTCCGGAGGTCCGGCGGGGGGTTGATCGGCCGGCGGGGAGACCACGGCGACGGGAGGCTCCGGTTCAATCTCGAAGCCGGGCACGGTCTCTTCACGTTCGCCGGTATCACCCTCACTGTCGGGTCTTTCGGAAAGAAACACGAACCACACCAGGCCGATTACGATCACGAACACGCCGACGGCGATTCCAATTTTGACGTCGTTGCGCATGATGGTCAGCTCCTATGGTTGGGCCGCACTCGCGGCAGCCACACACCGCAGGTTCAGTACTCCTATAATAGACCCGCTATGCCTTGTCCAGGCAAGCGTATTCCCGCCGCAACGCCGAGGGCGGTTCAGGAAACCAAGGCCGCGGTGTCGCGGGCGATTATCATCTCTTCGTCGGTCGGGACGATCCACACAGGCAGGTCACAGCCGTCGGTCGTTATCGGCCCGGCCCTGCCGACGGTCGCAGCGTTGCGCTGCTCGTCGAGTTCCGCGCCAAGCCGGGCAAGCTGCCGGCAGACGGCCGCCCGGACCGGCAGGGAGTTCTCTCCTATGCCGCCCGTCAGCACGACGGCGTCCACCGACGGCAAAATCGCGTAGTAGGCGCCGACGTACTTCACGATTCGCCGGCAAAACACGTCCACGGCCAGCCGCGCCTTGTCGTTGCCGGCCGCTGCGGCGGCCAACACGTCGCGCATGTCGTTGCCGACCTCGCTAAGCCCGGCCAGGCCCGATTGCTTGTTGAGCGCTTCGTCGACTTCTTCGACGGTCATGCCCTTGCCCACCATGTAAGGGATGATCGCCGGGTCCACGTCGCCGCTGCGGGTGCCCATCACCAGCCCTTCCAGCGGCGTCATGCCCATGGAGTGGTCCACGGCCCGTCCGCCGGCAACGGCCGTCATCGAACAGCCGTTGCCCAGGTGGCACGTTATCAGATTGATCTCGCCGACGGGCCTATCCAGCAACTCAGCCGCCCGTGCCGTCACGTAGCGATGGCTCGTCCCGTGGAACCCGTATCGCCGCACCTTGTGGGCCGTGTACCACTCATTGGGCACGGCGTAGCGGTAGGCCTCCGGCGGCAGCGTCGCCAGGAACGCCGTGTCGAACACGGCCACGTGCGGCACGTCCGGCATGGCCGACATCGCCCCCTCGATGCCCGCCAGGTTGGCCGGGTTGTGCAGCGGCGCCAGCGGGACGTTCTCGCGAATGGCGCCCAGTACCTGCCCATCGACGAGCACCGAAGCGGTCAAGCTCTCCCCACCGTGCACGACGCGATGACCCACACCGTCGATCTCGTCCACGCTTGCCAGCACGCCGCGTTCCGCGTCGGCCAATGTCTGTAGAATGATGCCCACGCCCGCGCCGTGATCTGGAGCGGCCACTTCCACCTCGTGCGACATGTCCCCCGCGCGATGCATCAGCAAGGCCTCGTCCGTGCCCACGCGCTCCAGCAGCCCGCGGGCAAGAACGGATTCGTCCGTCATGTCGAACAACTGGTACTTGATCGAGCTGCTGCCGCAGTTTACGACGAATACCTTCATCAGCTTCCTTCAGCCCGCTCGGGCGCACTCAAACGTATATGATCTATCGTCCATCGTCCCCGCGGGCCGACAGCGCAGTTTCCTGCGCCACCGTAAGGCATCTACCATACTTCGACGCGAGACTAACGCCCCGGTTCCCGGGCCTCGGCCCGTTGCCTTTCGGACCAGCGCAGAAATGGCGCAGATCGGAAGCGCCAAGAAAATTTTCTTCGTGCTTGACCGGCACTGACGGCCCCGTTAATAATGCGGCCACAAATCAGTTTTGATATCTGCTCGCGTCTGTGGACGCGATTTATAGGTCTTTCGCCGGTACGTGTTCTGTTCATGTGTTTCGCTATCCCCAATTGGGGGAAAGCAAAGGACGGCCATGAGTACGACGTTCGTTCCACGGGACAGGTTGCTACAGATCATCTCTGAGCAGCAAACTGTAACGGCGGCAGCCACGGAAACTTGTGGCCTGCCTTGGTGGGACGCCGCCTGTCCAGCCCCATCGCTTCAACCCCTCAATGAGCCGCGCGCGGCGCAAAGCCCGAAGGGCTTTTTCCTTCCGGCAGCCGAGGCCGTCGCGCGGTACGGCCGCGAGGCGACAACAGCAGTGGAGACCGAAGCGGCGCCGCTCGTCCTGATCGGTGTTCGCGCCTGCGAGCTGCGGGCAAGGAAGGTCCTCGATGCGGTCATGCTGGGCGGCGATTTCAAAGATCCCGCCTACGAGCGCAGGCGACAACAGACGACGGTGATCGCGTGTGATTGCCTGACGTTCGCAGAGACGTGCTTCTGCCCGAAAGTGGGGGGACGGCCTTACGCGACGGAAGACTTTGACATCAATCTGACGCCGATTGACGACGGATTCATAGCCGAGGTGGCTACGGAAAAGGGACACGCGTTTCTCGGCGACGCCAAGTTTCCCGAGGCCGACTCCAAGCAGCTAGCCAGGCGCGACGAGCTCCGTCGGCAGGCCATTGAGCGTCTTCAAGAGCAGAACGCACAGTTCGATTTCTCTGCCGACGATCAGTCCCAGCCGGCTCTTCCGGAAGGCGATTCGCCACGGTGGCAGCAGTTCGCCGCCGATTGCGTCGAGTGCGGCGCGTGCACGAACATCTGTCCGACCTGCCATTGCTTCTACCTTTACGACCAGGTCGCCAACCCGGAGGAGTTCGAACGCGTCCGGAACTGGGACAGTTGCCTGTTCGGCACGTACCATCGCATGGCCGGCGGCGAGAACGTCAAGCTATCGCCCCAGCCGATCTTGTCGAGCCGGCTTGCCAACCGAGTACTCCACAAGTTTGTGTACTCGCCGCAGCAGTACGACCTGTTGGGTTGCGTCGGCTGCGGACGATGCATCGATGCATGTTTGGGGGCAATCGATATTCGACAGGTCGTTGCGGAGTTAGGTGAATGATCTCTGAAAACGTCTACGCGCCAGTGCCGGCCAAACTCGTCGAAGTCATCGACGAAACACCTACGATCAAGACGTTGATATGCATGCCGGACGAGCCGCTGCCGTTTAGGGCAGGGCAGTTCATGCAACTGACGCTGCCCGGCGTCGGCGAGGCGCCCTTTACCCCCTCGAGTTCCCCCCGCCAGGCTGACCAAATTGCCATCACCATCCTGCGGGCCGGCGCGATTACCGAACTCTTGCACGCCTGCCATCCCGGCCAGGAATTGGGGCTGAGGGGAGCTTTCGGCAAGGGCTATCCGGTCGAGAAGACCGAGGGCAAGGACGTGCTGGTCGTCGGCGGCGGGGTGGGGCTGGCCCCGTTGCGGTCACTAATCCTGGTCCTGCTGGACAACCTGGAGGGCGTGAATCGTCTGAGCATCAAATACGGGGCCAAGTGCATGGAAGAGCTGCTGTACCGCAGCGAGTACGACAGTTGGCAGGCACATGACAAGGTGGACTTCGAGTGCACTATCGACAATCCGCAGGAGGGCTGGGACGGCCGAACCGGTGTCGTCACCACGCTGCTGACTGACCTGGACATCGACAAGAGCAATTGTCTGGTCTTCGTTTGCGGGCCGAGCATCATGCTCAAATTCGTGACGCTGGCGTTGACGGACGACGGCGTCGCTCCGAAGCAGATATACCTGTCCATGAACCGGCGGATGAGCTGCGGCATGGGGCTCTGCGGGCGATGCAACATCGGGCCCTACTACCTGTGCAAGGACGGGCCCGACATCAACTACGCCAAGATAAAGGACTATCCGAACGTGTTCTAGTACCGGTCAGGAGCTGAGAGCAATCGAGACTGTAGGAATTGGTAGCGCCGTGAGTGAAACGCCGACGGATCAACAGACCATTTCGCGCTGCACTTTGTGTCCAGCCGGCTGCCCTCTGCACCTGACGCAGACCGCCCCGGACCTGTGGCGAAGCGAGTATGCACTTTCCGACTCATCCGGCTTGTGCCCGAGAGGGGCTGTGCTGGGAGAGCTGCTGTGCCATCGGCGCCGCATCCTTTCTCCGACCCAACGGACTAGCGGCGCCCTGCGACAGGTTGAGTTCGCCGCCGCCGCGAGGGGCATCCTAGATCGGTCCGGCGGGCGGGGAATAGTGTTCTTCCTCGACGGCAACGTCCCCTGTGAGCAGCTCACCGCGGCAATAGCATGGGCTGAGGCGTGGGCGTCGGCATCTCTGTGTCTGGTGCTGGAGCCCGCCGATGAAGAACTGCTCCTGGGCGCCGAGGCAAGCGGGGCGGATTACCTGCCTAACGAAGCTCTCGCCGGGTGTGACGGGTTTGTCATTATCGGCGACGCTTTTTCGGCCGATCCCATCTGCTCGCGCGCCGTCTTCCAGCGGCGCCAGGAGAATCCGAGGACACCCATCGTCGTCATCGATTCCGCCTGTGGCGTGGCGTCGAAGTTCGCCAACCGTCGCACCGACGTCGCCCCCGGCGGGGAACTGGCCACTTTGGTCGCCCTGGCCCGTTCAGCCGGCGTGACGCTGGACAAAGCCGCCCCGGCGGAGAGTGATCCCGCTGTCGAGTCGGCCGGCCAGGCGATCAGCAAGTGTAAGCGCGTGGGAGTTCTGATCGCTGCCGAATACGGCCGCTGCGCGACGTGGCGGCAAATCGCCTACGTCGCCGGCCTGCTCGCCAAGGCGCGTGGCGGCGGCGTGGCGCCGCAGACGGTCGGCGCCAACGCCCTGGCCGCGGTGAGGCTTTCGAGGCAACACAGCCTGCTGTCGCTGGCGGATGCCCTGGCCGACCCCGATGCCGTGAGGATCGCCATCGGGTGCGACGTGCTCGGTATGATGGGCCAGCCGGACTGCAAGTTCCTGGCTGCGGCCGCGGCACTGCCCAACTGCACGACCGATGCGGCTGAGTTCGTTCTTCCAGTCGCGATGGCGGGGGAGCTGGCCGGAACGTACATGCTGTCCGGCGAGCGGCCCAGCAGTGTTGCCGCCTTGCTGCCCGTTCCGGCCGGCGTGCCCGCACCGGCGGAAATAGTGGCCATGCTCGCCAAGGCGGCGGGCGTGACCGCCCCGCACGTGGACAAATCTATCGGAAAGCTGAGCCGATCCGACGTTGCCGCGCCGAAGCTCCCCGGCGGGGGCGAGTCGCCTCAATCGACGCCGGTCCTGCTGCTTGGCAGGCAAGCCATTCACTCCGGGTGCGGCGAGCTGACCCGTCACGCCTCGTGGTCGGTCCTGATGCAGCCGCTTCCGCAACTTCGCCTTTCGCCGCAAGACGCTGCTGCGGCGGGGGTGAAGAACTTCAGCGAGGTCCGCGTCCGCGCCGGGGCCAAGTGCTGCCAGGCCCGCGTGCTGGTGGTGTCGGAACTGCCGAGGGGGGTCATGGTCCTGCCGGAGTGGCACGTCGGTGCGCGGTCGCTTCTTAACGGCGCGGCAGACGAACAAGCTGCACGCGGTCCGGTGACGGTGGAGGTGATTGAATAAGATGACGACCTCGCCTCAAACATACGTCGACAAACGGGTGCTGATCGACATAGATCGCTGCATAGAGTGCGGCTCGTGCGCGGCGGCGTGCTACGTCAGCCACGCGAACATGCCGGCGGTGTCCTTCGCGCGGGCCGGCCCGGCGCTGCTGCCGGTAATCTGCCGGCAATGCAAGGACGCCTCTTGCGTGGCAGCCTGCCCCGCCGACGCCATGGTCCGCGACGAACGCGGCGTCGTGCAGCGCCGTCTGATGCTGTGCATCGGGTGCGGCTCTTGCGCGCGGGCCTGTCCTTTTGGAGTACTTCCCAGCGACCCGATGGGTCTGCCCAGCGGCTACAAGAGCCCCGAGCACGTCACCGGCCACCAGATAGCCAAGTGCGATCTCTGTGAGGCCCGCATCGCCACGGGGCAGGCCGAGCCGCGTTGCGTTGCCGCCTGTCCGGCTGGGGCACTGATGTTCGCCGACGAGCACCGCGCGGAAGAATTGGAGATAGACGTGCTAGGGGGGCGCTCAACAGGTGACGATTTGTTCAAACGCAGGTGACGCCAATGTACATGACAGTCGCGATTTTCGTTCTGGCCGCGGTTGGAACGCTGCTGCTGGGTCTGCTGTCGAAGTGGGTCGACAGAAAGATCACCGCCCTGGTCCAGTGGCGCGTGGGTCCGCCGTGGTACCAGCCGATCGTCGACGTCATAAAGCTCATGGGCAAAGAGAACATGATGCCCTTCACGGCGAAGGGGACGGGATTTCTGCTGGCCCCGGTCATCGCGCTGGCGGCGGCGGCGGTGGCTGCCGCGGTGCTCTGGAACTCCCTGATCCGCCCGGATGAAGGCTTTCTCGGCGACCTGATCGTCGTCGTCTACCTGCTAATGGTGCCGGCGCTGATGACGATTCTCGGCGCATCGGCCAGCGGGAATCCGCACGCAGCCGTCGGCGCCAGCCGGGAGATGAAGCTGCTGCTGAGCTACGAGTTGCCCCTGCTGCTGGCGTTCATGGTCAGCATCGCCCGCAGCGCCGCCAGCGCGGAAGGGGGATGGACATTTCGTCTGGACTCCATTCTCGCCGGTCAGTCCCATCAGCCGGTGCTGCTGAGCGTTTCGGGCGCGCTGGCGATGATCGTCGCGATCGTCTGCGCCCAGGCCAAGCTGGGACAAGTGCCCTTCGACGTCGCTGAAGCCGAGTGCGAAATCATGTCCGGCGTGTACGCCGAGTACTCCGGGCCGAACCTGGCCATGTTCCTGATGTCGCGGGCGATGCTGCTGGCGCTGATGCCGCTGCTTCTGATCATCGTCTTCTGGGGCGGGCTTTACACCGGCGCGTGGTGGGGCTACCTGACCTTCGCCGGCAAGTACGTGCTGCTGGTGGCGTTGGTGACGTTGATTCGCAACACGAATCCCCGCCTGCGGATCGATCAGGCGTTGAAGGTGTTTTGGTTCATGCTGACCCCCGTGGCGATTGTGGCGGTCGTGCTGGCGTTGATGGGCATTGCGAAGGGTGTGCCATGGCTTTGAGAAACTGGGCATTGCGGAAATCCCTGTGGGTGTACCACGTCAACGCCGGCGCGTGCAACAACTGCGACATCGAGGTGCTGGAGCTGCTCACGCCGCGGTACGACATTGAGCGATTCGGCATGATACTGGTCGGCTCGCCCCGGCACGCCGACGTACTGGCCGTTACCGGCATCTGCACGCGCCAGGCCATGCCCCGGCTGCAAGAGGTATACATGCAGACGCCCAAGCCGTGTGTCGTGATGGCCATCGGCTCGTGCGCGTTGGCTCAGGGCATTTTCACGGAGGCCTATCACGCCGCCCTTCCCGTCGACGAGACCATCAAGGCAGTCGACCCCGACGCAATCATCATCTACGTGCCAGGCTGCGCGCCCAAGCCCGAGGCCATGATCGACGCAGCCGTGAAAGGCATGGCGCATCTCAAGACGTTGCAGTAGCGAGGAGCAGAACACATGAGTGTTGTGTCAACCAAGACAGAGACGCCGCTGACAGGACCCGTCGGCGAAGTACTGCATCTTCTGGGCGACATTGTGACTGAAGTCCACCAGTGTACGCCGCGGCGCGGCATAGCACGCATAGACCCAGCCAGGGTCGTCGAAGCCGCCCAGGCCCTGATCGCCATGGAAGGATCGCGCCTGGCTACCGCAAGCGGCGTGGACGTCCGCGACGGCATCGACGTGCTTTACCACTGGTGCTTCGAGCCGCAGGGCTTTGTGGTCACGGTCAAAGCCCTGGCGGCGCGTCCGGAATTGGCGCTGGACTCGATAGCTAACGTGGTCTCGGGCGCCATTTGGATTGAACGGGAGATTCACGATCTGTTCGGCGCCAATTTCCGCGACCATCCCGACATGCGCAGGTTGATCCTGGACGACTCGTGGCCCCAGGGCGTGTACCCGCTTCGCAAGGACTTCGACCAGGTACACGATCGTCCCCCTCTGCCCGCCAACCGGCCTCCGCCTGAGGTGGACGCTTCGGGCCCACGGCAGGACTTGCCCGCCAAGGCCGGTCGCACGATCGTGAACCTCGGGCCATACCACCCCCTTCAAGAAGAGGCGGAGTTCTTCCAGTTGTACGTTGAAGGCGAGACCGTCGTCGATATGGACGTGCGGATAAGCTACAACCATCGTGGCATCGAGAAGCTCGACGAGTCCAAGACTTTCGACCAGGTGCCGTTCGTGGTGGAGCGCGTTTGCGGCATCTGCTCGGCCAGTCATCCTCTGGCATACGTGCAGGCGGTGGAGGAAATCGCGCACGTGGAGGTGCCGGAACGGGCCCTGTACCTGCGGACGATCGTCGTCGAACTTGAGCGATTGCATTCCCACCTTTTATGGGTGGGCCTGGCGGGGCATTTCCTGGGCTACAACACGGTGTTCATGTGGGCATGGAAGTACCGTGAGCCCGTTATGGAGATTCTCGAAAAGAGCACGGGAAGTCGCGTCGCCTATGCCAACTGCAAAATAGGCGGCGTACGCCGCGACATGGAAGATGACCAGCTCCGGGAGATCGACAAAATCTCCGGCGACCTGGTCAAGCCGCTCGACATGCTGACCAAGGCCGTGCTGGACGACCCGGTCCTGCACGCCCGGCTGAAGGGCGTCGGCGTCCTCACGCCCGAGGCCGTCAAGCTCTACGGCGCCACGGGACCGACCGCCCGCGGAAGCGGCGTGCCCATCGACGTGCGGCGAGACGATCCATACGGCGCCTACGACCGTCTCGACTGGGACGTCCAGACAGCCCCCGGCGGCGACGTATTCGGCAAAGCCGTCGTGCGACTCAAGGAGTGCTTCGAGGCCGCCAAGATCATTCGGCAATGCGTCCGGGACATTCCCGGCGGGGAGATCGACGCCAAGGTCGAGGCTATTCCGCCCGGCGAGGGAGTAGGCCACGTCGAGGCGCCCCGCGGCGAGACGTTCCACTATGTCCGCTCCGACGGCTCGAACCGGCCCGTCCGTCACAAGATTCGTGCGCCAAGCTTTGTCAACATACCGACCTTCAAGGCATCTTGCATCGGCATGCAGATACCGGACGTCGCCATCACGCTGGCTTCCGTCGATCCGTGCTATTCCTGTACTGAGCGGATGTGCTCGATCGTTGATGCAACCACGCATAAGCCGGTGTTGACGTTCAAGGAACTCATCCGCCTCTCGCAGGAGAAGACCAGACGCATGCGAAAGGAATAGCGAGCTTGCGATGATAGACCAGATCCTCACAAATCCGCTGGCGCAGCCTATCCTGTTCGCTCTGATATGCGGCGCCGCGGCGTACGTCATCTCCAGAGCGACACCGCGGGTGTGCCGCCTGTTGGCGCTCGTCGCCTCGGCCGGTGTCCTCTGGCTCGGGATTTTCATTGCACGCTACTCGTCGGGCCTGGCGCTG
>Ga0209986_10003253_pt1 | contig 14324 bp, 2 predicted proteins | sample BlataG_FD_183168 | JGI IMG/M metagenome (GOLD analysis project Ga0209986, IMG submission 183168) | Deep subsurface microbial communities from Black Sea to uncover new lineages of life (NeLLi) - Black_00105 metaG (SPAdes) (version 2) | ecosystem: Environmental > Aquatic > Marine > Oceanic >...
CACCAGGCCCAGCCTTCACTACCACACCAGCACAATCACCACCTGGGGGACCAGGGTCACCAGGATACATGCCCAGCACATTCAACAAATCTCTAAAGTTGATACCGACAGCTTTCACAGCCATCAGCACCTCTCCACCTGCCAACTGCTTCTCAGCATCAACTGGTAGAGCAGCAAGGTTGCTGATTGCCCCTCTTGGAGTGGGCATCAAGTGGAAGGCAGGGGTTCCAGCAGGCCCTACCTGATCCTTCTCAAGCAAACCCAGCTTTGGAACAAAAAAAGCCCCACCTCTCTTAGATTTGCCATGAGCATCAACTTCACTTTTTACTCCAGTCAATAATGAAGTACCAGATGCACCAGAAGAACATTCAGCTGCATCATTATCAACCAGTCCAATACCATCCTGACGTGTCTCTTGAGCATAAGCTTTGACCAAACCGGGGAGAAGACCAGACACTGATGAACGGGAAACAATGTCACCACTAAGGTTAACTACTGCAGGTTGTATATTGGCTGTTGTTGCCATCAAACCAGCTCTATTATCAACAAGTTGCAAAGCAGCAATACTGGAGGCAGCAAGCTCAGTTGCAGAGGTATTGTTATCCTTCCATGTTATGAATGGGCTAGCTTTGTTGTTGAAGACTGGTCCAGCCATCTGAGAAGCTCCATTAGCAAGCCAAACCGCCTTGTAAACACCAGTTGAGATCATCTCCTCGTTTGCTACTGGTGCTGTTACTGAGGATGTCAACTTCATTGTCTTTGCTTGGAGACCATTCACAGCACACATGGTACCACTCATTCCTTGCAACCAATAATTATTAGTCACCTCAGCTGGCAACACAGCACGCACTGACTTGCATCCACCAATCAGCTCATCATACACAGCATGAGTATCAGTCAAGGATGACAATGACAGACAGCCACTGGTGTATGCTCCAATTGCCGCTGGAACGCGGAGAATTGCTGCCTCATTGACATTCATTGGTAAAGCTCCTAGATGGAATACTGCATCCAGACATGCTGGGTCGGTACCACTGTTGCCATCAATTCTACCATCAATTCTACCAGACTTAATACATCCAATATTAGATGGAAGAAGTTTGCTGCTAGTGGTCTTTGAAGGAATAGACAACCATTGTCCAACAATAGAAACATTGCTTCTACTATTGTGAGTCGTCTCAGAAACCACCTCTGTATTGGCGGAAGTTGAAGCAATGGAACCAAACATGTGGTCTCTCTCTCCAGTCATAGTAAAAGAGCTAGCCTTGATCGCTGCACTTGATGCTTGCAACGCGACTCTAAGAGCAGCCACTGTGGCATTAGTAGGCAACTCAAATGGCATTGGAATTGCTACTCCAGTAACCAAGGGCAAAGTTCTGGTGGTATTGGCAGTAGTACCATTGCCCCAAAGAGTACGTAAAGCTGCAGATGAAGCTTCCAGGAATGCAGCTCCAGGAAGGAGTGGTTTTCCATTAACTATATGATCCCACATCCTTGCATGTTTACCACTGACCAGCATTGCTTCAAACACTACAACACCAGCAGCAGCTGGGATTACTGCTCTTCCGACAAGAGCATGTGGAGCTGGGAGGAACCAAAGTCTCTCTTTAGACCAATGCATGGCCTGTCTTGCTGCTTTGTCTTCCTCTTCTCCTGCTTCCGAGGTCTCGAAAGGTACTGGAGCTAACAAAGCATGTGCATTAGTACCTTGGAATGCGAATGCACTGACACCCCAAGCACTGCTACCGGCAACTCCATCTTGACTGATGGCAAGGTTGGAAGGAGCAGGCTGGCGAGGCAACTGCACACTGGTTTGAGGAGGAGCAGGGAGTGCAGCGGCAACGTATGGGTTGAGTTCAGTCAAGTGAAGGATAGGCTGATTGGCAGCTTCAACGAGAGCTTTGTGGAGGTGAACAAGACCCATGATGCCAGATGCTGGTTCTGCATGGCCCAATGATGATTTTGAACCAAGCAGAGTAAAAGGGTGCTTGCTGGAACGGGAAGCCAGCAACAATCCAGCTGCGGCACCAACTTCAATGGGATCACCAAGACTTGTACCCGTACCATGCATTTGAAGGCCAAACATGGATTTGGGGCCAACTCCAGCTGTTTCTAGTGCTGTCTTGATGGCTTCTTGTTGAGCTGGACCATTGGGGGCAGTCAAACTGCTGGCTCTTCCATCTTGATTCACTGCAGATCCAACCAATACCACTCCACCACCACTCTGAAATGATGACTCTGCTGTAATAATAATCACAGCACATGCTTCAGCTCTCACATACCCATCAGCTGCAGCATCCAAAGCCTTACACCTCCCATCTGGAGACAGCATCCCTGCCTTTTTAAACATATATGTAGTGCTAGGCATCAGCATCATATTAATACCACCGACAATAGCAGTAGAACAACCACTGCCATAAGCAGAAATAGCCTCTCTTGCATTGTTGGTTGCTACTAGAGACGAGGAGCAAGCTGTATCCAATGCGACAGATGGTCCTTTCAAACCATAGTGATATGAAACTCTACCTGGACAAACACTGAGCACAGCTCCTTGTGCAGTATAGGCTGATACTGGTTGACCAGCAGCTCCTGCCATTTGGGAGTACTCTGTCCATGATATTCCCATGAACACTCCAGTCTTAGGGTAAGGAATCTTCCCTCCAGATACAGATACTTCACCTAGAGCTTCACCTGAAGTTTCCAAGACAAGACGATGTTGAGGATCCATTGCCAAAGCTTCTGAAGCAGATAAACCGAATACGGATGCATCAAAGCAGTCGATGTTGGCCATGAATGAACCAAATTGAGCAGAAAGAGTCAATCCATCCCTTTGGAGCACTTCTGCATTGTCTAAGTCCCATCGCTTGAGGGGAATGGACTGAATGCAGTCTACTAGCTGACCAGCTGGGAGTAGGGACTTGGATCTAGTGGGGTTGGCCATCAGTTCTCGTGCAGCTGTTGCCACAACGTATAAACTACGAGGTTTAGAGAGACTATTAGTGCCATCAAGCAGCCCCCTAGCAACTCTCCTCACTAGCTCACCACTGATATCAACATCGTAATTGCTATCGCCATCACTAACATCTACTCCTTCATCATCATCAAGCTCTTCAACTACTGCACTACCACCATCACCGCTTGTCTTGATCATTTGAGAGGCAAGGTACTCTGTCACTGCTGATACTGATGGGTAATCAAACACCAAGGTACCAGGCATAGCCACACCCAATGTTTGAGCAAGCACATTTGCAAACTCTACCGATCCTAGTGAATCTAAACCAGCCGACATGAGTGGCTCGTCTACTCCAATAGTCATACCTACAACTTGAACAATAGCTGCCATAACCTCTTTGTGGACTTGCTCCTTGATTGCAGCTGGGTCGGCTGCTGCTGATGTGGATGAAGATTGAGCCTTCTTGAACTGCTTCTTCTTAAATGCTGTAGCTGTAGATAGTGATGTATTCGTATCATCATCTCCTTCTTCATTTATCAGTGTACCTTCAGGAGCAAATTCAGCAAAGAACGGATGTATTGCAGCTGGTTTGACGTAATCTTTCCAGATGAAATCATTGACTGCCAACTGAGGCAGGGATGAGGAGAGAGATGTAGAAGTAACAGCAGCAGTGGCTACCATTCCTCTCATTACAGCAGCCATCGCACTCAGCCCCTGCTCCGGGGTGATGAGACCCTGACCAATGCGGACCAAACGTCGTAACACAGCCTCAGAAGCCATACCAGAAGAAGCCCAAGCTCCCCATTGAACCGATCTAGCAACAGTACCACCAACTTGAGCATTGTGAGCCCAGCTATCCAGAGCTGCATTCGCTGAAGCATAGTTGGCTTGACCTGCCCCTCCTAGCAACGATGCAACTGAGGAGAAGAGGGTGGAGGTAGAGAGAGGGAGCATGCCCATCATGCCTTCACGTTGGAGAGCCTGCAGTGCATTCAACTTGGGAGCGTAGACTTGGCGGAAAGTCTTGGAAGTTTGTTTGTCTATCAAGCAATCTTGTAATATACCACTTGCATGCATAATACCAGATATTTCAGGACCATTAGCACCATCAATAGTACAGAGAGCAGCATTGGCATCACTGCCCATACTTGAATCAGCCATGCATGTACTGACGACAGCAGATGACGCTGCTAATGCCAGCAAACCTGCAGTATCAGCTGCTCTGCCACTTCTACTGAGCAAAGAGAGGTGCATAGAGCCAAATCTGGTAATCATCCAAGCTGATATAAGCAGACCAAGTCCACCAGCTCCTCCAGTGATGGCAAAAGCTGGCCTTTGAGAGTTTGGATTTGGGGCCAGCTGAGGCTGTAGAGAGGGGTTGGGGGCGACGAGCACCTTGCCGACATGAGTTGCCTGGACCATCTGACGGAAAGCGGTTGCAACTGATCCCAAAGCATGAGTTGTAAGTCTAAGAGGAGCTATTTCTCCATTAGCCAGTGAAGCTGAGATGTTCTTGAGAGTTGTGTGGATGACGGATGGGGGAAGGAAATCAACTGCAAGGAGATTGTAGCCAACATCTGGACGCTCTTGAGCCACACGAGCTGCACTCCAGATGTCACGCTTACTAATCTCCACAAATCGACCACCCTTATTCAGCACAGACAAGCTGCCAGCCACCATACCGCTGGAAGTCAGAGAGTTGAGGACAACATCAGCTCCACCAAGCTCTGCTACTTCACTGACAAACTGAGTATCACGAGAACCAACTACCTCTGCCACTCCCAGCTCGTGCAGCAAAGCTCTCTTTGATGGGCCACCAGCAGTGGCAATTACAACTCCACCCTTTGCTTGGACCAATTGGATGGCTGCTAGACCAACACCACCAGCTGCAGCGTGTACCAATACACGCTCACCTGGCTTCATGTCACCCGCCTTGTCGAGGGCCATAACGACAGTGGTGAAGACGGTGGGGATGGATGCTGCCTCTTGATAGGTAAGGTTAGATGGCATTTGAACCAATGTTGCCGCTGGAGAACACACAACAGTACCTAAACACCCATGTGCCAAGCCAAACACAGCATCTCCTGCAGCCAGATGCTTCACATTCCTCCCAGCCTTCACTACTACACCAGCACAGTCGCTACCAGGTGGACCAGGGTCACCAGGATACATGCCCAGCACATTCAACACATCTCTAAAGTTAATACCAACAGCCTTGACGGATATCACGACTTGATCATCGCCCAGCTTATCTCCAGCAGCAGTAGCAATATCAAATTTCTGAGACACCAAGCTTGATAAAGAGCCACGAGGCTGAGGTCTAATCTGCACCAATTCAGCCGCTGGAATAGCTGCTCTGCTACGGACTAGTCTTGGACTCATAGTGACGCGTCCCCTGGCACGTTTGGTGCTCAATACTCCATTGACGTTGCCCAGCTGAGGAGGTGTAGAAGGACCTTTTGTAGAGGTGGAGATGGAGTGAGGGTCGGTGAAGTCCATAGAGAAGGAACGGGCTGCTTGTTCAGTAGCAGCCACTCTCAGCAACCCTTCAATTGCAGCTCCAGCTGCCAACGCTTCCTTTGATTGATGGGAAGAGGGAACAGTGCCAGGGAGATGTTCTGGAGCTGTTGCTGATAGCACTGCTGATGAAGATGAAGAGGAGGCCTGCTGTGCTTTCTGAATGACTTCCAAAGCAGCTGTAGCAGTGGTCAGGGGGCTGTCCAGATCAACTTTCACCTCCACACCTTCCAACTTGATATTAGCGGTGTATGAATTTTCAGTAATTGTAGAGGCATCAGTCGAGTTGTTAGTATGCAGTAGTGGTTCAGAAGCACTGTCCCATTCAACTTCGTAGAGATACTCTGCTGACTGAACAGATGCTTGTGCAGCAGCAGCAGCTGTCTTGTTGTTTGATTTGATCACCTTGGTTTTCAAATTTGACAGATTAGCAAAACCGGAGGCACAATTATCTCCAACCATGCAAAAACTAGCAATGTCATGATCATCTTTTGGAACTGCATATGCAGCTGTAGTGGTTCCATGTAAGCCATTTGGTCGTTGAGAGTGGTGATGCGTACGAGCATCTGGGCGGGAGAAGGCTTCAACAGCAATTGGTACCTTTGCCCCACATCCCGGAGCAGACACTCCCAAGTGCAAACAAGCATCCATTGCATGTGGAGGAACGATATAGCCATCAGTCAAGGAAAGCTTCTCATTCAGTACAATTGCTGCAGTGGCATGTGCTGCTGCCAGCTTCCTACGATTGGCTGCTTGTTGCAAGAGAGCAGAGACGACAATAGCTGTTCCAACGTAGGCAGCTGCTTCAGTCTTATCCTTCTTTTTGTTTTCAGTAGTATCCTCAGCAGCTGCATCTACAATAATTCCAGTGGAAGCTTTGCAATAGTGCCCTTGTGCATTTTCAATAAACATCTTCTTGCTGCTACGTTTTCTATGTCCATTATTTGAACCAGTGCCACTAGTAGTCTCATTATAAGACAAAGTGAATATTCCATCAATAGTATCCACAGCACATCTCATAGTAATAGATACAATTCCACCACCATCCAATTTCTGAGGAATAACAAGTGGAGCAGCAATAGTCATACTGCAAACAACTGGCATATGAGATTGCCCAGCATCTAGAGCCGTATGACCAGCTGCCAATGCAGCTTCCAGCATTGCACAACCAGGGAGCAGTATCCTACCAAACACCATGTGATCACCCAGCTCAGCAAGTCTAGGCATAAGCAAATTGCACTCAACCATGAGCATTGATTTGTTTTTGGCAGCAACTTGGGTGAAGGAAACAAAAGGATGAGCGGGAGGGAGTACCCAATGACGGGCCTTGCCCTGCTTTGATGCAGAGATGAAACTATTGCTGGCAGATAGCAGAGTGAAAGATTCACTGGTGGTTACTTTCCCCAAGATTGCATGAGCATTCGTTCCTTGGAACGCGAATGAACTGATGCCACCATACATTGATGATTTCTGCCCTGATGACGTGGCAGCTGAGGAACCAGCTACCTGCCTTGGTGCAAATACTCCTCCTCCTCCCCCAGCAGCATTTCCTCTTTTCATGCGCTGTGTGGCTGCATTCACAGCACTGGCAACATAAGGATTGAGGGTAGTAAGAGTGATGAGTGGATCCACTGCAGCTTGGCCCACCACAAGAGCAAGACGACAAATACCTATAATACCAGCAGCAGGCTCAGCATGACCCATGAACGACTTTGCAGCTGTCAATTGCAAAGGTAGCTTTCTATCAGCCTGTCCTTTAACCAGCACAGCAGTAGCAGCTCCAACTTCGATGGGATCACCAAGAGGAGTACCAGTACCATGCATTTGGAGATGATCAATTTGCCAGGCAGAGAGCTCACCTCCGAGGAGAGCATCATTGATGACGTCTTGTTGGCTGGGACCGTTGGGGGCTGTCAAGCTGCTGGACCTACCATCTTGATTAACTGAAGATCCGGCTAGTACAATCAAACCCTGCAAATCAAACTTACCTTTGTTGTTATGATTGATTGTACTACCAGCACTCTTCGTACCTAGCCCACCACTATTCTCCTGCAAAGTTGAAATGAGAGAAAGCACAACAGCCCCAACAGCCTCAGCTCTAACATACCCATCAGCAGATGCATCCAGAGTCTTGCAATGCCCATCATCAGCCAGCATTCCTGCTCTAAGACAAGCTCGAGTCCATGAATGAACCAATGCAAGGTTAACACCAATACTACCAGCCATCAAACACTCTCCTCTCTGCAACGCCTTCCCTGCCAGATGGGTGCCGACCAGTGACGAAGAGCAAGCCGTGTCCACAGTGACAGCTGGGCCTTTAAAGCCAAATGTGTAGCTGATCCTACCACTCGTCACACTCAGGTGAGCTCCAGTTGCATAATAAGTATTTAAAGCACTACCAGTTTCATAGGCAATACGGGCATAGTCCAACTGGGATGTCCCCACAAAGATACCGACTTCTCTTGGACGAGGCAGACCAGCTTCTGTGTGAGCACCCAATGCATTGGAAAATGCATCTAGAATAAGTCTCTGCTGAGGATCCATGAGTAGAGCTTCTGCTGGAGAGATGCCAAAGAGACCAGCGTCAAAGTCGGCAACTTCAGATAAAAAGGAGCCAAATTGAAGGTTGAGCTCTGCTGCATTGTCACTCGGGGGGTTATCAACATCCCAACGCTCCAGTGGCACCCTTGTAATACGATCATTACCCTTTGTATCAGGCTGCCAAGCAAGACCACCACCAGGTACAATAGCATGGCTGGCTGTGACTGCACACAACATACGATTAGCCATTGATAATGATGCAGCATTGACCTCATTGCTGCCCACTCCACCACCAGCAATCACCCCTCCAACAAATGGCAACACCTCCACTCTTTTTCCAACATCTGTTGAAGAAAGAACAAATTCAGTAATCTCAGCGGTGGTAGGGTAATCAAATACCAAAGTACCAGGCAATTCAGTTCCCAGAGCATCTTCAAGTGAAGATACCAACTGAACAGCAAGAGTGGAGGTGATTCCAGCAGACATGAGAGGCGTGTCTTCTGAGATGGCTTGCTGACTACCACCATCTCCAAGGAGATCAGTGACGCATTGTCTAACTGTAGATACGATGTCCAGTGATGGCTTGAGGGCACTGGCCTTGGCTGATGGATTTAATGATGATGGTGGCTGATTGGCAATCACAGTACCATCAGTAACACCATCCCCAGTATTATCAGTAATACCAGTAGTAGTACCAACTGATGAGGCAATATATTCAGCAATTTCTCCAGCAGTAGGGTAATCAAACACCAAGGTACCAGGAAGCTCTGTCTTGAATATATCTTCCAATGATGAGACCAACTGTACCGCAAGAGTAGAAGTAATACCAGCAGACATGAGAGGGGTGGCAGCTCCCAATTCTTCACCAGTACCTGCTGCTGCATCTCCTACCAAATATTTCACTCCTTTCAACACTGCAGCCAAGATGTCCTCCTCCTGTTGCTGCTTAGTTGACACAAGTGCAGCCAAAGAAGCCGTTGTATTAATAGCAGAGGTTTCATCACCATAGATCTCATCAACAAGATACTGTGAAAGTTCAGGGAGAGAGGGGTAATCAAACACCAAGGTACCTGGCAATTCTGCTTTGAATGCTTCCTCCAATGATGACACCAACTGAACGGCAAGGGTAGAAGTGACTCCAGCAGACATCAGAGGCTCTCCAGATGAAATGATGCCAGCTGTATCCTCACCAGCAACATCTCTAATAGAATTCAAGATGGTTTTGGTAACTTTCTCAGCAGTATTCTCCCCACCAACAGCCGACTGCTGCTGCTGCTTATTATTCTTCTTCTGAGAAGGCTCTTTGAAGAACAAAATACCTGAAAGTGGAGGCATGGCATCACACACAGCAGCCACAGCAGCATTCTCAAGATCAGTATTGCCAAAAAGCTGAGGAGGAATGTGAATAACCATCACATTACAATCATCACTGGCCTTGGTAGGCAAGTCGGCAAGATGCTCAGCATGAGGATTCTCCAAACTGATCACAGCAATGTTGCGAATACCATGTTTGGCAAGCAGCTCATCCACATGGTGCTTAATAGTGGTAACGTTTTCAACAACTACTATATAGGTGATGTGGTTTTCAGAAAGCAAGCCCATGCTGTGCTCAACAAAGGCTTCTCCACCAACCTCCAGGCATGGTACACCTCCAGAGAGATCGGATAGTCTCTTGGCAGCAATATCCGCTGACATATCAACGACTGGAGAAGCAACAGCAATGGCACCTCCTGAAGAAGGAGGAGGAGTTGCAGTGCCACTACTGTTACTACCATTGCTACCAGCTGCACCTGGTTGGAACATCTTACGCAACTCTGTCTTCAATATCTTCCCAGATCCAGTGGTGGGAAACTTCTCAACAATATGAACAACAAAAGGCACCTTGTACTCTGCCAGCTTGCTTCTGCACCATGCAATCAGCTCTCTTGAAAGCTTCTTCATCGCCTCTGCCGAAGCAAACGCGACACCACTTGGGTCTGCAAGAGTGACAGCAGCAGCTACTAGTTCTCCCATGACTTTATTGGGGATGCCAAACACTGCTGCTTGGCGGACAGCGGGGTGAGCATGAAGGACAGCTTCAACTTCAGTGGTGTAGACATTCTCTCCACCTACCAGCAACATGTCCTTCTTACGATCAACCACCCTTATGTAGCCATCAGATCGGGCATATGCCAAGTCGCCAGTTTTAAACCAACCTCCAGGGGCAAAAGCTTCCTTGGTTGCTTCGGGCAGGCCCCAGTACCCTTCAAAGACAGTACCGCCTCTCACCCAGATTTCACCAACTTGGTCGGAATCTTTAACGACATCTTGGCCATCTTCTCCGACTACTCTCACATCCATCAATGCGAATGGACGGCCACTGGTGAATACCAGAGACAGCTTGTCTTCAACTGATGATGACAATGATGATGAGGAGGAGGAAGGGGCGGAGGTCAGAAAGGAGCTGTTGCCACTACTACTGCTGCTGCCATTCTCTTTCTCTCCATATGGCAACAACTCAGAAGGGAGAATACTCATACTGATCTTTCCACAACATTCAGTCATTCCATACGAAAGAAAAAACTCGCATCCAAACAATGCAATTGCCCTGGTAACAACGGTAGGAGATTGAGGACTACCTCCACAGCTGACAACACGAAGACCGGTGAGATTGAGTGTCTCAGCAAGGGGATTGTTCACCATCATGGTGATCATAGTGGAAGCCACATTACTGACTGACACTCTCTCCCTTTCAATAGCCAGGAGTACATCTGCGGCAGAGAAAGTGGGGAGAATAACGTGGCGGCCTCCTACCAGGGTGATGGCGTAGATGGCAAACACGTCAACCAAGTGAAACATGGGGGCAAAGTGTCCCCAGATGTCATACTGATTGAGGTTCATTTCTTTGATGGTACCAACAGCATGATGAACGACAATTTGATGGCTCAATAAGACTCCTTTGGGGTGACCAGTAGTACCACTGGTATAATAGAGATGAAAGGGGTCCTTTTCAGAGTCAGGGTGAGACAGCACAGCATAGCGAATCTCGTCCATCAAAGTGGCTTCATGAGAAACAGACTGGAACTCCTCCTGTTGGTCCAAACATGATGTGTATGAATGCCAAGAAACACCAGATGGCTTGATATTGTTAGCTTTACCAGCTGCAGTGGATCCATTGCCGTCCACATCCAGCCAGATGGCCTGAGTGAAGGGATGGACCTTTTCAGATGATGATGATGGAGAACTGGAGGAAGACAGGGAGGTTTGGAGCTCAGTGCGAGCAGAGAAAATCAACTCAGAAAGGCTGGCATCAACAAAGACAACATCTGGGTTGGAATCTGAAAGAATAAAAGCTAGCTCTGCAGGTGCTAGGTGAACGTTGAGGTTGACCACAACTGCATGTAGAGCAGCGCATGCAAAATGCACCTCCATCACAAGGCTGCTGTTGCGAGAGAGGAGGGCCACGTGACTTCCACGACGAACACCAGCAACACGGTAAAGATATGCTGCTAAAAGGGCTGAGCGCCTGTGGAGGTCTCTATAAGTAAGAATTGTTTCTGAGCCATTGACACCTGGTCCACAGTCTACAACTGCAAGGGTGTCGGGGTGATGCTTGGCTGCGAGATCAAGGAGCTGCCAGGCATCCTGTGGCTGCCGGTGATCCGGAAAAGCACCTGCCACTTTTGATACCATGAGTGATACACTACAATACATAGTGGCGGAAGAGTTATTGCTAGTAGAAAATAAAGGAATTGTCGCTAGTGTGAGAGAAATGTTGCCATTTCTCATTTTAAAAAGATGAGTGTTTGACTCCTGTCAGCTTGTCTTTAGATGCCATTTGGGGACATCAAGTGATCCAATGATTGCTAATGCACTGCACACTTACCGTCAACTGGCCGTTATCACGCTTACGCGACAAGTTATCGAATAATATAATCTTCTAATTTGAGATCAGTCAAAGTCTTTACTACTAATCTCCTTTCTATTATACTTTATATCTTATACTCTTAGTCCTTTTGAGAACTTTGAGCCCTGTTAAATCTGAAACAGTATTCGATCTTTTGGCCTACAATGATTTCCAGCAAGGCAGAAGGTCCTCTTCCCGCTCTTCGAAACACTCAGGAAAGAGGACTCTGAGAGTAAAGTGTAGCAAAGTTGTCCAAGTTAAAATAAGAACCAACACAGCAATGCTAGTCAATTTGACGCATATATACTATTATCTGTAGCTGTTACCTCTTTCCTCCCTCCCCTCTCCAAATTTGCTCCCCTTTGAAGTTGGCCCTCCCTCTAAAAACACAGAACGTCATCGGGGAGCTCCGCACTGAACGAGTGGTGGTGCATCTGGTTCCCCTCCTTGCATTCAAACTGATCGCTTGTTATTTCACTTTTATTTAAATCTACCACATCAGTTGTGTCCATAGAATCAAGGGTTGCACATAGTGTTTGTATCCACTTTCCCATCTTATTTTTTGCTATCGATTGACAGATCGACCTAATACTCTCTCGTAGCCCTCTAAACATGTCGCTCTTAAGGAGATCAGCTCTAAATCAACTTAGAAATGCATGTAGAAAAGGAGGACATAAGGAAAAGTTCTGGAGTCAGGGCACAAATGAACCTGGTGGACTCTTATTTGGCGAAACACCGCCACCTCCTGGTCAATCACGCAAATGGGAATCTTGGGAAATGCCTTGGTAAGTGCTTGATCACATAGAAAGAACACCCAACCCAACAACAAACCCCGCCCCAGCCTCTCTGACTTCACTCCCCGCTCATCCTCTCTTCTCTTGCAGGTATTTTGGACTTGGTGCTGGAACAGCCATAATGTCTATTGGACTCAGCGCAAAGCCAGATAATCTAGATAATTGGGCAGATAAGAAAGCAGCAGAAAACTTGGGAGCTACATTGAAGCAACAACAATAATGTTATTTACCATTCTTGAAAGTAACGACGATCTATTTACAAACTCTTACACACAATCATATCAAAAAGAATGCATTCAGATTAATAAATCATAACACAGCTATCAAGAAAACTACAGGCTCACATTGCTTCCACCATTTGCTTCGTCTTGGCTATAGCTTTCCCGGGGTTTAATCCCTTAGGGCAGACGGTAGCACAATTCATAATGGTATGACATCTATACAATTTATACTGATCGTTGACCCAATCCAGCCTCTCCTGAGTAAACTCATCTCTAGAATCAATAATCCATCTATAAGCAGCAAGCAATACTGCAGGGCCTAGATACTTGTCAGATGCCCACCAGTAGGATGGGCAGGATGTGGAGCAGCAAGCACAGAGGATACATTCATACATGCCGTCCAACTTAGCTCTTTCATCCTTGCTCTGTATATATTCTTTGCCATCTGTTGGTTTGGCTGTTGTCTGAAGGTAAGGTTTGATTGATTTGTATTGTGCATAGAAGTTGGACATGTCAACGACGAGATCTCTGACCACGTACATGTGGGGGAGGGGGGCAATTTTGGAGGCCTTGGAGGACTCCCTCTCGACAGAAGTCAAGCAAGCCAAACCATTCGTTCCGTCAATGTTCATGGCACAGGAACCACAAATGCCTTCTCTACAAGATCTGCGGAATGAAAGGGTGGAGTCTTGCTCGTCTTTGATTTTAAAAAGGACGTCCAACATCATTGGGCCACAACTGCAAAGAAGGAGCAGGATGATGAGTTTGATACATCGGAAAAATAGTGTAGTGGAGGGTTCCAGTTTCAATGTATGTGGATCACAAGTAGATAGATGAGCCTACTTACGAGTTAATGTCTACTTTGTAACTTTGGTAACGGGGATTTTCGCTGCTATCAGGGTTCCATCGATAGACCATAAACTCTTTTTCGAGCACTGGTTTTGTTTTTGTTGCTGCTGCCACTGTTGCCGTTCCTCTAATGAACTGAGTGAGCTCAGATGATAGCAGATACCTGCCCTTGTTCCTTAACTTAGACAGAACCCCATTCATTGTTGTTTCCGACTTGTTAAGTAGGGTTCTTCGTATAATTGGGTGTCTTTAACGATCTTTAATGATTAAATGTTTTTTCAATAAAGTGAATGTTTCCAACTCAGGGGGCGACGACAAATATGGGGTGGCTGAGCTGACCATCCCTGTCTCTGTGGACGGCACCTCAATGACAACTTGAGGGCAGTCACTTTGACTGGGTTGGAAATACATCGTACAAATTGGAAAGCTTAGAATTGAACCGTATGATTGCTTAAGTTTGACAGGTGTAGGTTTTGCTGGTTGGAGTCAAGGATGGCTAGTAGGCAACAAGCGCTGGACCGACTCCGAGAGCACTCCTGCGGAGAAACTGGACATCGCCAGAG
>Ga0209986_10003255_pt1 | contig 14323 bp, 10 predicted proteins | sample BlataG_FD_183168 | JGI IMG/M metagenome (GOLD analysis project Ga0209986, IMG submission 183168) | Deep subsurface microbial communities from Black Sea to uncover new lineages of life (NeLLi) - Black_00105 metaG (SPAdes) (version 2) | ecosystem: Environmental > Aquatic > Marine > Oceanic >...
TCGGGGGCCTGGCCATAGGTGCCCTGCTGGCGGCGCGGCCTGAACTAGCGGGCAAGATCTATTCCTTTAACCTGGCCGGCTCGGCTCTGGGCTGTCTGGCTGCGGTAGTGGCCCTGCCTCTCCTGGGCGGGGCAGGGACAGTGATGCTCAGCGCCTTGCTGGGGGCACTGGCGGCCATAGCCTTTGCTTCGGCTGGCCCTTCGACTTCGCTCAGGACAGGGCTCAGCACAAGCTGTGCCGGAAGCTGGAAGCTGAAGCCCAGAAAACCCAGCTTCCAACTGCTAACATCCAGCATAATCGCACTGGCCCTGCTCTTCCTTATCATCCGCCCCCCATCTTTCCTGGAGGTTCGCCTCTCCCCCTACAAAGGTCTCAGCCAGGCCTTGCTCTATCCTGAAGCCGAGGTCGTGTTCAGCCGCTGGAACGCCTTCTCCCGGATTGATGTAATCGAGAGCCAGGGAGTAAGGTCGGCGCCGGGCCTGAGCCTGGCCTATCCTGACCCACTGCCGCTTCAGTTGGGCCTCTTCACCGACGGCGATAACCTCTCCCCCATAACCAGGCCTGAAAAGCTGGGCTTCATTGATTACCTGCCTGTCTCCTTGCCCTACCGCCTGCGGCCCCAGGCGAAAACCCTGATCATTGAGCCTAAAGGCGGTCTCGATGTCCTGGTGGCTTTACACCAAGGGGCCTCGTCGGTCGTAGCCGTGGAGAGCAATCCGCTGGTGATCGAAGTCGCCAGAGGTGCCTTCAAGGACCTCGCCGGAGGGGCGTATCGGGACCAGAGGGTGACGGTGGTGGTGGAGAATGGCCGCAGCTACGTGCGCCGAGTCCTGAGCCTGCGCCGTCCCGAGCCTGCCGAGGGGCCGAAGGGCCGCGTGGGGGAGAGATTTGACATCGTCCAGGTGTCGTTGGCCGATACCTACAGGCCCGTGACCTCAGGGGCTTACAGCCTATCGGAGAACTATCTGTACACGGTGGAGGCCTTTGTTGACTATCTAGCCCGCCTGAACGAGGGCGGTCTGCTGGTGATGAGCCGCTGGCTGCAAACGCCGCCTAGCGAGAGCCTGCGGGCCGGGGCCCTGGCGGTAACGGCTTTGGAGAAAACGGGCCTTTCCCAACCGGAACTGCGTCTGGCAGCTATCCGCAGTTGGTCAACCTCACTGCTGCTGATAAAAAATGGGGAGTTCACCGCTGGGGAGATCGAGGCGGTGAAAAGCTTCTGCCGCCAGCGGCAATTCGACCTGGTGTACTATCCAGGCATCCAGGAGGCCGAGGCTAACCGTTACAACATCCACCAGGAGCCTCTCTATTACCGAGCCTTCCAGGACCTTCTGTTCGGCGATCGAGCTCGCTTCTACGCCGACTACTCCTACGATGTTTCTCCTACAGACGATGATCGCCCCTTCTTCTTTCACTTTTTCAAGTGGAGCCAGACGCCAGAAATCCTTCAGACCTTCGGCAAAATCTGGCAGCCCTTCGGCGGGAGTGGCTACTTCGTGCTGGTAGCTCTCCTGATTCTGGCCTTGCTGGCTTCGGCGATCCTTATCCTTTTGCCTCTGCTGTTCCGCCGGAGGGTTACTACTCGCCTGCTCCCGCCGGATTCCTTCGGCCACGCTCAGGACAAGCGCCAGATCCGGCGGCTAAGCAAGTGGCGCATTTTCGCCTACTTCGCCGCGCTGGGATTGGGCTACCTCTTTGTCGAGATACCGCTGATGCAGCACTTCATTCTCTTCCTGGGTCACCCCATCTATGCCTTCGCCGCCGTGCTCTTTGCCATCCTCCTATTCTCAGGACTGGGCAGCTTGATCTCGGCCAGGCTCTCTTTGCCCAGAACCCTGCTGGCCTTGATCGGGGCCATTATCCTCTATCCCCTCATCCTTCCCTCTGTCTTCCAATTGCTGTTGGGCCAGAGCCTGGGCTTGCGCCTCCTGGTCTCTGTCCTGAGTCTGGCCCCGCTGGGTTTCCTGATGGGCGTGCCATTCCCCAAGGGCATCGAGATCATTGGCGACCTGGCCCCCGACCTTGTCCCCTGGGCCTGGGGCATCAACGGCTGCACCTCAGTGCTGGCCTCCATCCTCTCGGCGATGCTGGCCATCTCCTTTGGCTCCTCGCGGGTGTTGGTGGGGGCGAGCGTGGCGTACCTGGCAGCATTGGGGGTGATCTATCCGCTGGCCCTGTGTAGTAATACATTACAAAACCATGCATGATCGGTTTTCTTTTATACTACACAGGGCTGGCTGGTTTTCGAACCTCCTCCATCGGCGAGGGGGGTGATCCTTGAGCTCACTTTGGGGACGGGGTTACAATGGGCTTCTGATCTTGAGTCGGGCCGGTTTGGCTACATGGGTGTAGACCTCGGTGGTTTCCAGGCGCTTGTGACCCAGGAGCTCCTGGATGTAGCGGATGTCAGTGCCGGATTCCAGCAGGTGAATGGCGAAGCTGTGGCGCAGGTCGCGACAGGAAACCTCTTTTTGCACGCCGGATTCTTTGACCGCCCTTTTAAAGACTTGCTGGACCGTACGAGTGCTCAATCGTCCGCCACGGCGGGAGGGAAAAAGCCAATCTCCCGCCTGCTTACGGTCCATTTGGCGGCGCAGAGCATCCCGCAAGCTCTCCGAGAAGATGGTGATGCGATCCTTGTTGCTCTTGATGCTTTCCCTGGCCGGCCGGGGGGCGCGCACAAAGACTGTCAGTTCGTCCAGGTTCACGTCCTGGACGAGCACGTTCACCACTTCGGAAACGCGCAGCCCGGCAGCATACAGGAGCTCGATCATCAAGCGGTGCTTCGGGTTCTGAATCGTGCGCACAATCTGGAGAATCTCGTCGCGCGAGAGAACCCGGGGCAATTTGTGTTCCGGGCGAGGGCGGCTGATATCGGCGAACGTATCATCACGGCCATAGAGCCGCACGTAGAGGAGTTTGAGGGCGCTGATGGCCTGGTTGACCCCTGAACGCGAGATACCTTTTTCTTCGATCAGGTAGAGTAGGTAGGCGCGAATGTCGTCGGCGTCCAGGCTTGGTCCTGAGGCTCAGCCCGAAGGGTCGCGAGGGTGGCGCGGGCGGATGTACTCGACGAACTTGCGTAGTTCGCGCAAATAGGCCTTGATCGTTCTGCGGCTATAGCCCTCGACTTTGAGGCGCTCTTCGACGGTTTGATACAGACCTTTGGCCATGATCCTCTCCTTGTCGCAGAACTTGACATTCTCGCACACTCGTTTTATACTGAACAGGGGATGGTGGAGATAGAAAGGCGGTGTCTATGGGTAGATGATACAATGGATTTCGCATTTACGCAAATTTATCCGGGTTATACGAAGTTGAACTTCGCATACTAAACGTTATGTGAAATAGCGACTGCTACGTTTTATCAACAATCAACTAAAATAAGAAATAAAGAATATGAAAATTACTTTTTTGGGAACATCAGCTGCAACTTCGTGCCCCCTCGCTTTTTGTCGATGTGGAGTTTGTGAAAAAGCAAGAAAAGTTGGTGGCAAAGATTTTAGAAAAAGATCATCTCTACTTATCAACCAAGATTTATTGATTGATTTTGGTCCTGATATCATGACCGCCTCTTTTATGTATGGGATTTCTATTGCAGATGTTCGATATTGTCTACAAACCCACTCGCATTCAGATCATTTCGACGCATCACATTTTACTACTCGCATATCAGAATATGCTGTGGTAAATATTCCCCATCTTCAACTTTATGCTTCAAATGCCACGCTTAGAAAGATGTCGGAGATGTTAAGAAACGAAAGTTATATCACCGATCTTTTTGATCCAAAAGAAAAGGAGCGTTTGAATCTAAGTGTTTATTCAGTAGAACATCTCCAATCTTTTGAAGCAGGAAAATATCAAATTTCAGCATTTCTCACAAATCATGATGAATCAGTTGATTCACTTCTATATACCATCACAGAAAACGATTACACTGTTTTTTATGGCACCGACACTGATATTATTCCAGAAGAAACATGGAAAGGTTTTCATGAAAAGAAGCTTCAATTTGATATTGTAGTGGTTGATCATACTTATGGCCCAAATATAGATGGGGGTGGACATCTGAATGCTAACCAATTTATCAAACATGTACAAAGGATGAGAAAAGAAAATTTATTGAAAAAGAATGCTCGAATATTTGCCACTCATATATCGCATGAAGGAAACCCCATACATTCTGAGTTAGTTGAATATGGCAAAAAGCATGGATATGAGATAGCCTATGATGGTTTGGTAATGTAAAAAAGCAATTTTGATTCCCCTGAAAAAAGGTGGGGGCTTACTCCCCAAACTCATGTGCTTGGTGTATAATAGGGCAACATTCCATGATTTGAGGAGGCTTCTCTATGTTCGTGTCAAACGATCAGCACCTGCAGATGCCGATGTTTAGCAGCATCAGTTCTCTGCCCAAGAAGGTATTCAAGCGGTTGGAAGCATCTTGGGCAGGCACGTTCTACCGCGAAGTATTTGTACGAATAGACGAAGATCTCTTCGCTGGTCTCTATTCTGATGAACCTTCCCGCCCCAATACGCCGGTCAACGTTTTGGTCGGATTGGATATTTTCAAGTCAGGCTTTGGTTGGAGCGATGAAGAGCTGTATGATCACTTCTGCTATGACGTGCAGGTGCGCTATGCCTTAGGTTACCGTGACTTAAGCGAGGGGCATTTTGAGCTGCGCACGCTGTACAATTTTCGCCAACGGGTCACAAAACACATGCAAGAGACCGGTGAGAACCCATATGAAAAAGCCTTCGAGCAAATCACTGACGGACAGATCGCTACATTTGAATTGAAGACCGACAAACTACGTATGGATAGCACGATGATTGCCGGCAATATCCGGGAAATGACTCGCCTGCAACTGTTGGTAGAAGTGCTCCAGCGCGTGCATCGTATGCTGGATGAGACAGACCAACAACGTTACGCAGAAGCGTTTGCACCCTATCTGAAAGGAACTTCTGGGCAATACATCTATCGCCTCAAAGGGGAGGATGTACCTGAGCACCTCCAACGCATTGGCGAACTGATGCATCGTCTGGTAGAAGAGTTGGCCGCCCGCTACAGTGAGGAGCCTCCCTACCAAGTGCTGCAGCGAGTATTCCAGGAACATTTCATGGTCGATGAGGCCACTCTGCGTCCCAAGAAAGGTAAAGAGCTGAGTGCCAGCAGTCTGCAGTCGCCTGATGATTGGGAAGCCACTTACCGGCAGAAGCGAGGGGAAGATTACCAAGGCTATGTGGCCAATCTGACCGAGACTTGCCATCCTGAGAATGAGTTTCAGTTGATTGTCAAGGTACAAACGGAATCGAACAACACTGATGACGCTGCTATGCTGGACGAAGCGATCCCGGAGCTCAAAGAACGCACCGATGTGGATGAAATGTACACCGATGGCGGGTACAACAGCCCAGACGTGGACAAGACAATGCGCGAGCAGGACGTTGAACAGATTCAAAGTGCTATTCGTGGGCGCAAGCCCTCGGAAGAGAAGCTGGGACTGGATGATTTCGGGTGGGAAACCAACACTGACGGCGAGCCCCAGACGGTCACCTGCCCCAACGGACAACAGTCGGAAGTGATGCCAGGGCAAAAAGAGCATCGCTATCGCGTTGCTTTCGAAGCCGCTGGCTGTGAAAGCTGTCCGTTCTCCGACCAATGTCGAACCCAGCCGCTCAAACGCACGCCCGAGCGTGTGTTGCATTTTTCGCAACACGAAGTGGAAGTAGCCTTGCGGCGACAGCGGAGTAAAGACGCGCGTACGAGCGGGCAGAATCTGAGAGCCGCTGTGGAAGCCCTGTACTGTCCGTACAGGACAGTGCCACCATCAGATCGGTCAAACATCGTTTTGGAAATGGTAAGGTGCCGGTACGCGGTAAGCCCCGCGTCAGTATGGTTGTGATTGGATCGGCTGCTATGAGCAATATGCGGCGAATCTATCGCTACTTGGTCGAGCGAGAGAGTGCCAAGAAAGCAGAAAAGATAGACCAGAAAGAAGCAGGACGTAGTCAACGGGCCCTTGTCGCTTCTCTTTTTGTTTCTTTTTTGTCTCGATTGCGAAGCTCCTTGCGCTCAATGAGCTTCCTTCAACCGGCTTTGGCTTACAGAGCCTAGTTTTTTCAGTAGACTCAATTTTCATTTCTGAATAGGACGATTATCCCGTTAAACCGCAGTCACTACATCATATAACAGCGTGTATCTGGCTACGGCTTTCTCCGTAAACTCCGAAAGCCTCCGTCCAAATTTCGCACACACTAATTGATGAAAATAAGGAAGTGTGCGAAACTTCAGATACACGCATACGTTAACCGAAATTCGCCCGCACCCTTAATAACCTCGAAAGGAGGTTTTTGCGATGAGGAAGAACGAGCTATGGCTCTTGCTGGTAACGCTGGGGTTAATCCTCTCCCCGGTGGCCTGCGGCCCGAAGGCCACGCCAGTAGCCCCGACGCCCGTAGAAGCTACCCCGACACCAAAACCTGTGGAGGTCGCCCCCACGCCTATCCCACCCACGCCAACGCCAATAGCTGAGGCCACCCCAACCGAGGCGCCACCAGCCCCGACGCCCGTAGAAGCTACCCCAACACCAAAACCCGTAGAGGTCGCCCCCACGCCTGTCCCACCCACGCCAACGGCAATAGCCGAAGCCACCCCGACCGAGGCGCCACCGGAGGAGGTCTTCGCTGGATCCTATGAGGCTCTAAAGGGCCTTAAGAGCTATCGCTATCTGTGTCTCTTCAAGTTCGAGACCGAGGAGAAGGCTGAGATCACCGCCGGCTCTATTGAGATCAAAGGCGAGTACGTGGCCCCTGATAAAGAGCACGCCACCTGGACGGATTTGAGTACCGGAGAGGGGTTTGAGGCGATCCGCATCGGCGATAAGGCCTGGTTTAAGGTGGAAGGCGCATGGATGGAGATGCCAGCCGAGTACGCCGAGAGCATAATGCAAGGGGTCCTAATGTTCGGCCCGGTGTATGGCTGGGACACCCTCTACACGGGTTTGCCCGGCACCTCTAACCTCGTTGGCAGAGAGGTGGTGAATGGTATCCCTTGTCTTCACTACGCCTCAAGCTATAAAGGGTGGGGGGCGATCTTCGGCGGGGGCCTCACTGAGGCCAAAGGCGACATCTGGATCGCAGTAGAGGGCTTCCCGGTCAAGTATATCTTCAAGGCCTCCGGGACCGACGCCGAGGGCAATCGCGGTTCCATCGAATGGTCGATGGAGCTCAAGGACGTCAACCAGCCGATCTCTATTGAACCGCCGATGTGAGGCCATTGTTCCTCCTGTTGAGGGGCTCCGATACACCTCAGTGGGGAGCTATGGGGATCTTCCCAGCCAAAAAGTGGAGATTTTTCGTCAATGGACGGGATGGGCAAACTCTGCGCTCCTTTTGGTCGCTTGCCCTACGGGTCGGTTAACACGCGGTTTGCGGCTCGCGCTACGCGCTCGCCCAAATGGCCTTCGGCCACTTCGCAAACCGCCATCACGTTATCTGAAATGGCGGTCAAATAGAAAATGGTAGAGGTGAGAAAAATGTCAAATCTAAATCGTGAAATAGAATCAGAAGTTATGAAAGTTAATACATTTGTGGAAGAGAAATTAGCCAAGGACAAATTGCTAATTCCTACTTTTCAGCGAGAATTCGTATGGGAACCTGAGAATATACGAAAATTGTGGGACAGTATCTTCAGGTTCTATCCAATTGGTAGTATCCTATACTGGGTAACAGATAGTTATCTCCATACACATCGGAAACTTGGCGGTTTTGAATTTCCTCATGATGAAGATACTGTGCGAAAGTTCAAGGAATGGGCATATATCCTTGACGGACAACAGCGAGCTACATCCTTACTTGTTTCTATATTGGGCGGAAAGGGTAGAGTGAAGGAAGAAGAGGATTTTGACTATACTATGTATTTTGACGCAACGAATGCTACTTTTTTCTTCGCAAATGAATTAGAAAAGCGTAAATCTAAGGTAAACCCTGCTTTTCTCATTAGACTTAAAGATGTGCCTAAGGGTGATTTTTTGGATTTCTACGAAAACATTGCTAAAGAGGAGGGTATAACCGAACAGATTAAGAATAATATCAAGCAACTTTATAGAATTTTTACAGATTATAGATTGGTTTTTGTTCGTATCCAAGGGGTTGATGTTGAGGAAGTTTGTGAAATTTTCGAGCGAGTTAATCAGGAAGGGAAGAAACTACATCCTATTGATATTATTGTTGCCAGAACCTATCGGAATGAAGATTTGCAAAAAGGAATAAAGATGTTCTATTTACGTGACTACCTCCAGAAACTAGAAGAAGTTTTGTCGTCTCAGGGAAACAGGTTTAAAAATTTAGAGGATTTAAGCATCGTTCAGATGATTTCAATCTGCCTTCGCAAAAAGGAAACAGGAACTCGAAAATCATTTGGCATTACTCCAAAAGCTCTTGGTAATTTAAAGACAGAGGATCTAGAAGATAACTGGGATACTTGTCAAGAAACAATATTTGAGACGATTAAGTTTCTGTCAGACTTGAAAATCCACGGCCCTGATATGTTACCATATGGTTACTTGCTATTTCCTCTTTGTTATCATTTTCATAGAAATATTTCGCCCAATCGGAAGATTGCTAAACAGTGGTTCTGGAGAACGGCATTTGGTCTTGAGGACTTCCGACGTGCTGATGAAGTCTATGACTACTGCACTGAGTTTTTTGATAAAATAGAGCGAGGAAAAGAACCAGTTATTCCACAACTTGTACTTTCAAAAGCAAGACTTGTGCAAGCAAGTTATTATTACAGGAGCGCGTTAACCCGAGCAGTGCTTGCATTTTTTGCCAAGCAAAATCCTCTTGATTTTTCAGATCCTGATGCAGAGGTACTTGATACTGTTTATCTCTTGCTATCACAGGCGCCGAATTTACATCATATTTATCCCCGAAATTTCCTCCAAAACGTAGAAGAATTACCAGAAGATTCTCCGATAGATAGTTTGATGAATATCTGTTATTTGCGAGCAAAAACTAATATAAAAATAGGAGACAAGAATCCCTTACACTATTTTCGAGAATTTAAAAGTGTAAGTAGTTTTGATAACATACTTAAATCACACTTGATCCCAAAAGAGTTTGTCGAGAGAGAGGAGTTCAAGCCAGAAGATTATAAGGACTTTCTATATGCTAGAGCAGAATTGTTCTGTAAAAGACTTAAAGATGAGATGCATGATGTAGAGGTGAAAATTGTTGATTGATAAGAAAACCGCCACTTCAGATAACACGGTGTATGCGGTTCGCTACCGCTCACCCAAATGCTCGGCTTTGCCTCGCACTTTCCATACACCGAAGACGTTAGCCAAAATTCGCGTCGCCCATCGAAACGAGGTTTTGCAATGAGAAGAAACAAGCTATGGCTCTTGCTGGTAACGCTGGGGCTAATCCTGCTCTTAACAGCCTGTGCGCCTAAGCCCACACCAGCGGCCCCGACGCCCGTAGAAGCTACTTCAATAGCAAAACCTGTAGAGGCGACTCCTACGCCTACGCCTGTCCCACCGACAGCGACGCCGATGCCGCCTACGCCGACCCCTGTCCCACCGACGGCTACGCCAGTTCCACCTTCCCCGACGCCAGCTCCCCCAGGGCTGACTTATGAAAACCCTGCGCTCTTGGGGGAAGCGGCAGTGGCCGATAATGACATTGAGCTCACAGCTCTGGGTGTGATGCGGGATGCCTGGCCGAAGATCCAGCAAGCGAACATATTCAACGCCCCTCCACGAACGGGCTACCAGTATATTTTGGTCCAAGCGCGAGTCAAGAACTTGGGCCCCTCTGGCGAGACGAAGAAAGTTAACCTCTTCGACTTTCGCGTGACTGGCTCTCGAGGAGTCATCTACGAAGACTCTTGGCTCGTCATTGACAAGCCATTGGAGGGAGAATTCTTCGGGGGTGGCACTGTCGAGGGCGAATTGCCCTACGAGATTCCGGAGGACGAGACGAACTTAATTCTGATCTATGACCCCGGCCTCGAAAGCACAGCCCGCTGGCTGGCCTTGGAGGAGCTTACCTTTCCCATCGTTTCCCCTATCGAGTCTGCTGCAGAGGCGGAAGAACGTGGGCGCAAGAAGGGGGAACCGGCACCCTTGGGCGAGGCCGTCCTATCCGACGAAGGCTTAGAGATAACCGTGCTCCATGTCCAACGGGACGCCTGGCAGCAGATCTACGCCATGAACGAGTTCAATGAAAAACCGGCGGAAGGCATGGAGTACATACTTGTTAAGGTCCAAGCGCGGCATGTCGGAGGGCGAGAGCAAACTGTTACCGTTAGCCCATTCGCCTTTAGGGTGACAGGCGACAAGGGGGTCATCTATGAGCGTCCCTTCTTGGTCATTGATGAGGAACTAGACGTTGAGCTCTTCCAAGGAGGGGCATTTGTAGGTCTGTTGGGCCTAGAACTGGCCCAGGGAGAACAGGGGTTGATCCTTGTCTACGACCCTGGTTTGGGAAGCACAGCTCGATATCTTTCCTTGGGGCAGTAAGGAAAGGCGGCCCTTTCTCTAACTTCTTCCATCAGAGGTTGTTAAAGGGCGGGCGAACTCTGCGCTCCCTTCGCTCGCCTGCCCTTCGGGTCGGTTAACAGCGTGTATCCGGTTCGGGCTAATGCCCTCACCCAAATTTTGCCTCCTTCGTCAGCAAGACTTCAGATACACGCAAAACGTTATACGCAGTCGGCTTCCGGACGCAAGAATATGAAGACTAAAATGACTAAATTATGGAGGAAACCACATGGGACTATTAGACAAGGTAAAAAAGATGTTGAGAATAGAGCCTTACTATACAGGTAAAATAAAATTGAAGATGTACTATGAGTGTAGTGATTGTAAACGTCGATTCGAAGAAGACGAATTTGTTGCGATCATTGGGAGGACTCCTCCGACTGGGATGTATACACCAATGGGGAGGCCGGATACAATTTTTGAAAAGGTCGGAAAGATATATTGTGAGAAGTGCTTCAAGAAGGGATATGAGAGTAAATAATCTGTATTGTATTTGCGTCCCTACACTGACTACGCTCACTTCATTCGCTGCGCATAACAGCGGATAAAGGGCTACGGTGCTTATGCACCTTCGCCCAAATTGCCTGCGGCAACTTCTTTTATCCGCAATACGTTAGCTGCTCCTCATAGTCATAATCGGAAACCGCCAGAGCCGTTCTAAGGCGCGTTTTCGAAGCTGAGAGACATTTTACGCATGACACAAAGTGAAGCTGAAACAGGGAAGTGCAAAGTCCCTTTGGAAATCTAGGAGAGGCCGGCAGCGGAACCCCTGAGGAGATAACCGATGACCAAGTATTTCAACGTTCTACTCATCTTCGCTCCGGTGGCTATCCTGGGCGAGTTTCTGGACTGGAGCCCGACGATTGTCTTCTGGAGCGCGGCGTTGGCGGTGATACCGCCTGCCCGGCGCGTAGCTACTTGAGAGGAGACCATGCTGCGTAAGGCAATGCTTGCGGGGATTATTTTGGGCTTGGCGGCGACGGTCTGGGGAGCAGCGGGGCGCCTTTCCGCCTCTCAGCCCGCGTCCGTTGACGCCGCAGTGCCACCCAATGAAAACTTTGGCCTGTGCTTCGTCAGTGCCGCTGAAGACCTGGCTGATGAGATGCGCTACGAGGGCGCGCTGGCGACCGGCGCGCGGTGGGATCGGTGGCCGCTGTACTGGTATTGGGTGGACGAGGGTGGTTACGTCGGCCCTCACACTCAACCAGTTGCCGGCTATCACGACTATAACACGCTGGTGATCCAGGATATAGCCCACGACCTCACGCCTATCGCCATCCTGCTGGGCACGGCCGACCAGCGAGCCACAGGCGGGTCCCCCGGTGTCCCGGCGCCTCGCGTGCAGGACAAGGTCTTTCCAGTGCCCGGAAGGGTCACGCCACAGCAGGGCGAGGTGAGCACCGCTGCATCGCCGCCGGTCGGCCTCTTTGAGCCGATCTTTGCCGACGGCACGGATATCCCCGGCCCAGGCAAAGCCATCAACCAGGCCAACTCTTGGGCCAACTTTGTCTCTACCACTGTGCAACGCTACAAGCCCGGCGGCGATTTGGCCCAGGATCGGGGCTGGGTCAATGGTCTTGGCATCCGCTATTGGGAGATTTGGAACGAGCCAGACCTGGACAGGTTTTGGACTGGTACGGTAGGGGAGTATTATCGCTTGCTAGAGGTTGGCTATAAGACTATCAAGGTGGGCGATCCGGAAGCGACGGTCTTCCTCGGCGGGCTGGCGTTCTTTGAGAAGAAAGACTGGCTATCCGACTTGCTTGCGCTGACAGGTGACGATCCGGCAAAGGCATACTTCGACGTTCTTTCGTTTCATTACTTCTGGAATATCTATCATGGTGGCACGGAACACTGGTTGTCGCAAGCCAGCGACACGCTAAGCGCCAATGGCCTGTCCCACGTGCCCATCTGGATCACCGAAAGCGGCTTGACGGTGTGGGACGATTTTCCGGCCACGGCTCACGGCGTCCCTTCTGACAGTCCCTGGCGGGGCACGATGGAAGAGCAGGCCTCCTATGTGATCCAGAACGCGGCGTTGGCCTTTCACTATGGCGTGGAGCGATATTATCACTTCATGCTCCACGATGACTGCGGTAACGACCTCACTGATGCTTGGGGCCTGCGGCAGAACTTCACGCCCCATGACTGCAACCCGGCCCAGGGCAAGCGCCGCCCATCCTATGCCGCCTATCAACTAGTTGTGGAACAGTACCGCGATCTGACTCCCCTCTGGAGAACCAAAGGCAGTGGGAAAGACCAAGTCGCCCTCTATCGACCCGATGACAAATCACGGGTGCTGGCGCTCTGGGCCACCGGAGGCGTAACCGTCACGACGACGGTCGGGGCCACCGGTGACACGGGGCAACTGTACTGGATCGAGCCCATCTCTTCTCCATTGGGCACCACTGGCATCACCCGCACGCTGACACTCACGCCTACCGCTGGTGAATACACCTTCACCCTTCCTCCAGCCACTAATCAGAATTCCCGCCCGCCCAGCACTACCGAATATTTCATCGGTGGGAGACCCTACCTGCTGGTGGAGAGCGACACGCTGCCGCCCATCTCCAGTGTGGAACCGCTCCCGCCGGCCAGCGGCCTGGGTTTCGTGGTGCGCTGGGGGGGAGAGGATTTGGGCTCTGGCATCGCTAGCTATGATGTCTTCTATAACGTTGATGGGGGACCGTTTACGGCATGGTTCATCGAGACCCTGGACACCAGTGCCTCCTGCGCGGGCACGGTGGGTTCCACCTTCGGCTTTGCCGTTCGCGCCAGGGACAGGGCGGGCAACGTGGAGCCAATCCCCACAGCGCCTCAAGCCACCACGTTGGTCGTGGCTGGCATGCCTGTATCTGGCACGGTGATTGACGCGGATGGCGGGATGGTCGTGGGCGCCACCGTCACCATCAGCGGCACCAACACGTTGAGCGAGGTTATCAGCGGCGAAGGCGGGCTCTGGTCGACGACGGTGCCGGAGGGCGAATACGCTTTTTACGCCAGCGCGCCTGGCTACGGCACGTGGCCAGCACCTCGCCACCTGACTGTTGGCGCCTCGACCCAGATTACCCTCACGTTGGCCTCGCCAGTCAATGCCGTGGCCGCCGGCGACTTCGAGGGCCCGCACGTCTGGGATGCCTGGGCGCAGCCGAATGGCGACGTTTCGCTCTCGACCGAGGCCTTCGATGGGCAGGCAGCAGCCCTTTTGGGAAGCGGAGCCGGGCGGCCAGTAGTATGTCTCCAGAATGGTCAGCCCGGCGAACTGTGGACTTTGAAGGAGACAGTGAGCGTGCCGCAAGGCCGCTGGCCAATCCTGTCGTTTCTGTCAGCCATCTCCACATCGCAAACGGGCTTTGACTACGCCTGGCTGGAGGTGGTCATTCTGGACGACGGGCAGCCGTACTATCTCGTGCCGTGGGGTGAGCTGTGGCGAGCCTCCGATTGGATTCTCACTTCGAGGGATCTATCGGCGTGGCAGGGACAGACGGTGGATGTGCTCTTCCAAGTTGTTCACTGCTCGGGCCAATCCTTCACGGCCACCCTGGATCGGGTGAGCGTGGGCTCTGCTACGCTGCCATCACACCGCGTTTTCCTCCCCCTGACGATGAAAAGTGAGGAGTAAACCATGCTCGAAGACCTCGTTCGTAAGAACCGCAGTTACCGCCGTTTTCACCAGGATGTCCCGGTGGACCTTGAGACGCTGCGGGGGCTGGTTAATCTGGCACGGCTCTCGGCCTCAGGATCGAACCTGCAGCCGCTCACGTACAGCCTCAGTTGCG
>Ga0209986_10003256_pt1 | contig 14321 bp, 14 predicted proteins | sample BlataG_FD_183168 | JGI IMG/M metagenome (GOLD analysis project Ga0209986, IMG submission 183168) | Deep subsurface microbial communities from Black Sea to uncover new lineages of life (NeLLi) - Black_00105 metaG (SPAdes) (version 2) | ecosystem: Environmental > Aquatic > Marine > Oceanic >...
GTATCATAGCGACACAGCATGTTCTGGTAACGGAGCAAATCGGAAAGATTGGTTGCAAGGGCATTTCTCACCCGCTCATTAGATGTTTTTGATATAAGTCGAGCGGAAAGTTCCAGGCCGAGAAGTTGGCGGTCATTGAACATTTCCCGATAGCGCTTGTATCCCCAACGGTGCAGGCGGTTTGTCTCGTCCCCGCTTGGAATCTCATCGTCCGGGACATACTTTGGGCGCATTCTGGATAATCGTCTTTCAGCCGCGGCAACCTGCGCAACATCCTGATCATCAGGTTTCTTGAAAAATCTGCCCCTATGAGAAGGCTTGCATCTCAGACAGTGGTATTCCAGTGCAAAAAGACGGTGACGCGGCGGGCCAAGATCAGCATCAGGGAAATGGTTGTCAGCATTGCACACTGGACACCGGCACCGGCTTCGTCTTGCGGATCCGTTCAATGTCAGTTCCGCAAAGCAATGATTGCAACGACCGGGCTTATTTCGATCACTGGTCTCTGTTAGTTCACCGCAGGCCGGACACGCAAAGACGTTCTTGGGGTGCCGGGAATCAGCAGAAAGGAGGTAACCAGGAAACAAGTCTATATCCTTTCCGCATTTATGACATGGCCTTGTTTTCACCCAGAGGAAGTATTTCACGTGAGCGTCGTGCGAGCCGCACAAGGTGCATCTTGTTCGATAAAGGTGTCCAATTTCCTTTTCAAGATCTGAGCGCAGCGATCCAGCGGCTTCCTTATAGGCATCGAGGTCAAGGTGTTCGATTTCCTGTTTGACGATCCAATAGGACATCGGGTTTATGTCAAACCCGGTGACTTTGCACCCGACCCTGTTCGCCTCCAGGATCGGTGTTCCACCACCCATAAATGGATCAGCAACATGGCGGCCTGAAAGATCGTTCGCCTTGTAGAACACTTCCCGAAGCGGCTTGCCAGAGAATTCAGACAAAAGCAAGCCGCGAAATAGTGTGCCCGGCCGCCGGGCAAACCATTTATGCACAGCAATAACCGGGCGGTAGTTCTGTTGAATCTGTTTCTCACGGAGTGCGAGGTCAGCGATGAATGGTATGTCAAAATCCTTTTCGATCATTCAGTTATATTTCTGCCTTTCATTCTATACGGCATAATGCATGAGCTAACCGGCGGGCCAAAAGCGTAACTGTTGGGGCATACAGCTTCTTCCCGTCCGGTTCACCGATTTGTTAGCCGAATTCTCGACAGTCTGACCCACTTAGGCGCGGCTGTCGAGATGCAAAAGATGCCGCGCGTCTAAATTCGCTACGAACGTATCAACTAAAGTTCGGTCTATTTTCTTAATGAAATTGCGCTCAATCGGACATAACGCCTGTTTAACATCTTCTCCACTTTTTACGGGACGGCCAACGGGACATTGCTCAAGCCCGTTCACGAACCCACCCCATCGGTAGTACATTGCGTACAGGGGTGGAAATAGGGGACGCTCATTAGATTATAAGTTAATACTCGATAAGCCTACAGCGATAATGTCTTGATTCATTCAAGTTATAATCCAATGAGCGTCCCCTATCTCTTAGGACAATGAGCGTCCCCTATCTCTTAGGATTCCGCCATCATTGACCCGCTGCCGGATGAACTCCCGAAGCAGGCTATGGTCGATATTGTCAAATAGTCCCGTTACGTCCGCGCTCACTATCCAGCCAATATTCAATTTCAAGCAATTCTCACGTAGCTCGCGGATTGCCTGATGCGGGCTGTACCCCGTCCGAAATGCGTACGAAAAATCATAGAAGTTCACGTCGTAGATTACCTGCAAAACCATAGATACTGCCCTCTGGACTATCTTGTCCTCAAAGGCCGGTTTGCCGATAGGACGCTTCTTTCCATTTTCTTTCTCGATCCATGTCCGCAATACCGGGGGAGCTACATAGAGCCCCAGCTTTAGACGCTCGCGCAACTTCTCAAGGTTTTCATCAAGGTTCTCGGCATACTCTGCCGCCGTAACCTTGTCTACCCCTGGTGCTACGTCCTTGCGGGTCTGGCGATACGCCTCCCGAAGCAGGGCCACATTTACCCTGTGGTACACATTATTGAATACCATCTCCGGATAGAGGGCTGCTTGTTCCGCAATTGTCTGAAGTAGCGGTGATATGGTTTGTGGTCCCAGTGTACCTCCCATATTTCCCTCCAGATAAACGTTATACCCGGCTTCACCTTCCCTTAAATGGGTCCCTAGGGCAGCAGTTCCCCATCTTACCGGCCGGAACTACCACTGTTCCGACCATCGGTACTATGATCCGCTAAGACTTCCAAATGCCCGTCTCGGGTTCGTTCCCTCTTCGGTATCCTCCCCCGATACCTTGTATCGCCCTTCTTTGTCTTTGTGTCTCCCGCACTTAGTGCGAGACTCGTTCGAGGGCGGGACATTCCCATCGAACGCCGGGATTTCGCCTTATGGCCGGATCTCCCAATACCTTCTGCTTACACAAGGAAACATTTGGATCTCCCAAGTTCCCGAGCTACCCCTTTGAGTACATGCCCTGGTCTCAGACTCCGGTGGTGACCTAAATACTCACCATAACGTATTCAGGTCTCCTGCCTTCCGCGGCATCCAGAGCGTCGGCTTTCTCCTGCACCGCAGGATTATCCTTAAGACCACAACTATACACCCGCCTGCCAGCGCCAAGTACAGCGGCCAGGTCAAATGCTAGCGTCTCGAGCAATGGCGGGCAGGTATTTCGGAGCTCAGTACAGAGCCTGTATCCTTGTTTCGTCCAGCTTCGGACTCCCGTCTCCGGGCTGACCCGTGGACTTCACTACTGACCCGCTGGCTAAGCTTTAATCAGGTGGGACTCTCCTTTAATCTTCAGTGTCAGAGCAAGCTCTACAAGCAAGATATGTGACCCTTACGGATCACACGATCACCCACTGGGTAACAACATCGAATTTCATAGGCTTTCACCTAATTCCAACGATTCGAGTTTAACTTGGCACGAGGATCGCCTTGTTATGCAGATCAGTGACCCGGCAAAACTGCTATATGCCAACTGATATTTATCATAAAAACGCCAAAACTGTCAGATACCTTACAGCGCTTTATATACTGTGAGCAAAGCAAGAGTCACTATAAGTACTGAAAGCCCAATTTCTAACCAAAAGGATTTTGTCTTTAGCGAAAGTTTACTTCCTACTCTTGCACCAATCATTGACCCAATGAGTACGAATAAGGCGGGCAACCACAATATATTGCCACGACGCCAGTAAATGATTATAGCAGCGAGGGCTGTAAAAATTGTCACGAATAATGATGTGGCAATTGCCTTATGAATATCAAGGTGCATAGCCCTCAGAAATGGCGGAAACAAAGAGCCCCCACTTCCACCACGCATACCTGTTATCAGGTTTAAGCAAAATGAACCAACAACAATATTTCTTAAACTTGGAACTAATTTCTTAGAGAACTCTGGGGCAATTCTGTCGAGATAAATCCCGACTATTGTTATGATAGATATAACGACAAAGATCATTGCTAAAACTAATGTTGGAATCAAGCCGGCAAGAAAAGCCCCTACTACTGACCCTAAAGTGCCGCCGATTATCACATGCAAGGCAATCTTATTATCTATATTTTCTCTGTGACTAGTGGCTCCTACACCCGAAGAAAAAGGAATGATTAATAGATTAATTGCAAAAGCAGTTAATAAAGGCAATCCAGCCAGATTAAGTAAAGGTATTCTGACGGAACCTCCACCGATTCCGAACATGCCACTCATAAAACCCGCGACAAGTCCAATGAGACTGAAAATTATTATTTGTGCATGGAGCATAAAAACCAATTCTTTTAACTCTGTAACTTCTTTGTGAACAATTCATGAAAGCAAACTTTTCGCTGCATAACGTATAGCGTTTTATCCGTCGTCCCGCAGAATGGCGTAGTGTGGATGAACTTTGAGCAGAAACGGAGTGTCGGACGCGAACCCCTTTGTTCTCCGGTAGCGGGATGATGGATAAAACGTTGTTGAACTGAGCCGCGGGGCCGTGGAGAAAGCTTATCAATATTTATGGGGATTGTAAAGGGTGTGTTTTAGGCTCGCGTGCCAACCAAGAGCGCCTCCGGACGCTCCCGGGCCGGACCACGCTAACGATTCCATATCATTAGCAAAGGATCGAAAATCAGCCTGTTTTTTGGCTGTAAACAGCTCTTTTGGGGGGCAAAAAAGGTGGTTTTAAGAATCTATGTAAAATGGCGGTGTTCGTTAGAATAGCCATTTCGCATGGAATAATGCACGAAAACAAATCGGGCTTCCGGGTCCGCCACAACACAGTCCGAATTTGGATTTGTAATATATTTTTGATTGACGCAATATTCCAAATAGGTATAATATTTATACCATGCCATTTGAATTTGACCCCACAAAATCAAAAAACAACAAAAAGAAGCATGGGATTGATTTTATTGAAGCCCAAGCGCTTTGGGAGGATCCCGACTTATTAGAGATCCCGGCAAGAACAACGGATGAACAGAGGTTTTTGGTTATTGGAAAAATAGCAGCAAAACACTGGTCAGGAGTTATCACATATCGTGGTGAGGACATAAGGATTATCTCTGTGCGCCGGGCGAGAGATGAGGAGATTGAGATATATGAAAGCTAAAGACTTCGACAAAAAGTTTGATGAGGGAAAGAGCGTTATAAAGCACCTGGATCTTTCAAAAGCCAGACGACCTGAACAGGAGCAAAAAAGAGTCAATGTTGATTTCCCGCTCTGGATGATTCATTCTCTTGATAAAGAGGCCAGGCGACTCGGTGTTCCCCGACAGTCAATTATCAAGATCTGGCTTGCAGAGAGATTGCAGCAAGCCTCAGCCTGATAGCATTCGAACAACTGCATTCACTCAGATGTGAGTTCCGCTGCGCTCCACTCACACTGGTGATGCAAAGCTTGGCCCACAGGGCTCTCACCCGTTCTTCCAGGTCATCAGCCATCGGCATCAGAAAAACTCCACCCTGTTGACGACAAACTTGCCTTTTGCTGACTGGGGAAAGGTCTTTGACTCAACCACTGTGGCCACGGCGATCGCCGACCGGCTCGTACACAACTCGGGGGTCCTTATCCTGGGAGGGCAAAGCTATAGAAGAAAAAGCCAATTTCAAATTTCGCACCCATAATCACACAGCTTGCTCAGGGGACATTCGGCACACTTGGGCTTGCGGGCTGTGCACAAACGCCTGCCGTGCCAGATCAACTGGTGAGAAAAGTCGATCCAGTGCTTCTTCGGAATCAGTGGCATGAGGTCAAACTCGATCTTGACCGGATCGCTTTCCCTTGTAAGGCCTATGCGCTGAGACACGCGTTTTACGTGTGTGTCAACAACGATTCCAGGTATCCCAAAAGCGCTTCCGAGCACAACGTTGGCTGTCTTTCGCCCGACGCCAGGAAGTCTAACCAATGTCTCCAGATTGTCAGGGACCTTGCCGCCATGTTTTTCCATGAGCCCTGCACAGCATGCCTTAATGCTTTTTGCCTTGTTGCGATAAAACCCTGTAGGGCGGATCATCTCCTCTAAATCCTCGATCGGCACTTCAGCAAAGTCGTTTGCGGTTCGCAGCTTCTTAAAGAGGGTCTTTGTCACCTCGTTTACGCGCGCATCCGTGCACTGGGCCGAAAGAATAGTGGCAATCAGCATCTCCAGGGCGGTTCTATGGTCCAGGGCAGTCTTGACATTCGGATAGGTGTTCCTTAGGATCTCCAAAATTTGCCTGATACGCTTTTTTGCAGTTTTTTCAGCCATGATTGCTACCCCTCAGCAAAAAAAGCCGGTTGCCAAAACAGAGCACCAAGTCAAGTCCAACGTCGTTCGCGCCCTGGGCTTGACCTCCGGCGGGCTTGACAGCATTCTCTCTGCCCTCGTTCTGATGGATCAAGGCATCGAGGTGGCCTGGATCAACTTTGAAACCCCGTTTTTCGGCTCGGATAAGGCACGTGAAGCCGCCCGCATGACAGGGATACCTCTTACGGTAAAAAACATTACCGGCGTCTACATGGAGATGCTCAGGAATCCCAACTGCGGCTACGGCGCCAACATGAACCCCTGCCTGGATTGTCACGCCCTCATGTTTCAGATCGCGGGATCAATCATGAAAAAAGAGGGGTTTGATTTTCTTTTCAGCGGTGAAGTAGTGGGCCAGCGGCCCATGTCCCAGACCAAACCTTCGCTGCGTTACGTTGAGAAAAACTCCGGTTTTGATGGCTACATCCTTCGCCCCCTAAGCGCCAAATTGCTCCCCCTTACTATTCCCGAAGAACTGGGCCTGGTGGATCGCGAGCGTCTGTTAGGCATTTCGGGGCGCGGGCGAAAGGAACAGATAAAACTGGCTGAGGCTTTTGGTGTCACGCAGTATCCTGCTCCGGCCGGAGGATGTCTTCTGACGGATTCCGGGTTTTGCAAACGGCTAAAGGACCTCTTCGATCATCAGGATGATTGTCAAGAGCGAGACCTTGAGCTTCTAAAATACGGCCGCCATTTTCGCCTCCGCGAAAAACACAAGGTCATTGTAGGTCGCACAAAGGACGACAATAAACGGATCTCAAGTCTTGTAGATCCTTGCAAAGACATAGATCTCCGCATGACAGATATGCCAAGCCCGATTGTGCTGATCCCTTATGGCGCCCCGGAAGAGATAGTACATGAGGCAGCCACGCTTTGCGCAGCCCACAGCAAAGCCCCGGATGGCCAGCCAGCCCGAGTCTCAGTAAAGGTCCCTGGGGGCTCAAGGGTACTTACGGTTCTAAGCGCCCCTCGTGAAGAATATCATCGTTATCTTATCTAGCCAGCCGTCAGTCTTTACCTTTCACTTCTTTTCCTTGAGCTTTAATGTCTGTTTGACGAGATTCTTTTCGTGCTCGTAATCGATCACCCTCTGCAACATGATCTTCTGGGCCATGACCGGTCCGGCGCCATGCCATGTACCCACACCGTGAAGGCCGGCGGTCCAGTTCTGCAAGAGCTTGTGGACCTTCATGATATTTTCAGTGGGCTCATCAGATCCAAAACTGTAGAATTCCTCCACAAAGTCTTTGACCTCAGGGTTTTTCAATTCCTTAAGAGAAGGAAGTGTGACGATCAGACCGCCGCCAATATCTCCGGCCAGGGCCATGACCCTCCAGAAGGCATTGCAAACATTTAATTTTGAAACATTGCCCATGATTTCGTCAGGCAAGAATACACCGGAACCCAGGGGTTCCTCAGTGCCTTTGTGCGCAGCCGCCAATCCGCAAGCCCGGCTTGTCTCCCTCAAGACCACCATCTCCATCAATTGATCATTAATATGCGTGGCCTTTTCCAGGCCTTTGTATTCTTGAATGAGTTTTGAGGCGCCGATGATCTGATTCATAAAACCCACTTTGCAGGTCCCTCCGCAGGTCATGCGATGGGTCCTGGCAAAACGGCTTACGAGCTTTCCGGAATACGCGTACTCTCCACAGTGAAAAACCCGTTCCCAGGGAACAAAAACATTATCAAAGACTACCATGGATGTCTCACGCTGGCCGAAAACCGGGTTCCCCAATTCCTCAATGTCTTCGGCCATATCCCTTTCAGCCGAATACGGGGTGTATTGACACACAAAAGTAATCCCATCGGCATCGACAGGGGTTGCAAATGCAACAGCGTAATCCTCTTCGCCCTTGAAATGGGCGGCCTGGGGCAAGACCGCCAGCTCGTGGCTGGCATAGGCCCCGCTGATATTGATCTTGGCCCCTCGCACCACGATACCCTCTTTGTTCTTGTCAACAATCTTTAGCGAAAGGTAAGGATCAGGCCAGTCCAGCGTCTTCTTGCTCCGACTTCCCCTTGGTTCGGTAAGCGCCCCCGCAACAGCGAGGTCCTTCGTTTGAACCATCTTCAGGTATTCCAGAAACCGAGGGTGGTATTCTGTCCCCAGATCTCGGTCCATCTCCCAGGTGGTGCCGGCCAGGGAATGAAAGGCATCATATCCTGCACACCGATATATGCATGTTCCGAGCATCTCTGCCGTAAAGGTGCCTGCTTCGGCCTTTTTTACCAGGTCTTCCGTGCCGGCGCTTACATGAGTGTATCTATTTACCGCATCGTCAATCAGGAGCGAGTGGCAGGTCATGATATCCTTGTATCTGGGATCAAGGGCCCAGGCATAGCTGGCCTTGTTGGCCTCCACAACGGTTCGGGTATTTCTGTTTTCAAGGATATCCTCCACCTGCTTGCCGTTCATATATACCTTGGGCTTTAGCTTTTTCAGGCTTTCCTCAAACTGTTCCGGTGTCATTAAGGCCATGTGTTCCTCCTCAGGTAGTTGAGCCTTCTCTCTGAAGCTTCTTTAATCTTTTCCAAATATCCTCTACCTGTTTTCTGGTTACTTCAATAGAACCTTCGTTATGTACCACAAAGTCGGCATACCCGACTTTCTCATCTATGGGAAGTTGTGCCTTGAGGATATCGGCTGCTTCCTCTTTACTGATGCCGTCCCGCCTGGCCAGGCGTTCCACCTGTTGGTCATGGGGGATGTAAACAACAAGGAGCTTATGAAACATATACTGAAGGTTTAACTCAATCAAGAGTGGGACGACCACCTGGATGATGGCGTCAGGGTCCTTTTCCGTGATCTCATTTACCTGTTTCAAGAATTCTTCGTAAATGGGTGGATGCGTATAAGCCTCGAGCTTCTTTCTTTTTTCCAGATCTCTGAAGACGATTTTTGACAGCTTTTTGCGGTCCAGAGCGCCGTCTTCCTTAAGCACCTGCTTTCCAAAATAATCGACGATTTTTTCAAAGGCTGGTTTTCCCGGTTCAACCACCTGCCTGGCGATCAAGTCAAAATCAATCATGGGAACTCCCAGTTCCTTTAACACATCGGCCACGGCGGTCTTTCCGCTGGCAATGCCGCCGGTCACGCCCAGAAGCAAACGGTTGTCTTTGCCCCTGATGGTCTTGGCAAATTCTTCCAGACGGCTGTAGGCCGCTGGGAACAGGGGCGTCATGTCACCCTCGGCGCCGGCGAAACTGATGGGGTAGCGAACGCCTCTACGATAGAGGACCTCCATGCCCCGGAGGGCCTTTTCCATCATGTGCGCCGGTATGGCCATGACCAGATCTTCATCCTGGCAGTGTCCGTAGCGCCGTTCACCATAGCAGGGGATAGTCAATGAAGGTTTACCCGTCAAATAGCATCTGGCGATGGCGTCCGAGCAGGAGGATTCTCCCACACAATAGAATTGCATGACTTCGTATTCTTCAAACTGGAGCGAATTGATCAAGAGCATCATCTGAGCAGGATTGGCGTAGATGAGGACAATCTCAGGTTCAAAGGGATTGTAGACCAGAGGGGCCATGGCCATAGCACTGTATTTTCCAAGTGGGATGCGGGGGATAGAGGCCTCGTATTTCCTGGCGTCTTCCTTAGTCTTTACCCAGACAATGCTTCGGAACGTGCCATCCTTGTAAGTATCCGGAGTGTCTGTCAGGCCCAGGATAGAAGGACAGGCCGGAAACACGAAATCGTCAAGCTCTGCCCCCACGGTCCAGTCGAAGTTCCTGACAAGCGTAATCAGTTGACAAAGGGTTGCTTTGTGCTCTGTTCTGCGCAAAAACGGAATTTTTTCAAGGTCTTCATGTTTCTCCAGCATCTTAAAGGCCACAGGAAAGGACTTCAGCCTCATTAAGAGCTCCATCCTTCTGATCAGCTTTTCCCAATCAGTATCCTTTTCCATTACAATGGCTCCTTTCTGAAGGCGATCGGCGCATAACTTCCATTTTGCAGGGCTTTGATGAGGCCGCCCTCATCCTTGACGACCTCAGAAAACCGGGTCGCGTAGACTCCGACTTCACCGATTTCATGGGCATCGCTTCCGCCTGTAACCGGAAGGCCCAGGCAGGCAGCAACCTTTGACGCAAACCGATTCTCTTTTTCCGTGACTTTGCCGTTCATGACTTCTACAGCATCGACCCATTTGAAAAGGGGTCTTTCCATGGCCTTTTCCGGGGTCAGTCCGAGGCGGCCCACACCAAAGGTCAAAAACCCCCTGAATGGGTGGGGCACAATTATGAACCCATCTTCTTTTAAGACATCCTCTCTGAGGTCCTCCAGTCTGATAATCCCCTCGATAGGCTTATCCAGGCCAAAGACAAGCATGTGGCCCTGATCGGTGGTAATCTCGTTGCCCCTGAGGACAAGAAATCCGTGCTTCTGCCTGAGATCTTCCACGAGGTCGGATTCCCATGCATAGTTGTGGTCGGTAAGACAGATGCCGCCCAGACCGATCCTTTTGGCCTCTTCGATCAAGCGGTCCACAGGGACTGAACTGCACGGAGAAGCCGGAGAGGTGTGTGCGTGCAAGTCGATGACCATTCCCCCGGATACGTCTTTCTTTACTGTATCATAAGCGTCTTGATCCTTTTGGAGGGGCTGTTCCTGGTTGATAATGGCGCTCACAGGGGCGGGCTCCGGCCCATCTTTCAGGTCGTTCTTAACAAATTGCTCAAAGGTCAGACCTTCATTTTTGGCCTTCTCATCCTCCCATCCGGCCAGCATGGCTGCCTGGTTTGCAGCATCACAGCACTCTATGAGGAGGTTTGCATGATGCCGGCACGCCTTGCGACCGATAGTCTTGTGGATTTTCCGGGAAAAGCCTTCATCTTCAATATGATACCCCACGGCCTGTTGAAGAAAACGAATTGCCCTCGGGCATTCCGGAGTGGTCCAACGATTCCATTTGCCTTGAATGGCAAGAATCTCGAGGTCAGATATCCTTACGGAGACACGGAGCTCCAGGCTGTATATGTCGTCATCAAGAATGCCGTGAACAAGCAGGTTGTCCTGATCTTTTCTTTGAACGCTTACCAGTTTGTTTCGTACGAATTTCAGCATGCCTTTTCTTGACTCTGCAAGTTCTCAATACCCTCCACAAGCGGACTTCCAGGGGCAAAGGCAGCGCAGCGATTGTACAATCTGGTATTTCCCTTGACCATGTCCCTAAAAAAATCCTTTGCGCCCTCCTTGTCTTTTGGTGCAGCGCTTAACACATCTTTGGTGAGAGACAAGATAACACCGTGGCAGCACTCCTCCACCATAAAGGTGAGTTGGCTGCAGACTGCTGTTTTGCCCATGAGGCCCTTGATGATTTCCAGCATGCCAGGTCCTATCCGAACCCCAACCATTTTCTCAAGGGATCCGGCCGGCTTCAGACATTCTTCCTGGTGACTGCGGAGGATTTCACCTCTTGCGCCTGTGATCTCAAGATCGGGCAGCCGGACCATAATTTCAACAAATGCATCCGTCAAGGTGTCCTGCAGTCGGCACCACGACCTCATCGTCTGACCGTCAAGTTGCTCAACACAAGTACATCGATTTCTTGAAAAACCAAGAAGGCTAGGCATGGTTCAAACCCTCCAATAGGGCCTTAAGCTTTTCAGCGCTGATAACGCCTTCACGGAGGATCTTTGGTGGATCTACTGTCACGTCAACGACTGTCGATCCCCCTATTCCTCCAAGACTGCCTGCATCCAGTATCAGATCGACCTGATCCATGATTTTCCGGTCCAGCTCGGCCACTTCACAACAACCGGCTTTCCCGGAAAGATTAGCGCTGGTTCCTGTGATAGGGCTTCCCACTGCCCTCACCAGGGCAGAGGCTACGGGATGGCTGGCAAGGCGGATGCCGATTTTGCCAGTGTAACCGGTGAGGTTTCCCGGCAGGACATCAGTAGCCTGAAAAACCAGGGTAATATGTCCCGGCCAATAGGCTTGGATCAGGCGTGTCGCCATCCTCGGGACAGACTGGACCAGGGGGGCAAGGTCAGCCATGGAGGTAATGAGGATAAGGAGGGGTTTTTGCCGGCTGCGCTCTTTTACTCGAAACACCCTGTCAACCACATTGGCGTCAAGGGCCTGGACTCCGAGGCCGTAAAAGGTGCTGGTGGGAAAAACCACAAGGCCGCCTCTTTTGATCAAAGCGGCGGCCTTGTCAATGGTCTCCTGGTCAGGAGACTGCCCGTCCACGGTGATGATTTCCCAGCGTTTTTTCGGCACCTTGCCCCTCGTTTTGACACATCACAGTCGGTCTGATTTTCGAGCAAGGCTAGCAGTAAGGTAGATTTGTGTCAAGAATTCTAAAGGGTAACAAGCTGTTATCCTTTTATCACCCCCAGCGGTTTCAACCTGGCCACCTTCTTCCCGATCCCTGCGTTGTGGACTACGTTCACTACACTGCTTACGTCCTTATAGGCCTCAGGTATCTCCTCCGCAAGGGTGCCTTTGCCGGCGCTTCGAACATAGATGCCCTTGTCCTCAAGCTCCCTGACAATAGCCCGCCCCTTGGCCACCTTTTTGGCCTGGTGCCTGCTGAGGAGTCTGCCGGCCCCGTGGCAGGTGCTGCCAAAGGTCTCTTTCATGGCTGTGTCGGTGCCCACAAGAACATAGGAATACCGGCCCATGTCTCCTGGAATCAAGACGGGTTGGCCGACCTCTTTGTAGTCCTGTGGGATAAACGGGGATTGGGGGGGGAACGCCCTGGTGGCTCCCTTGCGGTGAACACATAGTTGCTTTTGTCTCCCATCCACCTCATGAGTTTCGATTTTCGCCATATTGTGGCAGACATCATACACAAGACTGAGCCCAAGTTCTCCTGGCCCCATTTGGAGCACGTCCTGAATGGTCTCCTGCACCCAATAAGCAATGAGTTGACGATTGCAGAAAGCAAAATTGGCCGCGCAGGCCATGGCCGCAAGGTACTGACTGCTTTCCTTGGAGGAGAGAGGTGCGCAGCAAAGCTGTTTGTCGGGCAGATCTATCTTGTACTTGCCAGAGGCCTTCAGCATTAGCTTGATATAATCATCGCAGACCTGGTGGCCCAGGCCCCGCGAGCCAGTATGCACGATCACTGTGACCTGACCTTTGTGCAAGGATAGAGCCCCGGCAACAGTTTCGTCGTAGATCTCTTCCACAAAGCCCACTTCCACAAAGTGGTTTCCTGAACCCAGGGTTCCCAGCTGGTTCTTGCCCCTATTAAGGGCTCTTTCAGAGACATGTTCAGGGTTGGCGCCCATGATGCACCCCCCCTCTTCAATATGGTCGCAGTCCTTTGCGCTTCCATACCCGCAAGAAACCGTCCATTTGGCCCCTTTTACAAGAACATCGTTCATTTGTCTGGCAGAGAGCTTCAGATCCTTGCGCCGGGATCCCACACCACAAGGAATATTTGTGAACAATGCGTTCACAAGCCCTGGGATGTGGTCCTTAATGTCTCCCGCATCCAGACGGGAGCAAAGTAGTCGCACACCACAGTTGATATCGTAACCAACCCCTCCCGGGGAAACGATGCCGTTTTCCATGTCAAAGGCCGCAACCCCGCCAATCGGAAATCCGTATCCCCAGTGAATGTCGGGCATGGCCATGGAGCGACCTACGATCCCGGGAAGGCAGGCTACATTGGCCACCTGTTCAAGGCTTGCATCCTTTTTGATCGTGGCCAACATGGTCTCATCCGTATAAACAAGCCCTTGGGTTCTCATTTTTCCCGTCTTTGGGATAAGCCAGCGAAAATCATCAAGTTTTTTTACCGCGATATCTGTTCTCATAAGGATTACCTCTCTGTTGAGGGAGGAGTTATACTACCTTCTATGTATTCTCACAGGTCGACAATGACCTGGGTTTCCCACATACCGTCATTCTTTCTCACATAGAGTTTGTGATACGTGACCGCCTTGATACCGGTTCTAATTTCATGTCGTGCCGGGTCCATGAATTCCCCGCAAACCGTTGCTCGCAGGTACTCCTCTTCTATCCTCCTGATTTCAAACAGCTTTAGCAGTAGCCCCTCTGTGTCGAACAGGTAAAGGAGTTCGTTTAGCCAACTGACCATTAAGGCGTCAAAGCCAGGCGCTTCTACCTCTACAATCCGTTCCTCTTTCGGCCGAATAGTTTCGAGGGATACCAAGACTTCAAACAGGGCCTCGGCTGCGTTGGCAAACAACAACTCAGGGCTTGTGCCGTAAGCTCTGAACCCCAGGTCTGCTGTGTGTTCTATGTATTCGTATTTGGGGAGCACTGCGCTGTGTTCCTCTCCTGGGAACTTCAAACGTCTTGCCTGTTTTCCATACGTATAGCACGACTTACAAGGCTGTTCCAAGCGCTTTGATCGGCTCGCGCACCGGGTACTCACCGAAAACTCATCTCGCCAGCGGAGATCGGCGGGCGGTGCACTGGATATTCGATAAAGCAAACATCTCGGGCCAACCAAGTTAGGTCGGCGGCGGCTAGTCCGCCTGTGAGCCCAAAATATTTTTCAAAAAAATGAAAAAAATTTGCTC
>Ga0209986_10003258_pt1 | contig 14320 bp, 19 predicted proteins | sample BlataG_FD_183168 | JGI IMG/M metagenome (GOLD analysis project Ga0209986, IMG submission 183168) | Deep subsurface microbial communities from Black Sea to uncover new lineages of life (NeLLi) - Black_00105 metaG (SPAdes) (version 2) | ecosystem: Environmental > Aquatic > Marine > Oceanic >...
GTCAACTATTCAATGCTTCACTCAAGCCTTCGCCCTCGAGATTAAGGGACAGGCCAATTGTAACTCTTTCCTTAGTAGCAGTAGCGCTCGTTATAGGCGCAATACTGCTTATTTATGTGCATCCCCTCATTGGTCTATTCATCATTCTTCTGACCCTCTTGTTTACCGGGATGCCCGTTGCCTTTGCGCTGGGTGCTGTAGGATGTCTGGGCATATACTGCCTCTTTGGTAGTTCACAGTTCATTCAACTTCCCCTTACCGCTTTCAAGCAACTTAATTCATTCCCCCTAACTGCAGCGCCGCTTTTTATACTGGGCGGGATACTAATGAGTGATGCCGGACTGGCCGACAGGATTTTCTCCTTTGTCGAAGTCTGGCTCAGGCGTGTACCCTCTCCCCTGCTGATAGCAACTGTACTATCAGGTGGCATCTTCTGCGCCATAACCGGCTCTAGCGTGGCTGCCACAGCCGCTATGTCTGCCATCTGCCTACCCCTGTTGTTTGCCCGGGGTTACAATAAAGAGCATTCATGTGGTGCCGTTGCCGGCTCAACTGTTGGAACACTAATCCCTCCTTCCGCTGGATTTATTCTGTACGGGATAATAGTGAGTGAATCAATAAGTCGCCTATTTATGGCTGGAGTTATGCCTGCCGTAGTTCTATTCTCCCTTTATATTGTATTCATTATCTTGCGACCACGCTTTCTTAAAAAAGATAAAAAAGAGCAACTCCAGCCCCTTCCACCAACCTCAATGAAAGAAAAGCTTGTGTCTCTAAAATCAGGAGCCTGGGGGCTAATTGCACCGATCGTTGTGCTTGGCGGTATTTACCTTGGATTGTTCACACCTACAGAAGCAGGAGGGATTCTGGTAGCATATGCTCTTATAGTGGGTGTATTTATACTTAAGACTCTTAACTGGCAAGAGTTAAAAAAGAGTATCCTGAAAAGTACTCAGCTCAGCTTAATGGTGCTATGTATCGTGGCTTTCGCAGCAATTTACGGGTCTGTAATCTCACAAAACCAAATCATGCATAGCGTGCTTGCAGCGGTTGAAGCAGCAAACCTGACCCCAATAGCCTTTTTATTAATTGTTTTCTTTATACTGCTCATCCTTGGGATGTTTATGGAATGTGTCTCCATTATGTTAATTACCCTTCCCCTTACCTTCCCCATTGCTATGGCACTGGGCATTCATCCCCTCTGGTTTGGTGTTTTCTATATTCTTAATGGGGAGATAGGGCTGCTTACACCACCGGTAGGTCTGAACCTGTTCGTTATCAAGGGGGTAACTAAAATGCCACTTGGCAGCATTGTGCGTGGTACCATACCATTCCTTATTATAATGGTGCTGACCCTGGTATTAATATACCTCTTCCCACAAATAGTCTTATGGCTACCAGGCACTATGTTCTTAAAATAACCCCAAAAAGTGATAAAAGATGGAGTAAATACGGTGGACTAAAATCTTACACAGGGAAGAAAAAATTAACGGAGGTTTAAAACAATGGCAGAAGGATTAATGTTGAAAGACATGGAAAAGCATATTAAGGAGAATTATATAGGCAAAGAGGTGAGGGAAATGAGACTTCCTGAGCCCTTTCCTTTGGACTGGATCAGAATAAAGTTTTACTGCGACGGTATAAGTGACGATAATCCGCTCTTCACCGACCCCGCCTATGGTCCAAAAACTAGATGGGGATGCCTAATCGCTCCCCCGACTATCATTTCTGCAGTGAGATATCCCCAGCCCCATTCTGGGTGTTTTGATAAACCTTGGAAAGTGCTGAACTTTGTTGGAGGCAATGAGCTTGAGTGGGTCGATGTATTTCGAGCCGGGGATAGATATACAACTAGTCTGGTACTCAAGGATGTTTGGATGAAGCATGGGGGAAAGGGCGATTTGCTTTTCATGATTGCCGAGGGGGGGGTGTGGAATCAACATGGTGACCTCATAGGTAAACAGGATGCAATGCAGATCCAAGTAGACATGCCTGAAGAGGCGAAGGCTGGGGAGCCGGGGTATATGCTCTATGCAAAAGAAGAGCCTTATAAGTATAGCCAGAAGGAAATAGAGGAAATTACAACCGCCTACGATGCCGAGACACAGCGCGGTAGTAAAACCCTCTATTGGGATGAGGTAAATGTCGGCGATAAATTGCCAAAAATAGCCAGAGGGCCATTGACCCTGTTGGATCAGATTACATATCGCGGTCATGGCTTATGCATGGCTATAGCCTGGCCGGGTACATTCAAGATAGGGTATAAGATTGGAAAGGCACAGTTCGGTGAGTACGCATTGCGTACTAACCCTACGACCAATTGGCCATACGAGAGTACCGAGGCTGAGCATAACGACATAACCTTAGTCCGAGCTAGAGGTCTGGGTTTACCTTTCGACTATGGTGCCCAGAGATATGAAATGGCGGGAACTCTAATTACTAACTGGATGGGAGACGACGGTTTCTTGAGACGCATGAATGTACAGATACGGAAACCCTGCAATTTAGGAGATACGACCTGGTTTAGCGGGGAGGTAGTCAAAAAGTATAAGGTGACCGAGGGGGAAGTTGAATACGGTGCGGTTGATATTAGAATTGATGGGCTAAATCAGCGTGGCGAGATGACTACACCTGGAACTACCACCGCTTATCTTCCGTCACCTGGCCGTGAGGTTACAGTGCCTATACCAGTTAAGGTCGATGTAATTGGCTCTACGTCAATAATACAGTAACCCCAAAGTGATCCTCTAGCTCTATCTGCCCCAGGATCTCTAACACTGATCTCGTTCAGATAGATGAGAGACACATACAGGAAATCATAACTTATGACAAAGCCAAGGTTTGTTCCGCTTGCGAATTACCGTGAATACCCTGTAGAGGAGATGAAGCAGCGGGCGGCTACTTTCTACGCAGACATGCAACGGAGACGCACGGTACGTCACTTTTCGGACCGACCGGTACCACTTGAGATAATAGAGAATTGCCTGCGCACATCTTCAACCGCACCCAGTGGTGCTCACATGCAACCATGGCATTTTTCGGTTGTCACCGACCCTGCGGTAAAGCGGCAGATTCGGGAAGCAGCCGAAGAACGTGAGCATGAATTCTATAAAAAATATGCCCCCCAAGAATGGCTGGAAGCCCTGTCCCCTTTAGGAACCGATGAGCACAAGCCTTTTCTGGAGACCGCGCCATGCCTGATTGTTATTTTCGCACAGCGTTACGGGCTGTCACCAGACGAAGGAATAATCAAGCACTACTATGTCTCTGAGTCAGTCGGCATCGCGACCGGTATACTTATTACAGCAATTCACCAAGCCGGTCTTGTTTCGCTCACCTATACCCCCAACCCGATGGATTTCCTGAGTGATATCCTCGGTCGACCTGCTAACGAGAAACCGTTTCTAATCCTGGTGGTCGGCTACCCGGCTGACGATACAGTGGTGCCCGACCTTCACCGGAAGCCACTGCAACAGATAGCCTCATTCATTTGAGGTAATATGACCGCTCACCCGATGTCCCTCTCCATGCAGGACCTCAATAACCTGACTTCCTTCAAGGCAGTCTACAAACATAGAGATTGGGCAAGCGGCAACTCAATATGGGTTTAAGGGGCTCTATCCAAAACAAAAACATAATTCTTGAGCCTTGAAGAGACCTTTGCAGCTTTTCCTGTACAACTACTTATAAAATTGCCAGTGCCTATCATACCCTAAAAAGAAGCGCCATACTGCAATAAGTCGCAGTATGGCGCCTACAGATTACTCCAGAAAACTTACTCGCCAAATAGCGCTAAAATTGTCTTAGCTGTATCCCCTTGTCCCGCATCCGTACATACCGATACATACTTGGCGTAAGCTGACCTCGATTCATCTTTCCATATTGCCGCCTCTTCAGGCGTAAATACCTTAACGTTCATTCCGTGGCCCCTGAGTTCTTCTCGAGCTGCCTCATCAACTGCCATTTGCCCGGACATACTCAGATCATGAGCATTCTTGGCAGCCTCTGCGATAACTGCCTGAACATCCGGTGGCAACCCCTCCCATACTTCTTGATTCATAAAGATTCCCCACATAGAACAACAGACTGTGCCGAAAACATAGTCTGAAATGTCATACCACTTTCTTGCTGTAACGCTCTGCCAGCTTGACATTATTCCCTCAAGAGCCCCTTTAGCACAAGCATCGTATGCCTCATCAGGACTCATAGCCGCCGGAACTCCTCCCCAGGCTTCAATGTCATGAAAGAATGGGTCTGACATCCCCCTGATTCTAAGTCCTTCACAATCCTCCGGCCATTCAACAAGAGTGGTGGTTGCCACACAAACGGAACTATAAGGGACGAAGGCAAGGCGCTTTACCCCTACTGCCTCCCATAAAGGATCCACAATGGGAATTATCTGAGCCTCATATTCTTGAAACATGGGGATATCCTTAATCAGGAAAGCATAAAGGGTGAAACCGAAGACCGGGTTATATCCACACCAATGGTCCGTGGCACTGAATGACATGTCAACAGCCCCTAATTGTACTGCTTCTGCACCATCTATGTGCCCATAAAGCTCGCCGCCAGGATAAAGCTCTACAGTAACCCTCCCATTAGTTTTTCCCTCAACCTCCGCTTTGAATTTGGGAAGTATCTCTGTATTCTGAAAGACCGTTGGAGCCAAGCCATTACACAATCTCAATGTAATAGCTTCTGGTGCCGGCTTGGCACAACCACTAAAGATCAATCCCGCCATCAACACAACTATTACTGGAATTAATAAAAATCTCTTCATTTTTCGCTGTTACTCCTTTCTTTAAATTTTTGGTATACGAAGACCTGCTTGATTACTTTGCTATATTGGCATACGCATCACCCCCTGTGCATAGCTTAGTTTAAAATTTTTAACCATTGCTCAACTTAAATGTATAAGTAACAATTTATAGCACTACCTCTCGTTTGTCAATACCCCGTTGGCTACAAGGTAGAATGATACCTTCATCAACCGGTAAAAATCATACCTTTATGTAGAGTTTGGTGCTAATATTACACCAAATAATAATCAGCATTCCCCAATACATGCCAAATTTGACACTTCCATTCCTAATGTGCTACACTGCAAAGCTTGTGTCTACTAAGAACTAAAAGAGCATAGAGCTAGGAAAGCCGGCTAGTTTAAGCCGAGAAGTGTTGTTGAAGGGAAGTAGACCGGTATTTTACTAGGTGGCTTTTTTATTGTCCAGAAATAAGGAGGTATTTCGGATTTGCCAACGATTAATCAGCTTGTTCGTAAAGGGCGACGAAAGTCCAGTAATCGGACTAAGGCTCCTGCTTTGCATTTCAGACATAATGCTATGAGAAGTGAGACCAAGTGGACTTCGGGATCTCCTCAGAAACGTGGCGTTTGTATTCAGGTTAAGACTGTTACACCTAAAAAGCCAAATTCGGCATTGCGTAAAGTTGCTCGCGTAAGGCTAACCAATGGCATGGAGGTGAACGTCTATATCCCTGGCGAAGGACACAATTTGCAGGAACACTCAGTAGTTCTGGTTCGTGGTGGCAGAGTTAAGGATGTTCCTGGTGTTCGCTATCATGTTATCCGTGGTACTTTGGATACCGAAGGAGTAGCTGACCGGAGGCAAGGTCGTAGTAGATATGGTTCCAAGAAACCCAAAAAATAGCGAGGATACTTAGATGCCAAGGAGAGCTAAAAAAGTAGTAAAAAGAATGTTGCCACCTGATGCTAAATATGGCAGCATTACTGTAACCAAATTCATTAATAAGCTTATGTTAAGAGGGCAGAAAGCTACAGCTGAACATATTACCTACAATGCTACTCAGATTGCCAGTCAGCATCTTAATATTGGTCCTGTGGAGGCTTTGGAACAGGCTATTGAGAATGCCACACCGCTTGTCCGTGTCAAGCCGCGCCGAGTCGGTGGCGCTACATATCAAGTTCCCATAGAGGTAGAGAGGGATTCTGGACGTTCCATGGCTATGCGCTGGCTCATTACATCAGCACGGACACGTAGCGGAAAATCGATGGTAGAGAAGTTGGCAGCTGAGCTAATCGATGCTGCTCAGAGACAGGGAGCAACAGTAAAAAAACGTGACGATATTCACAGAATGGCTGAAGCTAACAAAGCTTTCGTTCATTATCGCTGGTGAGAGATTATAGTGAAAGCAGTATTCGCAGTGAAGGATAAACCTAAAATGCGCGCGTTTCCTTTGGAAAAGATACGAAATATAGGAATCATCGCCCATATAGATGCTGGTAAAACTACTGCCACGGAGAGAATCCTTTATCACACAGGGCATACCTATAAAATAGGAGGGGTGGACGAAGGAACAGCAGTAATGGATTGGATGCAGCAGGAGCGGGAGCGCGGCATTACAATTACATCAGCAGCTACTACCTGTCACTGGCGTGAGCACCGCATCAATATTATCGATACGCCGGGACATGTGGATTTCACCGCTGAGGTGGAACGTAGTCTCCGGGTACTGGATGGTGGGATTGTAATCCTTGATGCCGTTGCCGGAGTTGAAGCTCAATCAGAAACCGTGTGGCGCCAAGCAGATAAATACAACGTGGCTAGAATTTGCTTCATTAACAAGATGGATAGGATTGGCTCAGATTATTATCACACAATTAACATGATTCAGGAGCGATTGCGAGCCAACGTATTACCAATACAGCTCCCACTGGGTACAGAGAGCTCTTTTCGGGGTATTATTGACCTTGTAGAGAACAAGACACTTGTTTTCCCTGACGACCCCCAACTGTTGCCAGTGGAGGACTCCATACCTGAAAGTGACAGGGCTATTGCGACTAAATACCGGCAATCGTTGATTGAGAAATTAGCCGAGAACGATGACCAGATCATGCTTGAATATGTTGAGGGTCACGAAATTTCTGTTTCTCAACTTAAAACAGCCATAAGAAGACTGACCATAGCTAACCTGATAGTACCCATACTGTGCGGCAGCGCTTTAAAAGGTAAAGGAATACGACCCTTGCTTGATGCCATTGTAAATTACCTGCCTTCACCTTTAGATATTCCTCCTATTCAAGCTACCAATCCCAGGAATGGGCAGAAACTCTTATGCCTGGCAAGCGACGAAGACCCTCTTGCATGTTTAGCCTTCAAAGTTGTTTCCGACCCATTTATGGGCCGGTTAACCTATCTACGCATATATTCAGGCAAAATGAAGTCTGGAGTACAGGTTTTCAACTCCACTAGGAGAGAGAAGGAACGTGTGGGAAGGTTATTTATTATGCATGCCAATCATCGGGAAGAAATCAACGAAGCCGACACCGGTAGCATTGTAGCTACTGTAGGTTTTAAGAAAACATCCACAGGTGACACTCTTTGCGACACTATTCGGCCGGTACTTTTTGAAACCATAAGTTTTACCGAGCCAGTACTTTCAATGGCTATTGAACCCAAAAGTAAAGCTGACCAGGATAAATTAGGGGATACCTTAGCTAAGCTTGCCGAAGAGGATCCCACCTTTAAATTTTACAATAACCCAGAAACAGGCCAGATGCTTATCTCAGGAATGGGTGAACTACACCTTGAAGTAGTTGCAGAACGTATATCCAGTGAATTTGGCGTGAAAGCAAAAGTCGGTGAGCCTCAAGTAGCTTATAAAGAAACAATTACTGTGCCTGTAGAATCTGAAGGAAAGTTTATCCGCCAATCTGGCGGTAAAGGGCAATACGGGCACGTCTGGCTCAGGCTTGAGCCTGGCGAGCGGGGTAGTGGCATCGACTTTAGTGACCAAATTCGAAGTGGAGCTATACCCAGAGAGTTTATCAAACCGGTAGAAACCGGGGTTAAAGAGGCTCTGCAAAATGGACCATTGGCTGGCTATCCTATAGTGGATATTAAAATAACTTTATATGACGGCAGTTTTCATGAGGTTGATTCTTCAGACGTGGCTTTCAGGATAGCAGGTTCCATTGCCTTGAAGAGCGGTATGGCTAAAACACACCCTGTTCTGTTAGAACCAATCATGAAGGCTGAGATATTAACCCCAGGTCAATTCCTGGGAGATATTATCGGCGATTTAAATTCCCGCAGGGCGCGCATAGATAGCATTGAAACTAATCAGGATTCTTCTGTTATTCGCTGCTTTGTTCCTCTGGCAAGGACTTTTGGCTTCGTTAGCGACTTGAGATCACTTAGTCAAGGGAGAGCGACCTATGCCATGGAGTTTTATCGCTATGAAGAGTTGCCTCAAAGTTTGGGTGAACAAATCGCGGCTGGTGCCAGGATACGATAAATGAGCAGTCAAAAGGTTCGTGTTAAAATCAAAGGTTTTGATCATAGGTTAGTAGATCAATCGGTGAAGCAAATAGTAGAAGCGGTGGAACGCACGGGAGCCGTAATCTCCGGTCCAGTGCCTTTGCCTACACGCATAGAGAAATTTTGTGTTATACGCTCTCCAAACATTGATAAAGATTCAAGGGAGCAATTTGAAATCCGTACTCATAAGCGTCTCATTGATATTTTACAGCCAACTTCTAAAACTATAGATGCCCTAACCCAAATTGATTTGCCTTCTGGAGTGGAGATAGACATCAAATTATAGTGAAACCATGTTTCCAAGTATTATCGGTAGAAAAATAGGTATGACTCAGATTTCCCTAGACAACGGGGAAATAGCAGCAGTAACTGTCATACAAGCTGGACCTTGCTTTGTTACTCAGTTGAAAAACCAATCCAGGGATGGTTATACCGCCATCCAATTAGGTTATGGGGAAACCAAGCGTCTTAATGCTCCACAAAAGGGACATCTCAAGGGAATAGCTAACGTGAAGCATCTCCATGAATTTAGAGCTGAGGATACAAGTACAGTTAAACATGGTGATAAGATAGATATCGGTTTTCTGAACTCAGGTGACATGATAAACGTACGCGGCTTATCCAAGGGCAAGGGTTTTGCTGGTGTGGTAAAACGTTACCATTTCGCCGGTGGCCCAAAAACTCATGGGCAATCCGATCGCCACCGTGCTCCTGGTTCAATTGGCGCTACTACATATCCTGGTCGGGTACTTAAAGGAAAGCGCATGGCAGGACATATGGGAAACAGGAAAATTACTGTACGTAATCTTAAGGTAGTCAGAGTTGACACAAGTCGCAACTTACTTCTGGTTAGAGGAGCAGTACCTGGAGCTAAAAGAGGTTTACTAATTATCGAAAAAGTAGGCAAATAGAAAATGCAAGTTCCTGTTTATAGTTTAAAAGGTGAAATCATTGATCACGTAGATATCAGTGAGGACATTTTTACAATACCTTTCAACAAAGCGGTAGTTCATCAAGCAATGGTACGCCAGCTAGCTAATAACCGGCAAGGTACCGCATCTACAAAGACAAGGGGCGAAGTTAAAGGGAGTACAAGGAAACTTTTTTCCCAGAAGCACACTGGAAGAGCGAGGAGAGGCAATATCAAATCGCCCCTGCTCAGAGGAGGTGGGGTGACCTTCGGACCTAGACCTCGGTCATACCACCAATCTATGCCTAAGAAAATGAGACGTTTAGCCTTAAGATGTATTCTTTCCTCCAAAGTAAGGGAGGAGAGCATGAAAGTGATAGAAGAACTACTGTTTGAAAAGCCAAGGACGAAAGACATGGTCGATATCTTGTCAGCGCTTGACATTAATTCCACCGCTATAATTATCACCGAGCATTCCAACCCCAATGTAGTCAAATCCGCTGGTAATTTAACTAATGTTAAAGTACTACCCTCAGCTCAAATCAATGTGCTAGATCTACTTTCTTATAAAGCATTGATAATCACCATTTCCGCACTTCACAATGTGGAAAAAATTTGGGGAAGAGAGGAAATTAACAGTGCATCTCTATGAGGTACTGCGCCGCCCTCTCATTACAGAGAAGGCTACCATGCTTAAGGAAGAGAATAAATATGTATTTGAGGTAGCCAAGAAGGCTACCAAGCCTCAGATTAAGGAGGCAGTTGAAAAGGCTTTTAAAGTGAAAGTGACCAAAGTAAATATAATAACCGTTCCAGGAAAGACAAGGAGAAGAGGTAGAAGAGAAATAACAAGTCCAACCTGGAAGAAAGCAATAGTTGAATTGGAACCGGAGGATAAGATCACCTTCTTTGAAGGTGTCTAATTTATCATATAATATATGTGAGGTGAGTTTTGGGATCAGTCGTTAAGTGGAGAAAGAAAAAAATGTCCAAGCACCACCATAGGAAACTTCTTAAGAAAACTCGCTGGCAAAGAAGGCATCCATAATGTCATTACGAGTATATGAGGTGATTTGTAGTGTTAAAGACCTATAAACCAACATCTCCGGGCAGGAGAGCCAAAATTGGCAACACTTTTGAAGAACTAAGCAAAGTGCCTCCTGAGAAATCGCTGCTCTCACCGCTGAAAAGGAAGGCGGGACGGAATAGTCGAGGTGTGATAACAGTGCGCCATCGAGGCGGAGGAAGCAAACGTAGGTTTCGCATTATCGATTTCAGTAGGAATAAGATGGGTATTCCAGGAAAGGTAGCTACTATTGAATATGATCCTAACCGTTCAGCAAGAATTGCCCTAATCCATTACGCTGACGGGGAAAAACGCTATATCCTCACCCCTTTGGGCCTTAACTTAGGCGATACCATAGAGGCAGGTGAAGAGGCCGAGATAAAACCTGGAAACGCCCTGCCGTTGAGTTCAATCCCTGTAGGTACTTTGGTTCATAATATCGAGCTTGAGCCTGGCAAAGGAGGGCAGCTTGTTCGCAGTGCTGGTAATGCTGCCCAAATTATGAATAAGGAAGGTAAGTATGTCTTACTTCGCCTGCCATCAAACGAATTGCGTAAATTCCACTACAATTGCATAGCCACTGTTGGACAGTTAGGCAACGTTGACCACGAAAATATTAAATTCGGTAAGGCTGGAAGTAAAAGATGGCTGGGCATACGTCCTACAGTTCGAGGATCTGCCATGACACCTCGAGACCATCCTCACGGTGGTGGTGAAGGTAGATCTCCAATAGGATTAAAACATCCCAAAACGCCCTTGGGAAAACCAGCCCTGGGTTACAAGACTCGTAGCCGCAAGAAATCAAATAAAATGATAGTTAAACGGAGGAAATAAGGTGTCCAGATCACTCAAGAAAGGGCCATATTGTGACGCTAAATTGCTCAAAAAGATAGAGGCGCTCAATAGTTCGGGGGAAAAAACAGTTATAAAGACCTGGTCCCGCGCCTCTACAATTTTTCCACAGATGATAGGACACACCATTGCCGTGCATAACGGCAGGAAACACATAGCTATTTTCATCACGGAGAATATGGTAGGACATAAACTGGCCGAATTCGTACCTACTCGGACGTTTAGAGGGCATATCACTAAAGCTAAAGTAACTGTGCAGGATAAAAGGAGATAAACCAGGTTGAAGGTTAGAGCAGTAGCCAAGGATGTTGGTATTTCACCACAGAAAGTTCGCTTGGCAATAGGAACTGTTAAAGGTAAGAGAGTTGATGAAGCTTTAACTATTCTCAACTTCCTGCCTACTCCAGCGGCTAAAGCTTTAGCTAAGGTTATTAAATCAGCGTCTGCTAACGCTGAAAATAATTTTCAAATACCCTCTGAGAACCTTAGAATCACTGATATCTTCGCTAACCAGGGGCACACTTTAAAAAGGTTTCGTCCCAAATCAAGGGGGAGAATAAGCCCTATTTTAAAGAGGTCCAGTCATATTACAGTTTTTGTTAATGAGGAGGAATAATCTTGGGACATAAAGTTCATCCTGAAGGTTTTAGATTAGGCATTACCCACGATTGGCAAGCCAAGTGGTATGCAGGGAACAATTATGCACAGTTTTTACTTGATGACCTGAAACTACGTAGGGCTATTGATGAAAAATGTTCCGGGGGAGGTGTGGCACGGGTAGAAATCGAACGGACAGGAAATGAGCTAAGCTTAACCCTATATTCTGCCCGACCTGGCATTTTGATCGGTAGGGGAGGACAAAACGTAGAATTACTGCGTTCGGAGATGGAAAGGGTTATTGGCAATAGGGTTAGACTAACCATCAGAGAAGTTGAGCACCCTGAACTTGAAGCTTGTCTGGTAGCCCGAAGTATAGCTGAACGAATTGAAGGCAGAGTGCCTTTTCGCCACGCCATGAAGCAAGCAGCTTTTCGAACCATGCAGGCTGGGGCTAAAGGAATAAAAGTAAGGTGTTCTGGAAGGCTCGGCGGACGCGAAATTGCCAGATCTGAGGGTCTTCACCAAGGCCAAATGCCGTTACATAAATTGTCCGCTGATATTAGCTATGGTTTTGCTGAAGCCCATACGGTTATGGGGCGTATTGGGATAAAAGTATGGATATATAAGGGAGATATCATTTCCGAGGTGAGAAGAGAGAATGTTACAACCGAAGCGAGTGAAATACCGCAAAGTTCATAGGGGACGACTAAAAGGGGCAGCTCACAATGGGGACACCATCGCCTTTGGTGATTTTGGCTTAAGAGCTGAGGAATCTGCCTGGATAACAGCAAGGCAAATCGAAGCCACCCGCCGCGTCTTTGTGCGCTATTTGCGGCGTGGTGGACAAATGTGGATACGCATCTTCCCTGACAAATCTGTAACCAAGAAACCGGCAGAAACAAGGATGGGTGGTGGTAAAGGCTCCCCCGATCATTGGGTAGCCGTGGTTAAGCGAGGTAAAATCATGTTTGAATTAAGCGGTATAAATAAGGATACAGCCCGAGAGGCAGTTCACCTCGCCTCCTATAAACTACCCATCGCTACTAGCTTCGCAGCAAGAGAGGCAACTAATGTTGAAAGCTGATGAAATTCGCGCTCTCAGCAATGAGGAGTTATTAAGTAGATTGGAAGAGTCTCATGAAGAGCTTTTTAATCTACGCTTCCGACTGGCAACCCATCAGTTGGTTAACTATCATGAAATTACCAGTGTTAAAAGAAGGATTGCCAGGATTGAGACCATTTTAAGGGAGAGGGAGCTTAGCATAGAATGAGTTATATCGGAAAAAGAAAAGTTAGATTCGGGCAAGTAGTGAGCAATAAGATGGATAAAACTGTTGTAATAGCCACGCAAACCGTAAGACACCACCCACTTTATAAAAAGGCTATTAAACACACCAAAAAATATAAGGCTCATGATGAAGGTAATGCGTGCGAAATAGGAGACACTGTCAGAATCGTTGAAACACGCCCCCTATCCAAGGAGAAGCGATGGCGCGTAATGGAGATAGTATCTAGAAGAGAACTAACTGAAAAAGAACCGGGTGAAGAAGGGGAAAATGATACAAGCTTACACCAGGCTTAAAGTAGCTGATAATACAGGAGCCAAGCAAATTATGTGTATTAATGTGCTTGGCGGGACCAGGAGAAGATATGCATCTGTTGGCGACGTTATTGTAGTTACAGTTAAACGTGCAATGCCACGTGGTATGATAAAAGGTGGTGAGGTAGTGCGAGCTGTAGTTGTACGTGTAGCTAAGCCTTATCGCCGCCCCGATGGCTCATATATTAGATTTGATGAGAATGCAGCAGTCATTTTAGGTGATAAAAATAACCCCAAGGGAAGCCGTATCTTCGGTCCTGTAGCCCGAGAGCTTAGAGACAAGAATTTTACCAAGATAATATCCCTGGCTCCAGAGGTACTTTGAAATGAAAATCAGAAAAGGCGATAGTGTTATTATCATCGCTGGTAAAGACAGAGGGAAAAAGGGGAAAGTACGCCGAGTCTTGCCCAAAGAAGGCAGGTTGGTAGTAGAGGGGCTTAATATGGTCAAGCGCCATTCCCGCACCCATGCGGGAGCTCGACAGGCAGGCATAATTGAGCTTGCAGCCCCACTTCATGCATCTAATGTAATGCTAGTGTGCGACAAATGTAGTAAACCCACACGAATCGGATTTCGCTTGCTTGATACCGGACAAAAGGTACGGTTTTGCCGCTCCTGCCAAGAGGTAATTGATTAAATGGACTTGATATGGAATCTAGGTTAAAAGAAAAATATATAACAGAAGTGGTCCCGCAGCTCAAAGCTAAATTTGGCTTCGATAACATAATGCAATTACCAAAGCTAGAAAAGATTGTGGTTAGTATTGGTTTAGGCGAAGCAATACAGAACCCTAAAGCTCTTGAAGCTGCGGAGGGAGATTTAACCATGATTTCAGGGCAGCACCCGGTAATTACACGAGCCAAGAAATCTATTGCCTCCTTTAAGTTACGAACTGGTATGCCCATTGGAATGATGGTAACATTACGAGGTCAAAGAATGTACGCTTTTTATGATAAGCTGGTTAATGTTGTTCTGCCACGTCTCCGTGACTTCC
>Ga0209986_10003259_pt1 | contig 14319 bp, 11 predicted proteins | sample BlataG_FD_183168 | JGI IMG/M metagenome (GOLD analysis project Ga0209986, IMG submission 183168) | Deep subsurface microbial communities from Black Sea to uncover new lineages of life (NeLLi) - Black_00105 metaG (SPAdes) (version 2) | ecosystem: Environmental > Aquatic > Marine > Oceanic >...
ATGAAGTTTTCGTCCAGGACTGCCAGGTTTGCCCAGTCCTCCATGATTGTTATGGCTCTAGCAGCCCGGCTTTCGCCCAGGATGCTGTATAGGGTGAGAAGGCCCATGATAAAAACAAGAAAAAGAGGTACAACCGCAATCAGAAAAGCGCTTACGGCCAGTTTTGGCTTCAGTCTCATAAAATGAAGGCGTATGGCGAAAAAAAGATGAAGAAGGCTGAAAAGCCAGAAAAGCTGAAGCGACCAGAGGGAATATTCAGCAAGGTTATGACCAAGAACGACAAACACACTAGGCTTTGCAGAGATGGATGATGAATCCGCTGGCTGGGGTTGGGCAGGCGCTTCTTGCTTAGCTAAAATCCACGCTGAAATAAGCAGAATGAGTATAACAAAGCCAATCAAGAATAAGCCGCTGCGGCGGCGAGAAGTCAGATGCCGGTAGGGCTTGTAACGGCGGAAAAGGAGGAAAACAAATACGAAAGAAAGGGAAACAATCCAAATTCCATCGGAGGATCTTAAAAGAAAAATAAAAAGGGCACCACCTGAAAGCCACACGATCCAGAATTTTCTAAGCCTGGACTCAAGAAGCAGCATCCTGATTGCTGCCGCCCAGGATGCACCGGCTACAAGGGCCACAATCCAGACGACAAAAGGATTGTATAATCCAAACAGAATCTGAAGAATCCAGGCAGCAATACAGCCGGCTGAAACAAGGAGAACAAAACGCCAGACCTTAGAATTGAGCGGAGAGACTTGTCTCTCTCTCATACTTGAAAGGGAAAGCTCATCCGGGATAGATTTATCCGGTTCAGCACGTTTCTTTTTGCTGGGTGCCTTACCCTTCAGCTTTTTCTTAATGCGCTGCCACATCGGAAGGTTTCCTCTGGAATTAGTGCTATTATTTTCTTCCCCCTCTCAAAACCCTGGCGGGAAGCGTTATGACCGTTTTAAATAGATCCAGTACGGCACTCACTGTGATGCCAGCAAGTCTGAACGGAAGAAGAAGGATCCAGACAATAGGATAGAGCAGGAGCGCCAGAAGAGCAAGGGGCCAGCAGATTACTAATAAAATTAACCAGAGTAAAAATTTAACCATTGCTTAATCTCCATTTAAATTGACTTGCGTGTTATACAGATTAACATTATTTTCGATTTTATTTTATCATATTCGTTTATTTCAAGTTATTTCTACTAGAAAAAGGTGGGCTTGATGAATCAAGCCCCTACAAAAAAAACAGAATAAAACTGCGTCTTTCCATTATCTCTCGTAATAATAATTCCTTATCCTGTGAAAGTGTGGGCTTGATGAATCAAGCCCCTACACAAGAGAATCAAATCCCTACATAAGAGAATCAAGACCATGCAAGAAAGGAAAAAAAGAACCCAGTCCAAGCGAGATCGCTTGACTAAGGTGAAATGCGAAATGTAAAATTACGGAGAGTTTAGAGCATGTACTTCCAGATCGGAATTATCTTAGCCATAATGGTTATCGCTTATGCTTTAGCGAAGTGGAAGAAATTATCCATTGAGCTAAGCATGCTTTCTGCTGCTGTCGGGGGAGGAATAGCCGGTGCATTCATAAGCACACCACCGATAGGCCAACTGGCACGTCACCTGGTAGAAGGGGCATTTACCTATCTAGATGTCATCCTGGTCTTTTCTACAGCTACTATATTTATGGCAATAGTCAGGGAATCCGGCGGAGTGAATTACGTTGTCAGAGGCACGATAAAATACTTCTTTAACCTACGTATTATTGCTCTAATCCTTTTAATGATAATTGTACTAATACCCGGAGCCCTCACAGGAGCAGGCAGCGTGTCTCTGCTTGTTGTGGGAGCACCCGTAGCCTTAGCCCTTGGTTATCTGGGGATAGCCAAGAGAAGAGTTGCTGCTATTCTCTTTATAGTTGCTGGATTAAGCGCGGCTGCACCTCCGGTTAATATCTGGGCTATGATATTATCCGCTGGCACGGCTATACCTTATGTGGGCTTTGAGCTTCCTCTTGGAATTCCCGTTCTTCTCCTCGGGACTTTTACGGTCCTTTTTCTAGGATGGAGAAAGGAAAGGAAGATGGATCTAGATGAAGTCTTGAAAGAGATGCCCGAAGTGCCGGCGGGGATGAGCTGGTGGAGAGTGCTTTTGCCTTTCCTGGTCTTTTTCGGGTTGGTGGTGGCTTCGCGCGTCTGGCCTTTTTCCACGCCGATACTGGGATTACCCCTGGAGTTTGCTATAGCTGCTTTGGTTGCGCTTCTTGTAAGCCCCAAGAGGATCAAAATCCTTGCTCTATCAAGGGATACTATGAAACGGCTGCTGCCGTTGCTGGCAACTATGATTGTTGTGGGCATGATCCAGCAGATAATGACCGCAACCGGAGTCCGCGGTCTTCTATCCTTTGCCGTTATAAGCACGCCCATTATCTTACTGTTTATACTTTTGGCCGTTATAATTCCTGTATCAGAAGGTGTCTTAACCTATGGCGGCGCAGCCGTCATCGGAATTCCTCTAATCTGGTTCTTAGATTCCATAGGTTTGCATGCAACTGTGGCTATTGCAGGGCTGAGCTTGCTCTGGCCTTTAGGGGATGGACTTCCTCCCACAGCTCTCATAGGAAGGCTCAGTGTGATGGTCTCGGAGTATAAGGATTCATACTGGACATTTTTAAAGGCCACGTGGGTTCCCTGGGTAATTATTACCATTGTGGGAATTCTTATGGTTATATTCAGTGCACGTTTAGAGTTTCTTGTGCGCTGGAGCATGTAAATAAGAAATTGGGGTTAGACCCCATGAATAAGCTTAGGAGGCTATGAATGCCTGTGATAATGATTTTATACTATATCATTAGTGTTTACATAGCGGGCATGCTTATCTGGAATTTTATCAGGGAAAAAAAGAGCGTAAACGATATGCTCCTCTATTTACTGGTTATGATCCCGCTTATTCTGAGGATCTTGCGTGTAAAATAAGGCGATGTGGAGATGGAGAAAAACATGTCTCGTGTCTGGATAGTAAAATCGATACTTCTTTTAATCATAATAGCTTTGATGACAGTTGCAGGAGTACAGCTTTATAAGCATCGGCACTTCAGGATGCCCGTAGTGGCTGGACCGGGAGTAACGAAAGTTTCAAAGTTGAGCGATTATACTGAAGGCTTGAAAGGAACTGTAGCGGATACTAACGTGTTTCACCTGGAAGGAAAAGAGGAAGGCGGGAAGATAATTATCATAGCTAATACACATTCCAACGAGCCAGCAGCGATACTGACTGCCCTCATATTTATAGAAAACGCCGTAGTCGATAAGGGAACACTCATCATAATTCCCGAGTTTAATAACAGCGCAGGGCGCAATACCAGACCGGGAGACGGATATCCCCTTTACTATGAAATTCCCACAGATTGGGGCAGTAAAAAATTCAGGATGGGAAATCGTGATGCTTCCCCCTTAGATCAATGGCCGGATCCGGACGTTTATGTTCATTACCCTGATAAACAGTTGCTGTCTTTTCTCGATGTCAGAAACACCAATAGGACATGGCCTGGTAGGCCCGATGGTCCTCTAATGGAGCGGGTTACTTATGGAGCAATGCAGATCATGAGGAGTGAGAAGGTTGATATCGCCGTTGACATCCATGGGGCTGAGACGATGTTCCCGGTTACAAACTGCATAGTGGCTCCTGAAAAATCCATAAGAATAGCAACAATGACTTCTCTTACTGTTAAAGCCAGAGAGAAATTTGATAACCATGTTGAGCCATCCCCATCTGGATTCCGAGGGCTTTCCCACCGGGAAATCGGAGATCATTCTGATACTTTGCCTTTTCTCCTGGAAGCACCTCTCCCCTTTTTAGACCAGCCGACCGGCCCAAAAACTGTGGGTTTACTTTTGGATGGGAAGGATCCTTTTTTGTTGAGCCTCTCAAAGAAAAAGAAATTGTTTGTACCATATGATGAGACGGGATGGCCGATGGAAAAAAGAGTTGGGCAACATTGTTCGGTTATCCTCGAGATCATACGTCAATTTTCAAGAAAATTCCCGGATAAGGCAATCAAACTCCGAAATGTGCCACGCTATGCGGATGTTGTGAAGAACGGTGTCGGTCATTATTATCATGACCCTGATAAAGCAGACAAGGCTGATGTGTATTTTAATTAATAATTACAAATATAACGGCTAATCCCCTCAATTTAAAAATACAACCCTGACCATTTATTTTATAGAAAAGTAGATTTCTTTTCTGTGACCTATCCTTATGATAATAATTATAAGCTCCTTTTCTTCTTTTTTGAATATAACTCTGTAGTTTCCAACTCGTAATCTGTGATAATCCTCTTTTATTCCACCTAATTTCCTTATATTATTTTTTAGCACCTCAGGATTCTTTGCGAGTATAAGCAACTTTTCCTTTATAATTTTTTGATGGGCTCTATCTATATTATTCAAGTCATTTTGAGCTTTTCCAAGAAACTTGAGTTTATACATATCTAAATACCCAAATCTTTCCAAACCTCCTCTGCGTCGACTATCTTATCTCGTCCTTTTTCCAGTTCCTTCATTCTTTTTTTTGCAAGTTTAAGATCAAGAAGATCAAAATAAACAGTAAGAGCTTTTTCTATGATTTTGCTCTTTTTTTCTCCTAGTTCTTTGGCCATAGTCTCAAGCTCTTTTGAAACTTCTTCATCCAATGATATGTTATGTCTTACTTGCATATTCTGCCTCCTAAAAAACGCTTCTATACACATATTATACACATATTTTGTGTTGGGTCAAGATAAAAATCGATTTATTTCTTCTTTTTGCTTACTGTTCTCCGCGCAATTTTTCTTGAACCTAGCTAACTGCTTCCTGTCATCGGTTATTCTGGAAATATCAGGATCAGAGACTTATTTGATTGACTTAAGAAATCAAATTCTATAAAATATTTATAGGGAAGATGGGTATGAAAAAAATCATCACAATAACCTTCTCCATGATGTTATTCGTAAGCTTTCTTTGTTCTCAAAGCGTAGTCGAATTAGCCAAAAAGGAGAAAGAGAGAAGGGCAAAGCTTAAGGGGAAAACAGCCGTTGTAGTAACCAACAATGACCTGAGAAACCTTAGAAGAGGGCCAGCTGTGTCTATTATCGAGCCTGCCTTTGATGAGGATAGTTTATCACTCCCGATTGAAGAAATAGAGCAAGAGAATACTGAAGAGCTAGCAAGGCTTGAAGCGAATTGGAACAGGGCAAATGAACGCGTTAGCCTCTTTACCTTAAGGATGAACGAACTGCAGCAGAGATTTTTCAGCTTCGAGAACCAGTATGACAGAGCAGAGATGCAGCGAGAGATAATCCAAACATTCCAGAACTTACAGCAAGCCAAACAGAATGCAGAAAAGGCCAAGAGAGAATTAGATCAGGGACGAATTAAGAGAAGGAAATAACACCTTTCCATCGTCAAGCACATAGTATAAAGCATAAAGGGGGAGGGGATCTTTCTTGACAAATTAGGTATGAGGTAGTATATCCCGATTCGTGTTAGACATGAAAAATTATAAAATTCTTTCTATATTTTAAGAGCAAAAATTTTAAAGGGAGTTAAGACGTGAGTCTAAAAAAAATATTCTTAATATTTGGGCTGTCTCTTTCGACGCTGGCGCTGGTCGCAGTCATCTTTATACTTATTATACCAGAAGGTGAGCAACATGAATCCCTCCTGTCTGAACCGCTGGCAGAGGGCTGCACTGTAGTTATGGTCGGGAAAGATGCCTCAGCCGACAGTTCTGTAATGACCACGCATACCGCTGATTGCAGTATTTGTGACTGGACCTGGCGCCATGTGCCTGCAGCCGATCATGAACCTGGCTCGATGCGTAAAATCTACCATATCTCACAGATCAAGACCTGGCCGCCAGATGTGGGCCTAAAATGGGATCTGTACAAGGAAAACTATACCGGTGTTGAAATCCCTCAAGTGCCTCATACTTATGCTTATCACCATGGAGTATTCGGGTATATGAACGAACATCAACTGGCTATAGCAGAATCGACAATCGGCTGTCGCCGTAAGATGGAAAACTCTACTCCATCTGGCGTATTTGACATAACAACGCTGACTCTGATTGCCATGGAGAGATGCAAAACTGCAAGAGAGGCCATCAAGACCATGGGATCATTGGCTGAAAAGCATGGATACGGGTTTCACGACACAGGAGAAATGCTCGCAGTGGCTGATCCGGATGAAGTCTGGATTTTTGAGATTGTGCCGGTCGGACCCTTATGGACCCCAAAAAGCGCGAAACCAGGAACGGTATGGTGTGCCCAAAGGGTTCCGGATGATCAAGTCAGCGTCTGCACGAATGAATCAAGAATCGGGGAGATCGATTTGGACAATAAGGATTATTTCCTGGCCTCATCGAATGTTATTTCCTATGCAGTAGAGAATGGTTACTATGACCCTGAGAGCGACAAACCGTTTAATTGGAAGAAAGCCTACTCCCCCACCGAAGCCAGTGCCGCCAGCAGCAGAGGAACAAGAGCTCGCCTCTGGCGTTTTTTTGATCTTGTTGCCCCTTCCCGTAATTTTAGCCCGGAAACACCCAACATGGAATTCCCCTTCTCGGTGAAGCCAGACAAAAAACTTTCATTACAAGATGTTATAGACATCACACGAGACAAATACCAGGGGACGCCTCTTGATCCGGCAGAAGGACTTAGAGGAGGGCCTTTCAGTAACCCGAACTATCATCCCAGACCGGTTAAGGTTGAGGGTAAAACTTACAATACGCCCCGAACAATAAGTGTCAACCGTGCAGAGTATACGACTGTCACCCAATGCAGAGATTGGTTACCAGATCCAATTGGAGGCATCGTTTGGCTTGCCTTCGGTGCTCAGGACACATCATGTTACATGCCCCTGTATGCCGGGATAACAGCAATCCCTGAATCCTTCAGTATCGGAGATCACTGGGTATTCAACAGAGAATCTGCACGATGGGCGTTTGATTATGTTGATTTTCATACGTTGGTGGCATACTCCCACGCTATAAAAGATGTCAAAAAGGCTCAGGCAGAATGGGAAAAGGCAGCAATAGAAAGAGTGCCCTTCATCGATATAACCGCTAAAGAACTGTACGGGCAGAACCAGAAGCTTGCAATCGAATATTTAACTGATTACTGTGTAAATAACGCCGAAAAAGTTATTGATGCCTGGTGGGAACTGGGCGACCGCTTGCTTGTCAAGTACAATCACCTGAGCATTTATGATACAGATAATAGAAAACGGACCAATTTGCCTTATCCTGAATCGTGGCTTAAAGAGGTTATCAAGTATCACAACCTGGAACCGCAGGAACCAGCTAAAAAGTGAAGAGCCCGAATGTCAAAGCTTATCGAACAATAATTATGGCTTCATATAACTTTTTATATAACTTTGGCATTTCGCCGAAAAATTATATAATTTTTCTGAATTTAGGCGAGCTTGGAGTTGGAAATTAGAAGTTATGAATAATAAGCTTCTTTTTAAGTGCATAATTCTAAGAACTACGAGCTTTCAAGGAGGTAAAAAGTGAATTTAAAAAAGCTATTTTTAGTCGTGTGGATATTGTTTGCTGCAGGGATCTTACTAAGTTCCCAGGTATCTACAACGCCAGAATGTGAAAATTGTGATTCGGACCTGGCAGAGTTTCCAACTGATGGCTGTACTGTAGTCATTGTCGGGAAAGACGCCTCGGTGGATGGTTCGGTAATGACCACGCATACCTGCGATTGCAGTTTTTGTGATTGGACATGGCGTTACGTGCCGGCAGCAGATCATGAGCCTGGCTCGATGCGTAAGATCTATCACATATCGCAGTATGAGACATGGCCCCCAGAGGAAGGGCTTAAATGGGAAAAGTATAAGGAGGACTTCACCGGTCTTGAAATTCCTCAAATACCGCATACTTATGCTTATCTTCATGGGATGTTCGGGTACATGAATGATCAGCAACTGGCCATTGCTGAATCAACTATCGGTTGCCGCGATAAGATGAAAAACTCAACTCCCTCTGCCAAAATTGACTTATCAATGCTGACCATTCTTGCCGTGGAGAGATGCAGGACAGCGCGCGAGGCCATCAGGTTCATGGGAAAAATAACAGAAAAGCACGGATACGGATTTCACGACGATGGAGAGATGCTCGCAGTAGCTGATCCGAACGAAGTCTGGATTTTTGAGATCATGCCTGTCGGGCCGTTATGGACCCCGAAAAGCGGTAAGCCTGGCTCGATATGGTGCGCCCAGAGAGTGCCTGACGACCACGTCAGTGTCTGCCCGAATGAATCCAGAATAGGAGAAATCAACCTCAAGAACCAAGATCACTTCATGGCTTCCTCGAATGCTATCTCTTATGCCGTTGAGAACGGCTACTATGACCCAAAGAGTGGTGAACCCTTTAACTGGAAAAAAACTTACTCTCCGAGTGAGTACAGCGCGACCAGCTCAAGAGGAACACGTGTCCGTCTCTGGCGATTTTTTGATATTGTAGCTCCTTCCCATAAAATCAGCCCGGACACACCTAACATGGAGCTTCCCTTCTCGGCAAAACCGGACAAGAAACTTTCGGTACAGGATGTGATGAACATCACCCGGGACAAGTGCCAGGGTACACCGTTTGACCCGGTTAGAGGTCTTCAAGGCGGACCATTCAAGAACCCGAACTACCTTCCCCGACCTTTTAAGCTTGATGATCTGACCTATAATACCAGCCGATTCATAAGTGTGAACAGAGCAGAATACGTAACCGTCACCCAGTGCAGGGACTGGTTGCCGAATATGATCGGAGGGATAGTATGGCTGGCATTTGGCGCTCAGGACACATCCTGTTTTATGCCTCTTTATGCCGGCATTACTAAAATCCCGCAGTCATTTAAGATCGGAGACCACTGGAAATTCGACAGAAAATCTGCGCGCTGGGCATTTGATTATGTGGATTTTCATGCGCAGGTGGTCTACTCGCATGCCATCAAAGATGTAAGAAAGGCTCAAGAAAAGTGGGAAGGAAGCGCAGTGACTAAGACACCCACCATCGATAAATTCGCTCATGAACTCTACAAGAAGGATCCAACCGAAGCAAGAAATTTTTTAACCGACTACTGTCTAAATAATGCGAACAGAGTTATCGATGCCTGGTGGGAGATTGGTGACCAATTGCTCGTCAAATACAATCATTTATGGCTATACGACATTGAAACGAGAAAAACGAAACGATTGGAGTATCCTGAATGGTGGCTCAGGGAACTTGTCAAGTATGATAAGCTGGAGCCACAGGAGCCGCCCAAAAAGAAGGAAGATAAATAATTTTGTGCTATGAGGTTTGCGCTTTGCCATCAACAACGAACTCATAGCTACAACAATGAACGGATACAAACGCATTAAATAGAATGACAATGTAACAATAATAACTGCGTTTGTATTAAATACATAAAAGGAGATGGTGTTTAAAATGAAAAAATTAAAGATATTAGGTTTAACTTTGCCCCTCTCTTTTATTCTTTTTCTCGGTCTAACGATGCCTGGTTTTGCAGAGACAGAAATCCCCAAAGCAAAATTGCCTGTACTAACAACTTCTGCCGGTCAAAGCCCAGATGTCACAACAGTGAACATCGTTCTCGAAGAAGCAGGAATAAAATACGATTACTGCGATGTGCCTAATGTTGAAATTGTGGATGCGGGAGTAGGCCTTGCAGGAAAAGAATCCGGCCCTGGCTTTCATGTTGAGGTTTATACCGATACGGAAAAGTTCCCTGAAGGCACTCCATATAAAACAGTGATTATAGCTATCGGGGCCAGCTTGAAAGGTATGGGAGCATCAGGTCTCACTGTAGAAAACGAAGTAAGCCGGTTGAAAAAGATCATTGATAATTGTAAGAAAAAAAAGATCTTCATCATTGCCGTACATGTTGGAGGTACTTCAAAAAGAGGTGCCCCGGGCAGCGACAACGAAAGGATGATCGATGCCGTAGCTCCCTCCGCAGACTATCTCATAGTAACCGGAGATGGGAACAAGGACGGACGGTTTGACACTATAGCTAAAGACAAAGGAATCCCTCTGACTCAGATCGAGTATGCTCTGGACCTTGTCGACATCTTCAAACAGGTGTTTAAATGAAATTCGGGGTCAGACCTTTCAAACTTTTATTATTTGTGGGATTGATTTACAGGTAGGAATTCGATTTATCAAATCCACATTTATGATCATATAATATAAATTCATTTTCATTGTTCACTTGCTATGCTTGCATCATGGAAAATTAACGTTGACTTTTCTTCTTCTTAATTGAAAATTAGCCAAGAAGCAACAATTCAAATAAGGCAAAATGCTCCAGCTTAAAATTTCATTAAGAAAAAATAGGTTTGTTGACAGCCGGCACGCTTTTATGTTTCTATGTTTTAGAATCTTTTCTGTATAAAGTTTTGACTTCTTTAGATTATAGAGGAAGGACGGAAACCGAATCGCCAAAGTTGGGCTGGTCGAAATGTAGCTATTTTAATCATAAGATAGTTAGGGAATTTTATATATAGGAGAAAGCCTCATGCGACATATTCGAGCAAAACAACACGAGAATCCTCCTGCTTTTATTACGGCTCAAATCTCACCCATAGATCCTATGCCGGAGGATTCGTTAATCTGTGATTATGGCGTCGACACTTTAACCGAGGGAGCATCTTCAGATCTACATTACCATGATTGTGATGAATGGTGGATCATAATCAGCGGCCGTGCCCTCGTTACTGGTTCATTTGATCCTTTCGAGGTAGGTCCAGGTGATATGGTGTTTACTTCAATGGGAGAAACCCACAGGATAGAAGCCCTCAGCCTGGTGACTATCGCCTGGTTTGAAGGTCCTCTTAGGGGCCGAAAACGCAAAGGGCATCTCCATCTTGATACCGAAGAGATAGAAAAATTGTATTAGATGTTATCCTCAAGAATTTGAAAGGCGTTTTTTCCAGCTCTCAAGGCACTACGTTTGCGATAATTTCATAGCCAGCCTGTTTTCCAATCTTAAGAAGTTCTACGGCTGAGGGAGGAATCATCATGTTGAACAGAAAAAAAGTTAAAACGCTAGCCATGAGAAAAATTTCGATTTAATCTTGAGTTTCCGCTTCTACTCTGCCTCCTAAATGCTTACCAAGAAATTTCTCCATTGCCCTGTAGAAATCGAATCGATTCTCTTCGTTTCGGAAGCCATGTCCTTCATTTTCCTTTACCATATATTCAACATCGATACCCCGTTTTTTCAGGGCTTCCACAATCTGGTCTGATTCCTGAATATTTACCCTAGGATCATTGGCCCCTTGAGCGACAAACAAGGGAGCTTTAATTTTATCAGCGTGGAAAAGGGGGGAAGTTCTCTCCAATAATTCCTTATCCTTTTCGGGATGGCCAACCATTTCGTACATCATCTCCCTCATTGGTTCCCAATAGGGTGGAATGGTCTTTAATATTGTAAACCAGCTAGAAATACCAACGTAATCCACACCGCAAGCATATAAATCAGGAGTAAATGCTACTCCTGCCAAAGTAGCATACCCCCCATATGAACCCCCATAGATACCGATACGCTCCGGGTCGGCAATTCCCTGGTCGATCAACCATTTTACTCCGTCAGTTATGTCATCCTGTATGGCAAGTCCCGATTGTTTAAAGCCGGCTTCCCAGAACTTCCGTCCATAGCCGGTAGAAGTTCTGAAATTCACCTGTAAAACAGCATAGCCTCGATTAGCAAGGAATTGTACTCCTGACCTGTAGCCCCACGTATCTCTGGCCCAGGGACCACCATGAGGATTAACAACAACTGGAAGGTTGTTAGCTTTCATGCCTTTGGGCACGGTTAAATATCCGTGAATGGTTAATCCATCCCGTGACATGTAAGTGATTGGCGTCATTTCAGACAGCTCATCTTCATTCAGCCAGGGACTGATATCCACCAGCTTTTTGAAGTCATTCGTATCGTGATTAAAGTAATAATAGGAGCCAAGCGATCTGTCGCTGTAGGTTCTCACCAGGACTTTCCTCTCATCTTTACTTCGGCTTACGATACTAACTTCATATCCTGGAAGCCGCTCTTCAAGTCCTTCCTGCAATGTCTTTCTCTCATCATCAAAGAAATGATAATGTCTTTTATCAATGGTATAAGTAACTCCTGTAATTTTCTTCCGCTTATCCGATTTTAATAAACCAACAACATCAACTTCAGGATGTTCGTATAATAATTTAGTGTGTTTTTTATTTTTGATATCGTATTCATATATAGCAGTTTTATCCCGGCCTATATTGGAGGCAACATAAAGGTTTTTATTGTCGAACGTGAAGAATAAAGGTGACATTGATTCTTTGAAATTGGTCGTAATCAAAGTCTGGAATTTATCTTTTTCGGCATCACGGTAAAGAACACTTGTGTTAACACCATCTGAGGTCACTGCTATCCTCAAGTTGCCGTCATGATCGGTATGCCAGCCCATGATATTTCCTGGATTTTGAGCGATCATATTCATCTTACCCGAGTTGATGTTAATACGATAAACATCAAACACACGAGGATCACGCTTATTCATCGAAATCAGCGTGTGTTCGTCGTCATTTTTCAGCCTATCAATTAGCCCCACCCTCACTTTTTCAAACGGAGTTAGTTCTTTGAGATCGGAGCCGTCAATGTTGACTGCGTATAATCTGAAGTTTTCGTCTCCTGCAGTATCCTGCACATAAGCGATGCGATTATTATTCGCCCAAAAATAGTCGGCAATATCTCTTTCCGTTGCACCGGTAATACGTGTAGCCTCTTCTTCCCCTATTTTTTGCACATGAACATTTAGCCGGTTTTCCCAAGGTTTCAAAAAGGCGAGGTGGCTTCCATCAGGGGAAAGCCCAAACCTAGCACTTTCAGGATTCCGGAAAAAGTCTTTCATAGGAATAATGCGAGGCAGTTCCTCCTGGGGTGCACATCCAAAAAGAAAAATAGATGCAACTACCAGTAATGAGATAATTCGTGTACGCATAATTTCCTCCTTTAATTAACCTGATTTATTCATAAATTATGCCGACACCAATATTTATTTTCATTGATATCTGCTCGTTACACTGATTTCACCTCTAGCAGAACATTCAATCAGTCTCAAATGCGTTTCTTTTTATTATATGTCGGCATAATTTACCCTTCGGGCGGGCCGATTTCACCGCATCTGCTTCGTTACAGGGCATTTGCAGTGGAGAACCACAGCCGCATACCCTGTGCCTCGCATCTGCGGCAAACTCGATCCGTGAATAATCCAGGTTAAATTTTTAGCGATGTTCAATCTTTAAAGACATTCTGTGCCTAATGAATTATACGTAAAAGGATAAAAAAAGTCTTTTAAACTCCATTTTTTCAAGAATTGTGAAAACAAAAAATAATATATCATTCTCTTTTTTTACACAAGCGGAAAAACGAGGGTAGCTTATTTTTTGAAAGCGCGAGGAGAAAAAGGTCTGATCCTATTTCTGTTTTTCGATCGCATGTTTTACTCTTGATAATAATGCTTCCTTTTGGATAGGCTTCTTTATGTAATCAACGGCACCCAGTTCAAATCCCCTTTTTTCGTCTTCGCTTCTGGCCCTGGCTGTTAAAAAAATCACAGGTGTTTCAATACCTTTTTGATTCTTCATCTCCAGCAGCTTAAAACCATCCAGGTTTGGCATGCTTATATCGGAAAGGATGAGATCATATTGAACCTCTCCCATGCGCAACAGAGCATCGATCCCGTCTTCTGCAGTTGTTACTATATAACCACTATTTTCCAGGAGCCGGGATATCAGAACTCGGGTAACTTTGTCATCCTCAGCAACCAGGATTTTCCTTTTATCCTGTTTCTCCTCCTGGGGAAGCTGAGCACTGGGAGCAATTATCTCTGGTGTAATTTTTTGGAAACCTACCTCCTCCACCAGAACCTGTTCATACACATCTATTGGAGAAAAAATAAAGCTTTTCACTTTTTCGAGAGCATGATGACTTATCAAGTAATCTCCTCTTTTGTGGGCAAAGGATCTTATTTCCGAAATTGAAAGATTCGAGCGTACCATTTCAGAGATTTCAGAATCAAAATTCAAGATTTCATATATCCCTTCTCGTCCGTAATAGCCGGTATTGTTACATCTAGCACAGCCAACAGGGTGAGCAACCTTTTTAGGAATTTCGTCCTTATATGGCAAGAGCATTTTCTTCTCTTTTTCGGATATTGGCACAGTTTCTTTACAATAAGGACAGAGCCTCTTCAACAATCTCTGGGCTATAATTCCTACAAAAGAATCTGCCATTGTTCCCCTG
>Ga0209986_10003260_pt1 | contig 14317 bp, 13 predicted proteins | sample BlataG_FD_183168 | JGI IMG/M metagenome (GOLD analysis project Ga0209986, IMG submission 183168) | Deep subsurface microbial communities from Black Sea to uncover new lineages of life (NeLLi) - Black_00105 metaG (SPAdes) (version 2) | ecosystem: Environmental > Aquatic > Marine > Oceanic >...
CCATGGAAAGCGAGGTGCTGCGAGCAGCGGCGCAGGGGATTCCGGCGGTGGTGGTTAATCCCACAGCAGTCTTTGGTCCTGGCGACCTTCACCTGACGCTGGGAAGCGTGCTGTTGGCGGTTGCCCGGGGTTGGGTGATAGTTTGGTTGCCGGCTCAGGTGAACGCGATCGACGTGCGCGATGTTGCCCAGGCTCATATCAGGGCAGCAGAGGTCGGCAGTGTGGGGGAACGGTATATCCTCGGTGGGCACAACGCCACGCTGCGAGATCTCTTGGTCCTGGCAGCAGGCGTTGCCGGTGTCCAGCCGCCCCGCTTCGAGATTCCGCTCAAGCTAGTGGACTTTGCAGTATGGTTGGGCGATAGGTTTTCACCCCTCGATTTTCTTGGCAATCACCTGCGAGCAGTGCGCCAATGGCAGGGTTATAATTGCAGCAAATCGATGCAGCAACTAGACTTGAACCCGCGACCGTTGGAGACCACTCTGCGGGAGGCGCTAGATTGGTACCGAATGCATGGGTTTCTGGAGTAGCAAAGTTTCGTGGTATGATTTTCACCTGAAATCAGGTGGTAAAAAACAGTAGCCTATAAAGTTAATCATGTCTGAATCACGGAAAATCACCATAATCGAAGGACCACCACCTACATTCGAGCTGGTCAGCGACTCTTGGCTACTCGGCTTGACCGAGAGCCCTCTGCCATCGCGGGTCGCTATGTGCCGCGTGCGTACTTCTAATGGACCGGCATTGGTCGAACGTTGTTATCGGGCATGGCATGACGGTCAACCAATCCACCTTGAATTTCAAGGTGAGGACGGTCTTGCTCAGCAGACCACGATTGTGGCCGCTAGATGGATTGGACAACCTGAAGGGCATCTTCTATTGCTCTGGGTGCGGTTAGACGAGGACGATACCAGGGTCGAGATTGGCTTTGACCTCAGCAACTTCGACGACGACTTTGACGAAGATGTGGATGACTTCGATTTCGATCTGTTGATCTGAATAAAGTAGCTGAGTGCAAGAGCACTCAATAACCCATTTTGTAGTATCCTAACAAGAGTCGTCAGGCCTGGCCTGACATCCTTCCAACGAGTGTCCCTCGGTGGTGCTGACATGCTGGATTACCAAACGCTTTTAACCGAGCAAGCTGATTGTGTGTTTACCGTCGCCTTCAACCGCCCCAAGGTGAACGCCTTCAGCCTGCAGATGGTGGACGAATTGCTTCATGCCCTCAGGTATGTTGAACGCGAGGATTCGATCCGCTGCCTGGTTCTCACTGGCTCTGGTGATTTCTTTAGCTCAGGCCACGATATGGCGGAAATCTCAGAAGCCACCGATACTGCTTCTATCCATCATCATCTGGAGAGTACCTACAACCGCATCGTAAAGCGCATGCGCCGGTTGGAGAAACCCATTATTGGCGCTATCAATGGGCCCGCGGCGGGCGCCGGATTGGGGGTTGCTCTGGCGACCGATATCCGCTGGGCTTCAGAGAGCGCTCGCTTCATCTATGGTTTCACAGGCATTGGATTGACGGCTGACTCGGGTATTTCGCTCATCCTTCCTCTTCTAATTGGGTTGACCCGAGCGACGGAAATGGCCTTCACCAATCAACCTCTCAACGCTGAGCAAGCCCTAAACTTAGGGTTGGTGAGCCGGGTGCTACCGGACGAGGAACTTCCGGGCGCTGTGGCGGAAATGGCTGAACGTCTGGCTGCTGGCCCGACACGCGCCCTTGGATTGACCAAACGGGCTTTCAATCGTGCACTGCTGGCTGCGCTGGAAACTACTCTTGATTATGAAGCCCACCTCCAAGAGATTGCCCATCGCACGGCTGATCACAAAGAAGGAATCGCGGCTTTCCTGGAGAAGCGACCGCCGGACTTCCATGGAACTTAGTCATGTGAACCCTGGCTATTGCGCGGGAGCTTTGGCGGTCGCTTACCCGTAGGCACGGGCTGACCGCTTGGTCGAACCCAGGGTTTTACAAATTTGATTTGCTGACTGGTATCGAATGGAGGAATTATGAAGAACATTCTCTCAATATCGGTAGGATCATCGTCACGTGACCACATAACTGAAAAAGTATTCCTTGGTCAGGTCTGCCGCCTTGAACGCCGTGGCACGGATGGCGATTTCGATCGGGCTGTGGGGCTCTACGCTGAGCTCGATGGAAAAGTGGATGCCTTCGGAGTTGGTGGAGCGGAATTTTATTTGGAGGTTGGGACTCGTCGCTACTACTTTCGTGACTGCAAACGTATTTCACGAGTTGTACAGAAGTCCAAGATTGGCGATGGCAACGGTGTCAAGGGGCTGCTCGCTAGACGAGCTCTGTCGGCTCTCGAAGAGCACCTTAACCAGGAGGGGAAAACGTTGAAGGGGCTTCCGGCGTTGAAGACCAATGCCGTGGACCGCTACCAAATGGCGGAGGCTTTAGTAGAAGCCGGATGTGACGTGACTTTTGGCGATTTTATGTTCACCCTTGGGATGCCGATCGCCATTCATAGTCTTTCTGCCGTTCGATTGCTGGCAGCCATGATCCTTCCCTGGTTGACTCAACTCCCCTACATGTGGTTCTATCCGCTAGGGGAACAACAGGACAAGGAGCCGGAACCCCGCTACACTCGCTACTATGATCAGGCGGTAATCCTGGCAGGTGATTTTCTACAGATCCGGGCCCACATGCCTGATGATCTGAGCGGAAAGATCATTGTCACCAACACTACTACTGCGCGCAACGTAGAGGAGTTACAACGCCGTGGTCTTCACATGCTGGTGACGACCACACCCCGCCTAGAGGGTCGCTCGTTTGGAACCAATGTGATGGAGGCTACATTATTAGCCCTGATGGACAAACCTCAAACCGAAGTGACCCAGGCGGATTTTTTAGGTTTGATTGAGCGTATTCCCCTCGAGCCAGAGATCGAGGTTCTGAACTAAAGCGACACGTGTGAACCTTGGGTATTTCGCGTTGATTACGAAGTAGGGGCGGTTTGAGAACCGCCCCTATTTGTTTTTCACCTGAGAGGAGGTTTTCTTATTCTGCCGGCTGACCAAGACGGCTGCGCTCCTCCTCGATTATGGAATCGTCCAATTTCTTATACAAAGGCGTGGGTTTCTCCAACACCTGGCCGGGTTCTATTTCGCTGGGCTCCCAACGGCCGCTGGCCTGGGAGGAGTCGTAAGTCAAAGCCTCGTGCGACCGTTCCGTTTCTTCATAATTCGTAATGTGTTGCTCGCCGAAAAGCGGATTCTTATGACCCAGGATGGTGTGCAAACGTTCGGCGGTAAAGGGTAGGAAGGGCGACAACAGGACTTTCAGTGAGTCGATCGCTCGTAGTGCAGTGTAGACCGTAGTAGCTGCGGATAGCTTATCTTGCTTGATCACGCCGAACCAGGGCGCTCGATCGAGATAGCCGTTGACCTCCCGGGCTAACCTCATCGCTTCTTGCAGCGCTGCGCGCAGCTTGACCATCTCAAGGTTACTGCCGATGGTTTCGAAACCGCCCTCCACCTTGGCCAGCAATTCCCGATCGATTGGGTGTAGCTCTCCAGGCGAGGGAATGCGGCCATCCCAGTGCTTGTAGGTGAATGAGAGCACACGGTTGGCTAGATTGCCCCAAGTGCCTACTAATTCGTCGTTGTTGCGGCGCACGAAATCGGTCCAGGAGAAATCGCTGTCGCGGGTCTCGGGCATCACGGCGGCCACGTAGTAGCGGATCGGATCCGGATCGTAGCGCTGCAGAATGTCAGGCAGCCACACTGCCCAATTACGGCTCTTGCTGAGCTGGGCCCCCTCGATGTTCATAAACTCGTTGGCTGGAACATCATAGGGAAGGTTCAATTGTAAGTTCTCATCATCAACGTAGATACGTTTCACCCCGAGTAGCTCCGCCTGCCATATCAGCGTGTGGAATGGGATGTTGTCCTTACCAATGAAGCAGTAACCTCTAGCTTCGGGGTTGTACCACCACTCCTTCCACGCCTCAGGTTGGCCGGTGTTGTGGGCCCACTCCACTGAGGCGGCGAAGTAGCCCATTACCGCTTCGAACCAGACATAGAGGCGCTTGTCCTCCCAGCCCTCAACCGGAACCGGGATACCCCATTTGATGTCCCTGGTTACTGGGCGTCCTTTCAATCCACCCTTGATGTAGTTGCGGGCGAAGTTGATCACGTTCGGTCGCCAATGATCGGCGTGCTCATCCAGGTAGGCCAGTAGTCGGTCGGTGAAGGCGGGTAGGTCGAGGAAAAAGTGTTCGGTCTTGCGTATTACCGGTCGGCTGCCGTCGGTTGCGCTGCGCGGCTCGATTAATTCCAACGCGTCGAGCAGATTGCCGCAGTTATCGCACTGGTCGCCCCGTGCTTCGGTGAAGCCGCAAATGGGGCAGGTGCCCTCCACGTAGCGATCTGGGAGGAAGCGCTCCTCGCTCTCAGAATACAGTTGGCGTTGGGTTTCCCGATATAAGTATTCCCCATTATATAGACGGCTGAAGAAGTCCTGGGCTATGCGGTAGTGAATTTCAGTGTCGGTATGGGTGAACAGGTCATAGCTGATGCCGATGACTTTCTGGGTCTCCAGGAAGCGATTATGGTAGTGTTCGAAGAGTTCGCGTGGAGTTACACCGCGCTTATCGGCTTCAACCGTGATCGGAGTACCATGTGCGTCGGAGCCGGAGACCATCAGAACGCGATTTCCTTTGAGCCGATGGTAGCGAGCGAAGATGTCAGCGGGCAGGAGGGCGCCAGCCAGGTGCCCAACGTGTAGGTCGCCATTAGCGTAGGGCCAGGCGACGGAGATGTGGATTAGCTCGGTCATTTCGTTCCTCACATTCCGATTGTTTACCAAAAAATACAGCACCGGAGAACCTAATCTAAAGCTTTGATGACCCTAAAGGAAACCGCCAGCGTGAGGCTGGCGGGAGGGTGACTGCCGGGGTTATCGGTCAAATCATCCCATAGGCTTATCGGGAAGCGCGACCAGCCCATGCCGATGAGCCTCGTCTCATCGGCGACGGTAGCGTGCGCATGACCATAATCGTATAGTAGTACAAACCCTTTGCCATTCTAAGCCAACCTACTCGGGTTGATTTTACGTATTCTACAATGTGATTGAGGGAAGTCAAGCGCGACCAATTCATGGTGCGTTTCTAATAATTGCGAATAAGGTGAGACGGGCTTCCTGAGCGGAACCCTTAGTAGCCATTACTTGACAAATGGGTCAGGGTTTATTATTCTAATACTAGAATAATTATTTACTGGGTATACAAGGATGACGAACGCGGAACTGGCCATACTAAGCCTGATCACCCAGCAGCCTCGTCATGGCTATGAAATCGAACAGGTGATTGAGGAACGTGGAATGCGGGATTGGACTGAGGTTGGGTTCTCGTCCATCTATTACCTACTGAACAAACTTGAGAATGACAACTTGATTGAGGGACAGGTTGAACGCCATGTTGGTCAGGGACCGGCGCGTAAGGTTTATCGTATCACCGAAGCCGGGAGGGAGGCAGTGCACGCTGGTGTGCTGACTGCACTATCCGTACCGCAACGCACTTATCCTCTCTTGCAGTTGGGCCTGGCTAACCTTCCAGCCATTCCACACTCGGAAGCTCTCGATGCATTGCGAAAGTACCGCGGCAACTTGAGCGACCGCCTGGAGTACGTGCAACGTAAACGCGATCGCCAGCGTCCTCTTCCCTACTTCATTGAAACGATGTTCAGCCACAGCATTACGATGATTAAGGCCGAACGAAGCTGGATTGAGGACTTGATTAAGCAATTGGAGGAAAATAGTGACTAAAATCGATTTCAAAAAAGAATTAAAGTATCTATACCAACCCATATCTAGGGAGTTTGAGGTGGTCGATGTGCCGCCGTTGAACTTTCTTATGATCGATGGCCAAGGTGATCCCAACACAGCACAGGAATACCAGGATGCGCTCGAAGCCCCTTATGCGGTGGCTTATAAACTCAAGTTCATAAGCAAGAAAGCGTTGGTAAAGGATTACGTTGTTCCGCCTCTGGAGGGGTTGTGGTGGGCAGAGGATATGGAACAATTTACCACCGGTGGGGACAAGAATGCCTGGCAATGGACGATGATGATCATGCAGCCGGAGTGGGTGACCCAGGAGATGTTCGAAGACGCCCTTGAGCAGGTAAAGAAGACGAAGAACCCGACCGCGCTCTCCAAACTCAGGCTTGAAAGGTATCATGAGGGTCTTGCGGTGCAGATAATGCACATCGGTTCCTACGATGACGAAGGCCCAACACTAGGCAGGATGCATCATGAGTTCATTCCCGGGCATGGCTATGCGATGAACGGAAAGCATCATGAGATCTACCTGAGTGATCCGCGCAAAGTGGCGCCGGATAAGCTCAAGACCGTGCTCAGGCAGCCGGTAAAGAAAGTTGGAAAATAATTAGGAGATAGAGGATGAGTTTGAAATCGTTTGCAGGATTCCATTCGTTGGAAACCCATCACTGTGTAACTGGCTCCATGCTCCACATCTACGACTTTCACCATCACCCCATCAGCGAGGACATGCTATTGGGGCTCGGAGCCGGATTGGGCTTCATCTATTGGCACATGAAGGGCATGCCTCCCATGTTCGGAGGTCGGGGTAATGTAGGTCGCCCCGGCGAGGAGGGGTTGGAGGTCACTGCTGGTCGGCGTACGGGTGTACGGGTAGAAAAACATTACACCGGCAGCGTTAAGAAAGCTGAGAGAGCTCTACTCGAGATGTTGGAAGCGGGCCAGCCGGTTATGATGAATGTCGATATGGGCTTCCTACCTTACTTCACTGACCTGCCCGAGGATTTCCACTTTGGCGGGCATGTGATCGCTATCGGTGGGTACGACGCGGAAACCCGTCAGGTGCTCGTCGCCGACCGCGATAAGCCGCTGCATCCGGTCTCGTTGGATGATATCGCTAAAGCGCGCGGTTCGACATTCAAACCCTTCCCTCCGCGACATATGCGGTTCACCTTCGATTTCAGCGGAAAACGCCAGCCGCATCCGGAGGAGATCCGTCAGGCCATACGTGAGGTGTGCACGACAATGCTGGAGGGTCCAATATCTAATATTGGGGTGAGAGGTATTAGAAAGGCGGCTAAGCGGACGCTCAAATGGCCGGATACCATGAACGAGGAAGAGCTTCGCTGGGCGTGCTTCAATAACTTCATCTTCATCGACGCCACTGGTGGCACGGGTGGCGGCATCTTCCGCTATATGTATGGACGGTTTTTAGAGGAAGGGGCCAATATCACCGGAGACGAGCGGCTGGCTGATGTTGGCAGTGACTTGCGGTCCATTGGCGACTTATGGCAGGAGCTGGCGATGATTTTCAAGCGTGGATCAGAGATCGCCAATCCGGTTGACGTGCTCGCCGAGACGTCAGCTCCGTTGATGGAACTTGCCGACCTGGAAGAGGCCGCGTGGACGCGGTTGCGGGATTTGGTTTAGTCGAGCGCAGGCTTCGCCCTTACAACGGGAATCATTCAACCTACTATCTTCTCATACGCAGGTAACTAGGGTAGCGGTCGGTCGGGATGTCTCCTACCTCAACCGCTTCTTTTATCGCGCATCCGGGTTTGTGGCTGTGGCTGCACTCGGTGCTGAACACGATGTGGTTGGTATGCCAACTCAGGTCTAGCTGCATTGGTCTTAGTCGAAGGGTGACACCGTACTGGTTAGATCCTGCATGTCGCCGCTGGGTCACAGACCCAGCGGGAACAGGGATCGACCAAGCCATATATGTTGCCGCTTAATCACAGACGGATCGAATGAGTTCACCGAAGTCTAAACTCACGTTGCAGTCCTGGAGAGAGTGGGAGATCTCACAGTCACACAACTCAGCCTCTGCTACAATACTGGCGTGGGCACGCTCTACCTAGTAGCTACGCCGATAGGCAATCTTGAGGACATCACGCATCGGGCGTTGCGGATCCTGGGCGAGGTGGATTTAATCGCCGCCGAGGATACCCGACAAACGCGGAAGCTATTAAACCATTACCAAATTTCCACATCACTGATAAGCTATCATGAACACAATAAACGTGCGCGTCTGAAACGTCTAATCAGTGTGTTGGATCAGGGCGATGTGGCTTTGGTCTCCGATTCGGGTACACCGGGCTTGTCAGACCCCGGCTACCTGCTGGTCCGTGCGGTATTAGATGCTGGTTATCAGGTCATCCCGATCCCTGGTCCTTCAGCACCGATCGCAGCCTTGGTGGCTTCGGGACTACCGACTGATTCATTCATCTTCCTTGGCTACCTGCCACGGCGGGCGGTCGAACGACGGCACTTGCTTGACGAATTGACCGGGGAGCGTCGCACACTGCTGGCTTTTGAAGTGCGCCATCGGCTACGGGAAGCGCTTGAAGATTTGGAGACAATCTTGGGACCTGAAAGACAGGTTGCGGTTTGCCGGGAATTGACCAAGGTGCATGAGGAGATTGTGCGCGGTTCACTACGCACTATCCGGGAACATTTCACGGTGGTTGAACCTCGCGGGGAGTTCACCCTGGTGATCAAGGGAGCGCCTACCAGAGCGCGCTGGAACGAGTCGGAGGTGCGGGCCGCGCTTCGTGATCGAATGGCCTCGGGCCTCAATCCCTCAGAAGCCGCCCGAGAAGTGGCGGACAAGGCTGGCTGGAAACGGCGTGAGGTCTACCGCCTGACATTGGAGGACACATGAACCTGGACGAACAGGACCGGTTCCAGGAAGTTGATCCCGAGGGCATGCTGGCGGAAATCGATGGGCTGCCAGATCAACTGCAGGCCGCCTGGGACATAGGCCAGAGTTTGCCTCTACCTATGGTGGAAGAGGTGCGGCAGGTGGTGATCGCCGGCATGGGCGGTTCGGCTATCGGCGGCGATCTTCTTGCGGCTTATGTCGCACCGCGCATGTCTGTGCCAGTACTCGTGTGGCGTAATTATGATCTACCGGCTTATGCTTCTGGTCCAGGAACGCTGGTGATCACCTCCTCTCATTCCGGCAACACCGAGGAGACCCTCAGTGCCTTCGAACGGGGGAGAGAAGCGGGGGTGAGCTTGATGGCGATAACCACTGGTGGTGAGTTAGCGCGCCGTGCGGAGGACCAGAGCGTCCCTTTGTGGAGATTCAAGCATAGTGGACAGCCGCGAGCAGCAGTGGGCTATTCGTTCGGCCTGCTTTTGGCTGCCCTCGCTCGTCAGGATTTGATCCCAGATCCGACAGCTGAGGTGGTCGACGCGGTAGCGGCCATGAATCAGCAAAAAGAGAACCTGCGGGCTGATGTGCCAGTGACCCAGAATCCGGCCAAACGCTTGGCTGGTCAGATGTTGGAGCGATGGCCGACGATCGTTGGGGCTGGTTTGTTAGCGCCTGTCGCCCGCCGCTGGCGTACCCAGGTCTCTGAACTGGCCAAAGCGGTGGCCCAGTTTGAGGAGCTTCCCGAGGCGGATCACAACATGGTGGCTGGTGTAGTGCAACCCGAATCTCTTTTCGGCTCCACTATGGTGATCTTCCTGCGGGCTTCGCTAAATCATCCGCGTAATATCATCCGGGTGGACGCTACCAACCACGTACTTATGGTGGAAGGATTTGGCACTAATGTCATCCAAGCATGTGGCGACACCCGCCTTGCTCAGCAATGGACGTGCCTGCACTTTGGAGATTACACCGCCTATTACTTGGCCATGGCATATGGGATTGACCCCACGCCAGTCGCGGCGATCGAGGGACTTAAAGAAATACTAGTTAGAGCGGAAATGTAATGAAGGGATCAGGGATTAGAGATAAGGTATTAGGATAGTTTGCACCTGATCCCTGCCGACTGATCCCCAATCCCTGACCCCTTTGTCTTTCCAAGGATTATTCTCGACATATGATGCAACCTCTTCGGCGCTTCCCTATGCACCGGGCAATAATTCTTAGCGTGTTTGCCGGATTTCTTCTTGTGGCTATCATTGCCGCGCCAAGGATGGAAAAGCTGGCCCCTGCTCCTGATAGTCATGGTGTCCCCTCTACGGCACACATCAGCCTAACCTTTAACCAGCCAATGGATGTACCCTCGGTGGAGACCCGGCTGAAGATTGATCCACCGCTCTCAGGTCACCTCGTGTGGGATGAGAATACGCTTGTTTTCGAGCCGCTCGAACCATGGCCGGAGGGGAGCACGGTCACCGTCCAATTGACAGCCGGTGCCCGATCAACCCGATTCCTGCCTATGCTGCGGGGTCAATCATGGTCGTTTACCGTCGGGGAACCGCGCATCCTTTACCTGTGGCCAGCGGGTGATCAGGCTGATCTCTACACCGTTTCGCTCGATGGGAGTGAGACCACCCGGCTTACTGAGACGCCTTTGGGCGTGATCGATTACACGCTGAACTACGACGGAAACAGGATTATCTACGCCGAGACGCGCGAGGACGGCGGCAGTGACTTGCGCTTACTCGACCTGACCAGTGGCGAACAGAGTCTGGTTTATCCATGTCCTGAGAGCGTCCTGTGCCAGGCGTTGGCGCTCGAGCCGGAGGGGAACATATTAGCATTTGAGCGGCTCGAATTCACAGTAGGGGCGGCCGGGAAACCGGTCCTTGGGGCGAGTCAGGTTTGGACGATAAGCTGGAATGGGGAAGTTGAAGCCTCACATGTTGGAGTTGGTGATCACATCACCTCAAATCCTAGTTGGTCGCCCACCGGATGGTTGGCTTATTATGACAACACGCTGATGGAGATCGCGCTGGTGGATGCCACGCTTGATCCCAAGCCGCCGCCTTTTAACCACATCCCAAATAATTTAGGACTGAAAGGCTCCTGGTCGCCGGACAGTGTCTTCTTGCTCATGCCTGAGATCGTCTTCCCCCAAGTTGATATTGGCGAGGAAGAAGGGGGAATTGAGGAGCTGACCTCCTTCTATAGCCACCTTTACCAAGTGGAAGTGACTTCAGGCATCACGGTGGATCTCACCGGTGGCCAAACAGGCAGGGTGGAGGACGCCTCGCCTGTATATTCCCCTGATGGAGAATGGATCGCTTTCACCCGCAAGTACCTGGAAGAGGACCGCTGGACGCTTGGTCGGCAGTTGTGGCTCATGAAGCCTGATGGCTCAGAAGCCAGACAATTGACGGACGAGTCGTTTTATGGCTATTCGTCCTTAGCCTGGAGTCCCGATTCGTCAACCCTGGTCTGCTTGCGAAAAAATCGGATGGACATAGCCCAGCCGGGTGAAATCTGGTTGTATGAGATCGAGGGAGGGGGACATAGCCAGTTGGTTATAGGTGGATATCTGCCGCAATGGATCCCTTAATGCAGGTTATCGGAGCAACTGTCTAGAGAAAATTACATGAAATCAGGTTACCGTATACTGGTTAATGATTGATTGCAAGAGGAAGGAGGGGTCATGGCTGATCGGGTATACCTGCCGCTAAAGACTATTTCAGGTCGCCCTCTTGTGCATAAGTTCTACCGTCAAGAGGGAGATGCCAAAGGCTTGTTGGTGACTTTTCCTGGCGGGAATTACGGTATGGACGGTCCGATTTTGTATTACCCGAGTGAGCTGCTAGGAGCTGCCAGCTGGGACACGCTTGCTCTGACCTATGGCTTTCAATTGTCGATGGAACCCTTTTCCACCGATGCGATTTCCGGCCTCTTAGAAGAATGTCGGGCAGCGTTTGGGGTGGTCTTAGAGGGGAGGGAGTATCCACGGCTCGGTCTGATAGGAAAATCGCTCGGAGCAGCTGTGGTAGCGCTCCTTTGTCAGACGGAACCTTATCTAGCTGGAGCCCGTGCAGCTTACTTAACACCTCCATTGGGTATGCCGTTCTTCGACCCGATCTTTAACCAGACAGACCAGCCCGCCTGCCTTGCGATTGGAACGCAGGACCGTTTCTACGACCCTCAAGTGCTGGAATCCTTGCTTGCTGGGCGCCCCTTCGAGTTGACGGTGATTAAGGGCGCCGATCATAGTATGGATGTCACTGGGAATTTAGAGGCATCGTTGGAGGCGGTGAAGATGGTTGTGGGAGATGTGCTTGAGTTTTTACAAAAGGATTAGGGATCAGGAGAGATGTTTTAGATGACAAATTCTGGCGACGTTATGAGGGGCAAGCTATGTATGGTGACCGGCGCCACTTCTGGCATTGGCAAGGTGACAGCCCAGGTGTTGGCGCAAGCCGGAGCAGAAGTGGTTGTGGTGGGCCGCAACCGGGAGAAGAGCGAGGCCACTGTCGGTCGAATCAAGCAGCAGACCGGCAACCCCGCGGTAGAGTATATGCTGGCTGACCTTTCCTCACAGACAGCGATCCGTCAGTTGGCGGAAACGTTCAAGCGTCAGCATGAGCGCTTGGACGTGTTGGTGAACAACGCAGGGGCTTTTTTCCTGTGGCGTCAGGAGAGCGTGGACGGTATCGAAATGACGTTTGCTCTCAACCATCTGGGGTACTTTCTGCTGACCAACCTGCTTCTTGATACACTGAAAGCCAGTGCACCCGCTCGGGTCATCAATGTCTCCTCTGGTTCGCATAAAGGCGAGACGATTGATGTTGACCACCTTCATGGCAAGCGTAGGTATAGTGGTTCCCACGCGTATGGGCAGTCCAAACTGGCTAATATTCTGTTCACCTATGAACTGGCGCGGCGGTTGGAAGGGACGGGGGTTACAGTGAACGCCCTCCATCCAGGGTTCGTGGCGACGAACATCGGCACCAACAACGGGTGGATTGTACGTGCCATTCGGCCGCTTATGGATCTGTTCGCGATAAGCGTGGAGATGGGAGCGGACTCGATTATTTATCTGGCAATTTCGAAGGAGGTGGAGGACATTACAGGGAAGTACTTCATAAAGCGTAAGGCTGTTTCATCTTCCGCGATCTCTTACGACGAGAGCATTGCCCGCCGATTATGGCAAGTGAGCATGGAACTGATTGGGCTCTCGGGAAGTGAAATGTAGAAGAAGGGATCGGGGATCAGGGATCGGGAGAGATATGCATGATCGAAGTATCCTGGTTCTCAATCCCTATTCCCTAGTCCTTTCCCTCTGCTATAATAATCCTGCCGCTTGGATCGGGCCACGACCGAGACGGCAGGACAAAAGTGTGTTTCGCTGTCCCGCCCATTGGCCCGGGCGGGTCTCTCTTTCTCGGGCCGTCGGGCATCTCACTCATTGGAGGAGATAGCCATGTCCTCAGCTTCATCTACACCCGAACGTAATAAAGTCACCACCCTTACGCTGCGAGGGAAGAAAGCGCGCGGCGAGATCATCACCACGCTCACCGCTTACGAGTACGCCACCGCCCTGGCGATCGACCGCGCCGGGATCGATTCGATCCTGGTGGGTGATTCGCTAGGGATGGTTGTGCTGGGTTATGAGACCACCCTACCAGTAACCATGGACGACATGATCCATCACTGCAAGGCTGTGGCCCGCGGTGCTCAATATGCGCTGTTGATCGGCGACATGCCCTTTATGTCTTATCAGGCTTCGGTAGATGAAGCGGTGCGCAATGCCGGTCGCTTTCTACAGGAGGGTGGCATGGACGGCGTCAAATTAGAGGGGGGACGGGAGCGTCTACCGGCGATCGAGGCGATCGTCGGAGCGGGTATACCAGTGCAAGGCCACCTGGGTCTGACACCCCAATCCGTACACCAATTGGGGGGCTTCCGGGCTCAGGGAAAGACGGCCCCTGCCGCTCGTCGTCTAGTTGAAGACGCGATGTCACTGCAGGAGGCAGGTTGTTTCTCACTGGTGCTGGAGACAATTCCGGCTCGCCTGGCACGGTTGGTGAGCGAACGTCTGGAGATTCCCACAATTGGCATTGGCGCAGGCGCCGGTTGCGACGGACAGGTTTTGGTCACCCACGATCTGCTGGGTCTGTTCGACCGCTTCACACCGCGCTTCGTAAAAAAGTACGCTGACCTGCATAACGAGATGGCGCAAGCTTTTGCAGCTTATAAGACCGACGTTGAGACTGGCGTCTTTCCGGCTGAGGGGCATAGCCTTGATATGCCGGATGAAGAGTGGGAGACGCTGATGGAAGAACTAGGTAAGTAGGGATCATGGATAAGGGATTGGGAATTCGGCAGATATCCTGATTCCTGATCCCTGATCCCCAATCCCTTCCTTCTATCACTTACACTTCTGAGAGGTTGCATATTCCATGTCACGAAAACCAATCCTAATTGTTGGCACCGGAGCCATGGCCTGCCTGTTTGGTGCCCGTCTGGCGCCGTATGCGGATGTCACCCTGCTTGGTACTTGGCCTGATGGGATAGCTGCACTGCAGGATAGAGGGGTGTGTCTGGTCGAGGGCGATGGTTCAGAGCAATCCTATCCG
>Ga0209986_10003261_pt1 | contig 14315 bp, 10 predicted proteins | sample BlataG_FD_183168 | JGI IMG/M metagenome (GOLD analysis project Ga0209986, IMG submission 183168) | Deep subsurface microbial communities from Black Sea to uncover new lineages of life (NeLLi) - Black_00105 metaG (SPAdes) (version 2) | ecosystem: Environmental > Aquatic > Marine > Oceanic >...
ATTTCTCCTTCACTCCGCTTCACCAGAATGTCTACGAGAGGGTTTATACCGACGACAAAGACGTGATGCTCTTCTGGAAGACCCACATGCTCTACTACGTAAAGACCGACCGTTTGTTCAGGAACCTTGAGGTTGAGTTGGACGGGTTCAAGTTCTTCTTTGACGTCTCCACTCTCGAGCACAAGAGGGCGATGGAGAAGAGAGAGATAGTCCACGAGTTCAAGACAAAAAGAAAGGATGGTACGCTTGTCTTCAATGTTTCTTATTCGGAGAGGGGCAGGAAGACGAGAATGGACAGGGTTTTGAGGGAGCGCAGGAAGCAGGGTCTGAGGGTGAGTGAAGACGTTTTGGAGCGGGCGTTCCAAGTATTTGCAAGGCAAAGCGAGGTGGACTATTTCATCAACAAGAATGCCAAGGCATTTTTGCAAGAGCAGTTCAACCTCTGACTCTACCAGTATGTGTTTGCTGGAGAAAGCGAATGGACGGAGACACGAATCAGGCAACTCCAAAGTCTAAAAGACATCGCCTTTAAGATTATCAGGTTCATAAGTCAGTTTGAGAACGAACTGGTCAAAATCTGGAACAAGCCGAAGTTTGTTCTGAACTCCAACTATGTGATAACCCTGGACAGGATTGCTGAGAGGGACATGGGACTTGTGGAGAGGATGCTAAGGCACGAGGGTTTCGAGTCGCAGGTTGAGGAGTGGCAGCAGTTGGGGATAGTTGGCGACAGTTTCAGGAAAGAAGATGTCGTGGAAAGCGACCTTATGGGGAAGCAGTTAAACGACAAATATCGCCACCTTCCTATTGATACCAGGTATTTCAAGGACTTGGAACTGGTGATTCTTAGCCTTTTTGAAAACCTTGACGAGGCTCTGGATGGCTGGCTCATAAAGAGCGAGAACTATCAGGCGCTCAATACGATTCTGCCGAAGTTTAGCGAGAAGGTGCAGACGATTTACATTGATCCGCCATTTAATACGGGAGAAGATTTCTACTACGTGGACAGATTTCGGGACTCCACTTGGCTTACCTTGATGGGGAACAGGTTAGAGCTAACGAAGGAATTCTTGGTAGGCAACGGCGCTCTTTTTCTACATCTCGATTGGAATGCGAACTACTTGGGAAGGCATCTGTCAGAAGAGCTATACGGGAACTCTTCAGAGATAATCTGGAACACAAACGCTACGAAAGATGAGGAGGCGGGGCTGTTTAGTTACAAGAGTTTTGGTAAGAAGTACGTTAGACAACACGACACGATTTTTCTCTGCTCAAAGAAGGACGACCTGAAATTCGTCAAGCTATGGAAACCAAATCGGAGAACAACCAGGTTGCCTATCGGCTGGCTGGATTTGATTTCGTACCCAAAGAAGCCTAACCCTCAGCGATTGCATGACTATGTCTTCTACACAGAGTGCTACGATAAGAATGGAGAACTCAAGCTTCTTGAGGTAGACATTAGCGACGAAAAAGTATACGCGATTGGGGATATCTGGAACGACATCTACTCGTTCATGCAATCAGAATTGCGCACAAGCGAGAATGTTGGCTTCTCGACTCAGAAACCAGAAAACCTGTTGAGAAGGATTATCCAATGCACATCCGAGCGGGGAGATATCGTAATGGATTTCTTTGTGGGCTCTGGAACTGCCGTATCAGTTGCACAGAAACTGCAAAGAAAGTGGATTGGAGTCGAGTTTGGAGGGTCCTTTTGGGAATTCTACAATGATGGTGAGGACACGAAACTGGGGTTGCTCGGACGAATGAAGGTCGTGTTGTCTGGAGATGAGCAATTCTTGGCTGTAGACAAAAGAAGGCGCTCACATCTTAGTAAGGACGTGAACTGGCAAGGTGGAGGCTTCTTCAAATACTACGAACTGGAGCAATATGAAGACACCTTGCGCAAGGCGAAATACGAGGACTCCGACTTGTTTGACGATCCGTACCGAGACCCCTACAACCAGTACGTGTTCCTGCGCGACTTGAAGATGCTGGAGGCTGTGGAGGTTGATCTTGAGCAAGACGAAGTGAAGGTTGATCTCTTCAAACTCTACGACAACATAGACATCGCAGAAACCCTTTCCAACCTTCGCGGCAAGTGGATAAAGAAGATCACGCCCGACCCTTCGGCTCCGCTCAGGGCAAGCTTTGTGGAATTTGAAGACGGCGAAAGAGTGGACATCAAGAATCTCGACTACAGACTCATCAAACCTTTGATCTGGTGGTGAAGCATGGAAGAGCCCTTGACCAGAGAAAAAATTCTACAAATATTGAGAAAAGAACTGCCATACTTGCGGGAAAAATATGGCGTGGAAAGGATAGCCCTGTATGGCTCCTTTGTGACGGGTAACCAGACAGGCAAAAGTGATATTGACATCCTTGTCCACCTCGTGAGACCCTTGGGGCTGGAGTTTATCGGACTGTCTTACCATCTGGAAAAGGTGCTGGACAGGAAAGTGGACTTGGCTACCTTTGATACTCTGCACAGAAGCGCGGAAAAACCCAGATACAAGCACATCGCTTCTGAGATCCAAAGGACACTAAGCTATGTCTAAGCGAAGAGATCAGGACTATCTTGGTGATATCCGAGAAGCAATACAGAGAATTGCCGCATATACGGTGGACCTGATCTATGAGCAGTTCATGAAAGACAACAAAACGCAAGATGCGGTCATTCGCAATCTTGAGGTCATCGGTGAGGCGACGAAGAAACTATCCCCTCATCTGAGAAAGTCCTACTCCAAAATTCCATGGAAAGAGCTGGCGGGGATGAGGGATAAGATGATCCATCATTACTTTGGCCTCAATTATGAGGTCGTGTGGGCGATCGCTAAAAAGGAGCTTCCTGCTCTTCTTCCTCAAATTGAAGACATCCTGGCGAAGGAAAACAGGTAACGCCATGACACGAGCTCTCCTGCAAGACATGGCCGATGATATAAAGTTTGACGCTTTGCCCGTCAACTGGACTTCTTTTGACCTGGCAAGTTTCTCCACAAAAAAGAGTCTCTGGGACTACCAGCAAAAGGCGGTGGAGAGCGCCATCAAGGTGTTGTGGAAGTATTACGATGACTTTGTGGACTACCAGGTGGGCGAAAGGCTGGAAATAGACCAGGAGCGGAAGCGAAGGTTTTCCGATTGGTATGGGGACAACGGGCAAGACGAGGATTTGGACATTGGATTGAGAAATGCGAATAGGAACATTCGCCATCTCTTGGAGGACTACTACGAGGTAGAGGACGACAATATCCCTTATGAGCATTTCATCAACCGTATGTCCTTCTGGATGGCTACGGGAAGCGGCAAAAGCCTCGTCCTTGTCAAACTCATTGAGGTTTTGAGGGGCTTGATTCAACTGGGGGAGATTCCGCCCCACGACATCTTGATCTTAACCTACAGGGACGACTTGATAGACCAACTCAAAGTTCATGTAGACGAGTTTAACGCGGCACGCAGCGACATTTTCATCAAGCTGAGGGAACTCAAGGAATACGCTGACGCCAAAAGGGAACATCCTTCGCTCTTCAAAGAACAAGAGTTGACCGTTTTCTACTACCGCTCCGATAACCTCAGCGATGAGCAAAAAGAGAAGATCATTGACTTCAAAAACTACGATGACCAAGGCAAGTGGTATGTCCTGCTCGACGAGGCCCACAAAGGGGACAGGGAGGAGTCCAAAAGGCAGCAAATCTATTCCATCCTCTCACGAAACGGCTTCTTGTTCAACTTCTCTGCTACCTTCACCGACCCCAGAGACCTCATCACTACGGTTTCCAACTTCAACCTCTCCGAGTTTATCAAGGCGGGCTACGGCAAGCACATCGCCATCTTGAAACAGGAGATAAGGGCGTTTAGGGACGATGAAGACTACAGCAACGAAGAGAAGCAAAAGGTGGTATTGAAGTCCTTGATGATGCTGGCTTATGTGAGTAAGTTCTATGAGGACATAGGAGGTGTGAGAGCTAACTTATACCACAAGCCCCTATTGTTGACCCTTGTCCATTCCGTGAACACCAAAGAGGCGGACTTAAAGCTCTTTTTCAGGGAACTGGAAAGGATTGGCAAAGGCGCGATCAGCGACGATGTGTGGCAGCAGGCGAAAGATGAGCTATGGGATGAATTGAAGCAGCGACCGAGTTTTATGTTTGAAGAGGGCAACGAAATCGAAATTCACCAAGAGGTCTTCCAGAATTTGAGCAAGAGAGACATTTTGGAGCATGTTTATAACTCCAGCAGCAGTGGGGAGGTTGAAATCCTTGTGCGACCGTCCGACAGGAAAGAATTGGCCTTAAAGTTGAAGACGAGCGACAGGCCCTTTGCCTTGATAAAGATTGGCGACATATCGTGGTGGCTGAAGGAGGAACTTGCGGGATACGAGGTCAATGAGCGTTTTGAGGACGAAAGCTATTTTGAGAGGTTGAACGAGGATGATTCGGAAATCAATATCCTGATGGGCTCTCGCAGTTTCTACGAGGGCTGGGATTCCAACCGACCGAACGTCATTAACTTCATCAACATCGGGATGGGTACCGATGCCAAGAAGTTTATCCTCCAATCAGTCGGCAGGGGTGTTCGAATTGAACCCCTCAGAGACAAACGGAAGCGCCTGCTCCAGCTTTACAACGCCAAAGAAGTAGAGGAAGACCTGTTCCGCCAGATCAAGGGTAAGGTCTTGCCGCTAGAGACCCTGTTTATATTCGGAACGAACAGGAACGCCTTGCACACGGTGATCAGCCAACTCGACCAAGTAAAGGGAGAATATACACAACTCTCACTGTTCTGCATTAGTGAGGAAGCGAAGAAACACAAGTTGTTGATCCCAACCTACAAAGAGGCTGACTACACACTCGTAGGGCGGCGAAGTTTGGCGAAGTTTGAAATATCGCAAGTCGAACTTGACTTGCTCAAGAGATATGTTGAGTTTATCCATGACGACAGGATATTGCTTGCGGTGTATGAGACCGAGCCCGAAAAGATTAGGGCTTTGAAGCATAGTCTGATCGAAGATGAAGACTATTACAAACAGCCCGGAAGGAGTTTCAAGAACATAAAATTGCTCGTTCGGAGAATACTTGACTACTTCGGCGTTATTCCCGAAGAGTTTGAGCAGTTGAAGGAGTTAGAGGATGAGATAAGGCATTTCAAGAACATCAAGGTGTCTCTTAAAGACATCAGCGATCTCCAAAGTAGAATTGAGAGGGTTAAAAACTATCCAACCCTCTTGAAAGAATTGCGCGCGCAATATGGGGTACTATCCCCCGAAGAGTATGTGCATAAAGCCAAGAGTCTAAGCGTGAGCGAGCAGTTCGACAGTGATGGCAAGAGAATCAGAATCAAGTATGTTGCCAACCACTACTATATCCCCGTCATCCTGTCCGAAGCCGAGAAGGTAGATTACATCAAACACATTATTAAGACCCGAAGCGAAGTAAAGTTTGTAAATGACTTGGAAAGGTATTTGGAGCAAGAGGGCAACAAGTTCAAGGAGTTTGACTGGTGGTTATTCAGCAAGTTGGACGAGAGCTTGGACCAGGTTTACATTCCCTACTACGATCCGAAGGTAAATAGGATAAGACATTTCTACCCTGATTTTGTTTTCTGGCTACAGGAGGGAGTAGATTATTTCATTGTATTTATCGACCCCAAGGGTATAGAGCATACTCAATATCAATACAAGATTGATGGTTACAAGACAATATTTTTGAATGACGATTCAGAAGCCATTGGATATAATGATTTGAGAGTTAAAGTACTTACCTTTTTGTACACGGAAGACATCAATATCCTTCCAGAAGAAGGATATAGGACTTACTGGTTTGACAATATTGACAAGGTACTTGACGCGCTAAAGGATATGGTCCAAGTCTAAAACTTGACAATGATAATTTTTGATGAAATGACTTGAAGCATCAATTAGAATACTCAAAGAGAAGAATCTTCACATATAACAATCAATCTATGGCAAATTCCTCACCATGTATGTCTCGCCAAGTTCATAATCGAGCTTGCGATAGTATCCGCGCGTGCCCACAGCAGCGATGACCGCCATGCACCGGTAGCCCCGCTTCCGGGCTAGATCCTCAGCATAAGCCATTAGACGACCGCCTAGCCCTGCGTGCTGCGCAGCGCCCTCCGCCGTCGAACCGATCTCTAAAGACTGACCATAAATGTGGATGTCCCGCACCAATGCCGCACCATCCAGATCCACTAAGCCTGTGTCTGGAGAAGACGAGCTCGAAAGGAAGAGCCGCAGGTAACCGGCAAGGTGGTCCTCTGCGGTGACAAAGGATAGGAAGTGTTCCTCCCCACCGCCTGCTGGGTAAATCAAATCATTTAATTGCAGTTCCTGTGGATCTACTGCTCTGCCGCCAACCTCCCGGCAACGGATGCAGCCGCATTGCTGACCTCGTTGTTGTAGCTCACGTTGCACATCCTGACGCAGACTTGTGCGCTTGTTGCCGGCGACAATGTGGTGGGAAGGGATATCACGAACCACGCGATTGACTCGGCAGTAGCGGGGGATGATGAGCTTAAGATCGGCGATCAGGTCGATGAGCTCATCCGTGGTGTAGGGGGTGTACTCCCCTCGCTTCCATATATCATACAACTCGGATGTGGCCAACAACTGGCAGGGGTAGATCTTGAGTTCATCTGGCCTTAGCCCAGGATCGTCCCAGAGATGGGTAAAATCAACTCGATCTGATTGCAGCGTAGCCCCCAGCAAATTAGGCATCCAGTGAAGCACGATCTTGAAACCCGTAGCCCGTAGAAGGGATACCGCTTTGTGGGTGTCCTCGACCTTGTGGCCACGCCGATTGAGCGCCAGGATGTGATCATCCAGACTCTGAGCACCCATCTGCACCTTGGTCACACCCAGCTCACGCAGCCTTGCGATCTCCGCATGGCTAATACAATCGGGTCGAGTCTCAATCACCAATCCGACATTCTTGTGCTGCGCTTCTTGGTTTGCCATCTGGGCTTCAGATAGGGAATCCGAGTCGAAGCCATTCATGGCATCCAGGCAGCGTTGCACGAACCACACCTGGTAGTCTGATGGGTACACGCTCCATGTGCCGCCCAAGATGAGCAATTCGACCTTGTCCGTTGGATGCCCGATCGCCTCCAGCGCCTCGATACGAGATCTGGTCTGATCATGCGGGTCGAAGTCGTGATTCACACCCCTCATCGCCCCAGGCTCATCCGGCAGGTAAGACTTGGGAACCAGGGCGTCGTCAGGGCAAAAGATGCAATCTCCCGGGCAAGGGTAAGGCTTGGTGAGTACCGTGACCGTAGATACGCCAGAAAGTGTCCGTCCCGGCTTCATGCGGATGCGGCGCAAGATTTCCGGATCGAAGGGCCACTCACCGCTTCGGGTGAGCTCCCGATAAACACGGACCAGGACATGTTTGCCTATGTAGCCACCGCCAGGTTGAGGATGTCGGCGAATGGCGGTCGCAACCTCACACTCGGCGCGCACCTCTTCCAGGATGATCCGGGCCAAGTTGAGTTGCTCGGGTGTGTATTGGCGGGCTTCATTCCATGCCCGATCACGGTCCATAGCTTATAATCCTAGTATGCGAGACGAAATAGCTGCGCGCTTGCTGCACCTCAATCAACAATTCTACCAAACCTTTGCCCAACATTTCGCCGAGACACGCCGCCGTCTGCAGCCAGGGGTGATCCGTATCCTTGATAATTTGCCGCCCCAAATGTCAGTGCTCGACTTGGGCTGTGGTAATGGTGAACTGGCACTTGGACTCGCTAGGCATGGTCACAATGGCATTTATCTCGGTTTGGATGCCAGCGGGGTCCTGCTTTCGATCGCCTGCCAGAAATGCGAACATCCACGGGCTCGTTTCCAGCAAGTCAACCTGGCGGATCCCGCCTGGGTTGAGACCCTACCGGCGCCCTCCCAGGGGGAAATCAAGCGATCTTATGATCGCATCCTCGCCTTTGCCGTGCTCCATCACCTTCCAGGAAGATCTCTGAGGCTGAACTTCGTCCACCAGATACATGACCTGCTGATAGACAATGGCCAGTTCATACTCTCCAATTGGAATTTCATGGCCAGCCCACGTTTGCGGGGACGAATCGTCTCTTGGGAAGCAATCGGACTAAGCCAAGCAGAAGTCGAACCAGGAGACCACCTGCTTGACTGGCGCCGCGGAGGAATAGGCTTACGCTACGTGCACCACTTCAATGAAGAGGAGTTGCTGGGCTTAGCTACTGAAGCCGGCTATCGTATTATAGAAACGTTCTACTCCGACGGCGAAGGAGGTCGGCTGGGGCTTTACCAGGTGTGGGAAAAGGTGTGGCCAAGCAATTCTCCTTCCCCCGACTGTAGCTGCAGGCTTTAGCCTGCGCAACGCACACGTGAAGCGCACTCTAAAGGATGCGACTACATGGTTGGTTTTGACATGCATTTGGCAGCATGGTAGAATGCCCTCACTCGGAAAGGGAAGCCTCTCGAACCCGGAGGGATGGCCGAGTGGACTAAGGCGGCGGTCTTGAAAACCGCTGTGGGGCAACCCACCGGGGGTTCGAATCCCTCTCCCTCCGCCTAAAAATGTGATGTCAGGGGAGGTGCCGGAGTGGTTGAACGGGGGCGCCTGCTAAGCGCTTGTAGGGGTTTATGCCTCTACCGTGGGTTCGAATCCCACCCTCCCCGCCTGAGGTCGGCGTTGCTGACTGGGTAAATGCCCCCATAGCTCAGCGGATTAGAGCACTTGGTTGCGGACTAAGGGGTCGCAGGTTCGAGTCCTGCTGGGGGCGCTGGATAAGGGGCACATCTGGCAATTGATGTGCCCCTTAGCGTATAAACCGGCATAAATAGGAGCCGCATGGCACAGTTCACCGGAGGTGTGCCAATTGATGGGTCCATTAAAGTTTCAATCTATTAACTCGTGGCGTTCTTTACAATCGTACAGTGCTTTATTGGCTATAATATATTGTTCTCGAGCCTCCTTCTCCCTTTCATACGCCTCTTGCATTTCATGAAAATAGCCAGGAGGAAATGTATCAGGCTCCTTGGATGAGTCGAGGGGCAATGTCACCATAAATCTACGGGTGGACTCAGAGGCCTGTACCCACTCTTTGATTGCGTCCTGGAGCTCTGATACTTCCTTCTGACAAGGTTCGTCGGTCATAATATACCCATATTGCTCAGACACCAACAATCTTAGTCATATCCCCTAGATACACAACCGTCCCCAGCCTGAGGGGAGCCGGCTTGGGGCTTACATTTTTACATTTATCGGTTATTCTAAAAGCGCACTGTTTTTTTCCATGCGACTAAAAGTGCCGGTTTGATTGCGTAATCGTTCCCCAACCTCGGTCTAGGTCGCCACTTGGTTGCGGACTAAGGATTCGCAGGCCGTTCGCCCTCACGACTGAAGGTACCCGAAAGGTGAAGGTCTTCGAAGAGGGTAGGCCGTTTGCCCCGGCAGGCTGCGCCCGCACCGTTCGTGCCGCGAAGCACGCCGGCACGCCGCTGCGAGACGGCAGTGCGCCGGCCCGGACGGTGCCGTTCGTCCCGCGCAGACGGGATTCGCATCCTGCCAGGGGCGCTGGAACCGAAACTATCCAAAGCTCCATAATAAAGCAATCTACCTCTGGGCTGCCCCTTTTAGGACAGCCCTGTCCCCTTTCTCCCATTTGGGCTTTTTTCAGTTCAGTCTTGTTATACACACCAAGAGACAGGATAAACGTTTAGATTTCATTGAGTCCAAAAAGTTAGAATTTATTCGGATCCCCGAATCACGTTCTGGTGGGTTTAGATCTGATGTAACGATCGTTCTTTAACGATCCCGGCCATAATGAGTACAGGAGTGACAGAACCATTGTTGCCAATTCCGCGTGGAGCCCGGACGGCAGCAGCTTAGTGATATGCATGACTTATGCTCATGAAAGCGATCCTAAGAAATTCAGCCACCTTGCAATTGGCTTGCAAACCCCCCACCAAGACCCCATAGTGTGCGATAATTCGCACGTACCTTAACACGGGCAACCTCCGCCCGTGTTCCCTCTCAAGCCTTGGTCGCCTTATGGCGACCTTGGCAATTAATTAGCTAGCACTCGCTGGGTGGAGGTTGCCCGTGTTCTACTACACTATAGCACTTTCTAAGGGTCTCTGTAAATACAGGAGACCTTAAAATTTAACCTCCCCTCAACCACTAGCCGCGACATTGTAGGCTGCGCCTCGCAGAATTTGCCCTACCGGGATTTAAAGAGAGTCATGCAGATCGGCACCATCGATTCCAAGCTCCATCCCTAGGAGCGTGGCTAACTTATATCAATTACCGAGCAGAGATTCTGGCTTCTCAGATTAGCTAGATTGTGGGTCGACCTAGATGTAAAGCCGATCCTTGTCCACTTCCTCTCGTAGGAGGCGTAATTCTTCTTCCGTCGGCGGCTGATTCCGCTTCACATCATCTGGGATAACCAATGGAAAACCGGTGTTCTCAACCACCTGTTCCACCGTCACGCCGGGTTGAGTGGCTAGCAGCATCATACGCTTGGTATCTGGATGGTAGCCCATCACCGCCAATGTGGTAACTACGCGGTAGGGGCCTGTTCCGGGTGGCAGTCCGGCCGCCTCGCGCGCTCCCGGGCCAGTCAAGTAACCAGGGGTGGTGATGAAATCTACTTCTTCCACAAAGCGTCGCTGGTCATGGCGCATGATAGCGATCGTCTGCCAGCAGTGCGATCCAACATCGTTGGCTCCCCCACTGCCAGGCAAGCGAACCTTGGGATGGTCGTGGTCGCCGATTACTGTGCTGTTCAGGTTGCCAAAGGGGTCAATCTGCGCTCCACCTAAAAAACCATACTCGATGAAGCCGCGCTGAGCAGTCTCGACGATATCGCGAATACCTGAGGCGACAACCGCTTTATGGAACGTGCGTCTTTCGCCGACCGCCATAGGCAAGTCGTCCAAGATCGCACCTGTGCCCCCGAACTCAAAAATTGTGACTAGATTCGGCGCATGCATCTTTTGCGCCAGGGAGGCGGCCAACATGGGAACCCCTGTGCCAATGAAGGCGGTCGTGTTATCGGGCATCAGCCGCGAGGCGCTGCAAATCAGCAACTCGGTTGGATTGAACGCTTTCTCGCTCATGATCACCTCTCCGGTACGATTTCTTTAAGATACTGAAGCCGTTCCTCCCCGATGAGCGCTAGATACTCTTGGTGGTCTTTGACCCCATATATGTACTTATCGAGATAGGTTTGGGTGGTCTCCGGATCTTTTGAGGCCCCCACCCACTCCTTGATGTGCTCCTCATCACGCTCATAGACATAGCACATCTCTCCAGGGTGAGAACCATAGGGAGCTTCGATAACTGCATCGACCAGGTAATAAGGTATGAGAGTACGATCAGGATTACGGCGGATTTCCTCGTTGGGTACGATCTCCTCTGTGCTGACGATGAGGGTCTTCGAGGCACGCGCTAGCTCCGCGCAGAAGCCCTGGATGCCGTCAACCTGAGCGTTGCCACACATATCTGCGCGGTGAACGTGGATGATGCCCACATCGAGGACCAATGCCGGCAGCAGACAGATCGGTACGCCGGTAAAAGGACATTCAACCACCTTGGCCGCGCTATATTTTAGCGTGTCGGTTCCAAGCATCGAGCGCACGGGGATGAAAGGCACTCCCATTGCGGCGGCTTTAAAACGCCATGCGATACCTGCGTTGCTCCATTCGACGCAGGTATCCACCCTTCCACTCTCCACCTCACGGCGTAAGCAATTGGAGATTCCATACACCTCCAAGCCGATGTAGGTGATATCGAGCGCCTTGACCAATCCTGCCGCGAGCAATATATCCAGCTCATAGACCCCTTGCCCGGCAACACGCAGGTCCTTCACTCCCTGGCGAACGATCTCATTCACCACAGACTGGGGGCAGCGCACCGTGCCGTAGAGCTCGGTGCCAATGTAGTCGCCCTGGTGAATGAACCGACGCACCGCTTCTGCTTCGGTCATCCGCTTGTCCACCATTGCTTTCTGCTTCTTGCGGTTCCACTCTCGGAACGCATTTATATCCGGTGGCTGGATGAGTTCACCTATGCCCGATTGGATCACTTCCATGTTGCCTCCTCTTTTGATTCTTACTGCGCGATTGTAGGTCAATTCCCACCCATCTACAACTCTCACAATTTGTGGAGGTGGCTTGTACTCCTCCACTACATAACTGGCTAGATTCTGAATTCGCCTGATTGGTCAGCACAGTATTACAAACGTTAGACCTTCCCCAAACCAGTCTACTAGCTTAGAATCAGTATATCCTACAGACTGAGGCGGCTATGAATATAATTCACTTGCCAGCAAGCATCGCTTCGATACTAAGCTCGATTTCCACCCTCCTTCATACCAATGAGGCTTACCTCGATCCAGGTTCCGGTAGTTACCTGCTTCAGCTGCTACTTGCTGGCCTGCTCGGAAGTTTATTTGTGGTAAAGGCTTCCTGGGGGAAGATCAAAGGATTTTTCCAGCGTTTATTCGGTCGCGGTGAAGAAACCCCACCTGATGAAGAATAGCCAGCGCCTAGCCGCTTCTTTCCGAGACCCAAGCGGCTTTATATTTAGACATAACAGTACACTCTACCGGCAGATCAACACAACTTATCGGGATAACTACAAAATCCTTATGAATTCTGGGCTCTATGATGATTTGATCAGAGCCCAGTTATTGATTCCCCACGAGGAGGTTGCTATAGAGCCGGCTGAACCTTCAATTGCATATAAGGTCATACGGCCGGAACCTTTGCAATTCATCTCCTACCCCTATGAACGGTGTTTCAGCCAAATTAAGGATACCGCCCTAACCACTCTAGCCATTCAGAAACGAGCTCTCAAGCATGGCATGTCGCTCAAAGATTGCAGCGCTTATAACATCCAATTCCATCGTGGCCGACCAGTATTCATCGATACGCTTTCTTTCGAGAGCTATCGTGAAGGAGAACCCTGGGTTGCATACCGTCAGTTCTGCCAACATTTCTTATCACCATTAGCATTAATTGCGCACCGAGATGTACGCCTGAACCAATTATTGCGAGTTTATATCGACGGTATTCCTCTTGATTTGACCAGTCGCTTGCTACCTGCCCGAACCAAACTCAACTTCGCCCTCCTATCACATATACACCTGCACGCCGCCAGCCAGAAGCACTATGCCGACAAGACAGTCGATAAATCCAAGATTGCTCGTCGTATGAGTCGAACCTCGTTTTTGGGATTGATCAATAGTCTAGAATCTGGTGTCCGTGGGCTACACTGGAAACCTACTGTGACAGAATGGGGAGACTATTACCAGGATATGGACAGTTACACTCCCAAAGCTCTCGAGCATAAGCAGGAATTAGTAGATCAATGTCTCGACCTTATTCAACCAGACGGTGTATGGGATCTTGGGGCAAATGTTGGTTTATTTAGCCGTTTTGCAAGTACCCGTGGAATCCCCACCTTAGCTTTTGATATCGATCCCGTCGCCGTTGAGCGGAATTACCGCGCTTGTAAAGCTGAACAAGCTACTTCCTTGCTGCCATTGCTTTTAGATCTGACCAACCCGAGCCCCAGCCTGGGCTGGCACTACAAGGAGAGGATGTCCCTACTAGATCGAGGGCCCGCAGACGCCATTCTCGCGCTAGCCCTGATACATCATTTGGCCATATCCAATAACGTGCCCCTTGATTGGCTGGCAAATTTTTTCCATCAACTTGGCTCCTGGCTGGTAGCGGAGTTTGTCCCCAAGTGCGATAGACAAGTGAAACACCTCCTGGCATTCCGTGAAGATATCTTCCCCAATTACACCCATGCTGGATTCGAGCGCGCCTTTAGCAATCATTTCACTATTCACCAGAAGACCCAAATCCAGGAATCGGAACGAGTGCTGTATTTGATGAAAAGACGCGAATAGCCTGGCTTCCCCCGAACTTGAAATTCAATACAAGTAGTCCCAGATTTTACGCCTGCGTAAGGTACGTACACTGAAGGGTGCGATTAAACCCTTACTTTCAAACCAAGGCCAACTTACGCTGAAACGGAGAATATCCCCCACGAAATAATATCTGCCCGTGTTCCATATAGACGGTCCCGAGGAACTTTAGTAGGAGTAATTGGAATCGGTATATCAACAGTATGGTATCATTACCCATTCCGCCTGTTTATAAGCACCCTTGAAAGACCTTATGAATGCACTGAATAAACTACCCTAGAGGAGTAGAGATGGGCATATGTGGGGGTCCTCTTCTCGCGGTTGACTTTTTTTCAGTAGAGTCATCTTAAATAAACACATTAATTGAGGGGGCTGTTTGAAAATGC
>Ga0209986_10003262_pt1 | contig 14314 bp, 15 predicted proteins | sample BlataG_FD_183168 | JGI IMG/M metagenome (GOLD analysis project Ga0209986, IMG submission 183168) | Deep subsurface microbial communities from Black Sea to uncover new lineages of life (NeLLi) - Black_00105 metaG (SPAdes) (version 2) | ecosystem: Environmental > Aquatic > Marine > Oceanic >...
CGCAAGCGCGCGCGGCTATCAGGCTTTGCCGTTTTGGCTGCCGTAGCAAAAGCTCCGTCAGGAACGTCAGTCTTCGACGCTGTGCGAAACTCCTTATGGCAACTTCTCATTGCCGAAGGTCACGTCGCTGGCACAGTTCTCTGACCGAGCGATTCGCCGTAAGATACACCCTCAACCGCTCAAGGAGCCAAGCAAATGTCCGATCAGTTCCCTCTCAAGCCCGACGCCTTCACCGGCGGCAGCCGTCTTACCGCACAGCAGAGAAGCGAAGGCGGCGCTGCAGCGCCGCTTTTCGAGCTGCTGAACGAAGCCGCCCGCGGAGTGTCCGGTGACCTTTCCGTGGCACCCGGCGCTGCGGCAGTCGACCTTTCGGCCCTCACCGCCGAGCAGCTTGCGCCGCTGAATGGCGGAGTAACGCGAGTCACCGGAGCCGTGGCTGACATCACGCTACCGCCCATCGCCACCACGCCCGAAGGTTGGAGCCACACCTTCATCTCGGTCGACGGTACCGCGAGCACACAGACCATCTCGCCGACCGGCGCAGACACGGTGAACTCCGCGGTCTCGTTGGACTTCAGCTACGATCATCAGGCCATCAAGGTCTACCGCCCCGCCGCCGGTGCTGACTGGGTTGTTGCTGCGTAAGCCACATTCGGCGGTCTGCCTAGCGGGCTGAGGTAGACTCTTCTAATGGGCAGCCGCAACGAAAACAAGGTACCGGAGACCGAAGGCCCGTCCGCAGCAAGCACGGCGGAGGCACTGGTCAAGGCCAGCATTCTCGGTTCCGGTCGTGACGGCACGGAGCAGTCGAACGTACTGCAGACGCCCGACGAGCAGCGCACGCTGTACTCCCACGCGGGGGCCATTGAGCCCCCACTAGACCCGTTGTCCCTGGCAAACCTGCTGGAGATGTCGGGTGCTTTGCGTTCCAACGTCGACGCCTACTCGGTCAACATCGACTCGTTTGGTCACCGCTTCGAGCCGCTGCTGGACCTCGAGTCCGATGAAGCGTTCGACAAAGTGAAGCTCGCCATGGTGCAGGAACGCTTGCTTGGGCTGCACGTAGCTCCCGACGAGGACGACGTGGACAAGGTGTTACGCCTCGCCAAGAAGCCCACCGGGTACAGCACCCACGATCGCATTCCCGACCCTGGCGCCGACCTGCCCGACCCCACCGACGCGGAAGTCGAAGAGCGTATGGTGAGCATCCGCCGGGAGATGATCCGCGAGCGCATCGCCGTCGAAAAGTTTTTCTCGTTCTGCACGGTGGACGAGTCGTTCGAGAAACTGCGTATGAAGATGCGCCAGGATCTCGAGACCACGGGTAACGCCTACTGGGAAGTCCTGCGCAACGCCGACGGCGAGATCGTTCAGTTCGACTACGTGCCGAGCTACACTGTGCGGCTGCTACCGACCGAGCAAGTACCGCAGAAGGTGAAGATGCCCGTGCGGGCGACCTTGATCACCACCACCGATGAGTTTGTCAACAAACGCTTCCGTAGGTTCGCCCAGGTCGCGCAAGGCCCCACGCGAGACAAGAGCTTGGTCTGGTTCAAGGAGTTTGGCGACTCCCGGCTGTACTCACATCTCACCGGCAAGCAATACGCCACCGAAGCCGCCATGCGAAAAGCGGAACCCGACGCGCGGCCGGCGACGGAGATGATCCACTTCAAGATCCACAGCTCCCGGTCGGCCTACGGGCTGCCGCGCTGGGCGAGCGAGATGCTTGCGGTGGTCGGCTCCCGGCACGCTGACGAGATCAACCTGGCGTACTTCGAGAACAAGTCGGTCCCCCCGCTCGCCATCCTGGTGTCTGGTGGGCGGCTAGTGAAGGAGGACGTCGCGCGGCTCGAGGACTTCATCAAGAACGAGATTCGCGGCAAGCGCAACTTCCACAAGATCATGATTCTGCAGGCCGAGTCAGGCGACAACGCGACTCCTGGGCTGTCGACCGGCCGAACGAAAATCGAGCTCAAGCCGCTGACCGAAGCGCAGACCAACGACGCACAGTTCATGAACTACAAGGAGAAGAACACCGATGCGATCGGGATGGTGTTCCGACTCCCGAGGCTGCTTCGCGGCGACGCCCGCGACTTCAACCGTGCCACCGCACAGACGTCGTTGGAGTTCACCGAGCAACAGGTGTTCAGCCCCTTGCGTAAGGACTTCGACCACTTCGTCAACCGCTGTGTGATGCCGATGCTCGGCGTCAACTTCTGGCGATTCGTGTCCAAGGGGCCGGACTTCAGCGACCCGTCGGCGTTGCTGGAGCAGGTCAACGAGACCGCGAAGTCCAACTTCCTCACCCCGGAAGAGCTCCGCGAGATCGCCGGCCGGGGATTCGGTGTCGACTTTCCCAAGCTCGACCAGGACTGGGTGACGCGCCCCATCTCGCTCACCTTGGCGGGGATCTCCACCGCTCAGGTCGACCCTGCGGCGGCGAGCGCCAGCAGAGAAGCGAGCGACCCGGACCCCGCCGCAGGCACGGACGACCGCCCGCCCCCGGAGGCCGAAGACCCCGTGGCCAAGAAGGCCGACGAAATGATCGCGCTCGCCAAGGAGTTCGCTCGCCGTGAGTGGGAGGTCGCAGCCGATGCACGGCGTGACGCCTAGCGTTTGCGGGTGCGTGCACACGGAGTGGGGCAAGGCCCGGCGTGCTGCAAACCATTTGCTCAAGTCAGCGTTTCGCGTCGACTTGCGCAAAAGCCTGAACCCGCTCGACCAAGACGACTTCCTACTGATCATTGCGCAGTTGAGTGACCAACTGCGAGCGATCACGGGGCCGCTAGAAAAGCAGGCGGTGCGCACCGCCTTGCGAATGCTCGACGTGGACTTCGCGACGCTCACCTCGGCTGAGCTCGGGCGGATCGTTCATGCGACCAACCTGTCGATGATGGGCATCCCGGCTCGCGTGATGCCAGAGATTCAGGCAACGCTACGCGCCGACACGACCGAGACCGTGGCGCAGACCAAGATCCGCTTGGCGGGTACGTACAACCTCGCCATCAGCACCACGTTCGACGCGGTAGATCAGAACATCGTCGACGCGCTCAGCCGTGTTGGCGGATGGGTCACCGACGAGTACGGGCGGCGTGCCGCGTCGTTCACCACCGGCGTCGAGCGCATCGTTGCCCGCGGTATGGCCGAGGGCCTCCGTAACGAGGAGATCGCCAAAGACCTTCGAGCGCACGGACGTTCGGTTGCCATCGACCAACCGCGAGAATACTGGCGTCTCGTCGCTACGAACGCATCCAACCGCGCTCGCGGCTGGGGAAACGTTCGCGGCATGGACGAGGCCGGCATTGCGAACATGGTCTACTCGGCCGTGATGGACGAGCGCACGACCGACATTTGCCAGGCGCTCGACGGGACCGTGTTCCCGGTCAGCCGTGGGCTGGCCGCTTACGCCGACCTGGAGACCGCAGCGCAAGCGGACCCGCAGGCAGCCGAGGTCTTGTGGCCTTTCGTGAAGGAGCGCTCGCTCGGCGGCGGCGTCAAAGAGATGTTCGTCGAGCCCCGTGGGGGTGCGCGCACCGTGCTCGGTCAGCGGACTCCGACTGGCTTTCAAGGTATGCTCTCACCCGACCAACTCGCTGCGGCCGGCGTGATTGTTCCACCAGTCCACCACCACTGCCGGTCGACGCTGATTCCAGACATCTGATCATGCACTCGTTCCTGCGCACACTTACCACGGATCAACGCAAGCGGGTCGTCGACGCGATCACCAGCGCGTTGGAGATCACCTTCACCGAAGACGGCGCGCGCCAAACACAAGCCGAGATCAAACGCCGCTTCGAGATGTGCTTGGCAATGGTCGCCGAGCTGCGCACCGACCTTCGCTGGTCGTTTGCGCGGATCAGCGATACGCTACCACTGGGCGCGCGCCAAACACAGGCCGAGATCAAACGCCGCTTCGAGATGTGCTTGGCAATGGTCGCCGAGCTGCGCACCGACCTTCGCTGGTCGTTTGCGCGGATCAGCGATACGCTACCCACTGCGTTGCGCGCCAAACTCGACGGCGCGGACTGGAACCCTTCAACTCGCAACTCGTGGACCAAAGACGAGACCACGGGATTGATCCTTCCCCCCGGAGCCAGGTAGCTCCGAAACCCCAGGAGCCAGATGCCCAACCTCAAGGAAACCTTCGCCGCCATCGACAAGGAGCTCTCCGGGCTTCTCGATGACTCGTCCCCGCAGACCGCCGCCATGACGGCTGAGCAGTTCGTCGTGTACGTGCAGGACCAGCTCACTCTCGCCAAGTCGGACTCCGACCCCAGCGCGCGGATCTCCGCGCTGCGTGAGGTCGTGTCTCTCGCCAAGGCGTATAGCTGGGAGGACAACGACACGATGTCCGTTCCGGTGTTCAGCGGCGAACTCAGCAAGCCCGGCCAGTCCGCCGCTGCGGAACGCATCGCCGAGCACCCCGGCATGGGCCTCGGGTCTTCGGTGCCGCAGGGTTCCACCCCCGCCCCCGAAGGTAGCGCCTTCGCTGGCGCCGCCGGACCTTCCGGCCCGGCCAGCAACACCGCTTCCCCCGCTGCCCGGTACATGCCCCCGGCCACTCCGCAGTCGGAGCCCGCGAGCCCGTCGGAGGGCTTCATGGCGAAGGCTGCCGCGCTGTTGGAGAAGTCCGCCGACGGCGCTGCGCTCATGACCGAGCTCAAGGCCATGCTCGACGCCGAAGCGCAGCCCGGCGACGGTGCTGCCGCGAAGGCCGAAGCCGCCGCTGCCGCGAAGGACGAGGGCTGGCCTCTCGACCTGGCGACCGAGGCGTTCCTCGAGAACAAGCCCGCGGTGCGTAGCGAGGACGACTTCGGTGCCGACCCCAGCGGGCTCGGCCGCGGCAAGATCATCTTCGACTGAGCCCCCATGCGCGCACGAGTACGCAAAGACGTCTCAGCCCCCACGCTGCGGAAGGCTACGCCGACCGTGCCGTGGTCCGTTCGCGTTGCGGGCACACTGCCTCGCGGTGCTCGTGTCTCGAACCCTCTGCTCGGCGAAGAGCCAGCAGGTACGGTTGCAGTGTTCGATCTCGGGATGCCGCACGACTTCGAGGTCTTCGCCAAGGCCGAAGAGGCCGACGCGGCACTCTTCGTCGACGTGGAGCCGTGGGCGGATCACTTGCTCGACCGCGGCTTCTCGCTCTTCACTATCGACGGCGATGACACGGTGCTCGCCGCGAACTACAAGCTGCCCGAGGCACCGTGGCTTTCGATCACGAAGGCGGGCAAATACGACCACATCGACTTTAAGCCACCGCAAGGTGTCGCCACCGCTGCGGCGAAGGGGTTGGAGTATCGGAAGAAGGCGGGCGGCAAGGGTGGGCTGTCGACCTCCGAAGCCGCGGAGCAAGGCGTCGGCAGTGGTGTCGCGCGTGCGGCCTCCCTCAAGAACCGGCAGAACCAGTCACCCGACACCGTGCGTCGGATGAAGGCGTTTTTCGATCGGCATGAGGGCAACAAGGGAGTCGATCCGAAGTTCAAGGGCGAGCCGTGGAAGGACCGTGGGCACGTCGCTTGGCTTCTTTGGGGAGGCGACCCCGGTCGGTCGTGGGCGAACAAGATCGTCGGGCAGATGGACGCGGCCGACAAGAAGTCCGAGAAGGGCATCAAGGTCGAAGTCGAGATCGAGATCGGTGAGGATGATGAGCCCGAGATGGTCCCGGTGCTGAAGCCTTCTGCCGGCTTCGAGAACTTCGACGCTGCCCGCTACGGCGCGTCCGTGTTCCAAGTGGACGGCTGCGACCTGCTTTTCGCGGCCACCTACGAAATCGACGCTGGCCTCGCCTTCGTCAAACGACTCGCCCCTGAGCAGTCGCCCAAGTTCCTGCAGCCCCGCAGCGACGTGCCCGCGCACGACGTGGGCCTGCTGACCAAAAGCGCCGAAGTGATCAAGTTTGAGGACGAGACCGAGGAGCGTTACATCCTCGGCGTCGTCCTGGAGCCTGATGAGTTGGATTCGCAGAACGATACGATCTCCGCGGAAGAGATCCGTCGCGCCGCTCACAGGTACATGGAGGAGCACGGCAATGTAGGGCTACAGCATCAAGTCTTCGTCAACGACAAGATCAAGATCCTCGAGTCGTACATCGCCCCCACCGACCTCAACATCGGTGGGCAAACGGTGAAGAAAGGGACGTGGCTGATGGCCTTTCGCGTCCTGTGCGACTCCATCTGGGGCGCCATCAAAGACGGGACACTGACGGGCCTGTCGATCGGTGGCACCGGGCTGCGCATCGCAGTGTCTTGACTCCACGCTCACTACCCGTACACACTACAGTTCAGCTATGCCGACGAGTGAGACGACCTACGTACTGGCTGACCTCGATGTCAAAGAGGTGAGTGTCGTCGATCGTGGTGCGAACAAGCGCCAGCTCCTCGTCATCAAGAACGCCGAGAACGCCATGCCGACCAAGCCCGAAGTTCCCGAGGCGGAAGCCACCCCCGCAGCCTCACCCGCTCCCGCGCAGGCGGTCGAGCAGGCTGCCCCCGACAACGACGGCCTGATCGTAGGCATCCCGGAAGGTGTGGCGAAGAGCCTGGCCTCCGCGTTCGGCGAGATGTCACAACGCCTCAGCGCCCTTGGAGAAGCCGTCAAAGCGGCCCCTGCCGGCGAAGGCGGTGTCACCGACAAGTTCAAGGGCGAGGTGATGACCATCTCGTCCGCCCTGCGACAGCTCATCGGCGCCGAAAAGTCCGGCAAGCTCGGCGAGCTGCTCGAAAAGGGTGGCTTTATGGACTCTGCGTACTCCGTCAGCAAGATGCCCCCGACGGACATGGCACCTGAGTACGTGATGACCGAGCAGGGTCTCATGATGAAAATGCCCGCGGAGGCCATGAAGCAGATGGCTTGCGGGTACTCCATGGAGAAGATGTACTCCGCCGAGAGCGCGCTGTACGACGGCGACCTGCTGTCGTGCTGCGTCGAGTTGTACATCTGCCTCAAGGCCCTCAGCCCGTTCATCCCCAGCGACAGCGAGATGCCGCAGCCAATGGCGATGGCGATGCGGCTTTTCAGCGGCGAACAGCCGACCGTGAAGCAGTACGCCACGAACCAGCCGCAGCCCTCCATCGCGGCCGGCGTGCCCACTGCCAAGCACCCCGAGAGCGCACCCGTGCCCGGCATGGGGTCGAGCGAAGGCGACCTCGCCAAAGCGGGCCGCAAGCTCGCCGGTCCCAAGCTCGACAAGCTCGAAGGTGTGCTCGCTCAGCTCGCGTCCCTCGTGTCCGAACTGCAGCCCGCGAACGTGCCCGCCTCCGGTGAGGTCGCCAAGGCCGACTCCGCTGCACGGGACAAACTTCTCCAACTCGCTCGCTTGGCGAAAGCCCAAGCGGACGAGATCAAGATGCTGCGCTCGGCACGACCCGTCGGAAACGCGGGCCCCGTCGAGGGCGACAATGGCCAAAGTTCGTCCGGCGAGGTATCCTGGCCCGACGATCTCAACGATCTCGACGACTCCGACCTGTAGGTCGGCCAACCCACTCCACAGAGGACACTACAATGCCCGACGGTCTCACCCCCAACCGCAGCATTCTCACGAAGGCCGATCTCTCCCTTGCGGACCTTCTGACGGATGGCGGTCTGCTCGTCCCCGAGCAGGCGCAGCGATTCCTTCGACTCCTCATCCGCAAGAGCGTGGTCATGCCGATGTCCACGGTCGAGCCGATGCGCTCCCCCGAAAAGGAGATCAACAAGCTCCGTTTCGCTGGTCGCATCCTGCGTGCGGGCCAGTCCGGCCAGGCTCTCGGTGTGGCCGATCGGTCCAAGCCCGACCTGTCGCAGACCACCTTGCAGTCCAAGCTGTTCAAGGCCGAGGTGCGGCTGAACAACGAGACTCTCGAGGACTCGATCGAGCGCGGCAACCTTCGCAACACCGTGATGCAGCTCATGACGCAGGCCGTGGCCCGCGACATGGAGGACATCCTGATCAACGGTGACACCACCGACCCCGATCCGTTCTTCTCGCAGTTCGACGGTGTGCTTCGCCAGGCGACCAGCAACATCGTCAACGCCGGTGGCGTGAAGCTGAACAAGGCGATCCTCCGCGATCTGCAGAAGGCGCTGCCCACCGAGTTCCTCGTGAACAAGCTGGAGATGCGCTACCTGACCAGCGTGGACGCGGACATCGACTACCGCGACACCCTGGCCGATCGGGCCACCCCCGGCGGCGACTCGGCCCTCGGTGCGATGGCCAACTCCGAAGCCATCGTGGGCTACACCGGCGTTCCGGTCGTGCCCGTGCCCCTGTTCCCCGGTGATCGTGCCGACGTGCCCATGGCTCCCGGCATGACCAATGTGCTGTTCCTCGACCCGAAGAACATTCACGTTGGCATCCAGCGGGAGATCAGGCTCGAGACCGACAAGGACATCTCGGCCGGCGAGGTGCTCATGGTGATCACCCTTCGCTTCGACGTGAAGTACGCCGAGGAGCTGGCCGTCGCCAAGGCCATCAACGTGCTCGTCTGATCGAGCTGAAAGGACACGCAGACCATGGCACTCGGAACTCCCACTCTCGAAGCGCGACAGGGCCAGACGACCCTTCGCCCCAACTTCATCACCTACCTGCAGTTCGTGGGCGACGACGCCTACGCCACCGGAGGCACCGCGGACTTCAACGCCTTCGTCGGCGCCGCGCTCGGCATCAACGCCACCGTCTCCGCGGTCTCGGGCTACGGCAAGACCGCGGGAGTCGTCACCCACCTGCTCGAGTACGACGCCTCGGAAGACAAGCTCCTGGTGTACGTCCTCTCCACCGGCGCGCAGGCGGCCGACGCCGCCGACCTCTCCGGCGTCACCTTCGACGCCATCGTCACCCATCACTGATCCTCCTTCAGTGGCCCACCTCGTGAGACCGCGGGGTGGGCTTTCTCACCACCCTCACAGTTCAACCCGGAGAACACCATGAGCCAGACCACCTACTTCGTTCGCCTTTGCCCCTACAACAAGCGGAGGGGCTTCCTCGCGCGGAACTACACCTACCAGGGGCAGCGCTTCTCGTCCCGGTGGGTTCGCGTGTCCGCGATGCGGGCCAAGGAGCTCGGTGAGCTCACGCAGCCGCACGATACCGAGATCGACATCCCGCTGTTCGAGATCAAGACCGAAAGCGAAGCCCTCGACCTGGAGCAGCGCGCACGCGACAACGGGGAAAAGATCACCGCTCGGGTGAAGGACGCCCCGGTCGTACCTGACAGCGCGTTCCGAGACGACCGCCCCAAGGTCAATCTCGAGACCGGCGCCATCGAGGAGCCTTCGATCGAGCCGGCGGAGACGGTCGAAAAGGTCTCCAAGATCGAAGAGGCGGACTTCAAGGACGACGACGATGTTGCCCCCGCCCCGTCCATTCGCTCGGGTAAGGCCCGCTCCCGCAAGTGAGCGCCTTGCCGGCGTGACCACTGTGAGCGAAACTTAGCGTGGCGCTCATGGTTCTCATGCACGGTTGGTCGCCGTGATGTGTGTGCCGCCCTCCCCGGTTCGCTGGGGAGGGCATTTTCTTGCTACCCTGGTTGCTAATGGACCTCGTTCGCGGACAGCCCAACAGCAAGACGAACCCTCGGGTGCTGTTCGCGTGGCAGTCCCCGAACGTGGGCGACTCACAGGAGATCGGCCCCCCGTTCCCCGGGCGGCAGCTCAAAGGCGGTTTCTTTCAGCCGTTCGCAGACCCGCTCACGTTTCGCGTGCTCGACCCAACTGGTGCCGAGGTCGTGGCGCCCACTGCGGTCGACCCCACCGACCCCGCGAATCAGCTCGACTCGCCTGACCTGGCGGGCAACGGGGGGAAGGGGCGCATCATCGTGCTCCCGTTCACCATCTCGGCGCCAAGCCCTCCGGGGGTCTACACGGTTGAGGTCACGTTCATCGTGAACCCCACCGGCGGCCCGGCACTCGATCCACAGACCACCTCGTACACGTTCCGCGTGCTCGACGAAGCACAGCCTTACGTGCCCGGTGCCTATGCGCAGATCGCAGACATGCTTGCGAATGGGTTTCCTGTTGGCAGCCCCGCGCCGACCGGCGGCTTCACGTTCGTGGATGCCGTGCGCGCCCTCAACCGTGCGACTCGGTTCGTCGAGGAAATCACCTCGCAGTTCTTCGAGCCGCGCTACCTCGTGCACGACTACGACGGCAAGGGCGGGCCTGGCATCCAGACTACTCACCCCATCGTCGGGCTGACCGACGTGGCGTTCACATTCACGACCTTCACCCCTGCGGACCTGCCGATCATGGAAGGCGACTTGCGGGTGTACAACCGACACATCCGACAGGGGTTGCTCAACCCAGACGACCGACAGAACCCGCGCATCGAGTTCCTGCGCTCGCCGGTCTACCGCTTCCCGCGTGGGCAGATCCTTGGAGACACCGACCTGCTCTCTGGCTCGGTCGGCTTCCCGGACTCACAGCAGAATGTGAAGCTCCGCGGTGTGTTCGGGTACACGGACCCCGACGCCAGCCCGTTCGGCAAGACCCCGGACCTGATCCGTGAGGTCACCTTGCGGCTCGCCGCGCGGTACATCGAGCCCCTTTGGCAGCAGCTTGGTGGTGCTGGAGGCAAGGTCGGTTTCGCTGGCCCCATCTCAGCAGAACGAACGCTCGACCAGTCCGTGAGCTTCGCCAACATGGGCAGCGAGTCGGGGGCACAAAACGCTTTCGCTGGAGTGTTCACCGGCGACCCCGAGATCGACCAGATCCTCGCCTTGTACATGGCGCCGCCTCGTTTCGGGAGTGCGTGATGGCCTACCGAGGACGACTCATCTGGCCGATGCAGGCCCGCATCTCCCGGCTCAACACGGCCGCGACAGCGGCGAACAACATCGGCGGGCAGCCTTCCGGGTACGACCGGATCTGGCGTGAGCCCGTGAAGACGGCAGCCGGCGCTGACTCTCGGGTGTACTTCCCACAGATCGCCATCCCGTGCCAGGCGCGGACGGAGATGGGGCCGTTCGACAAGCAAGTCCAGCTACCCAGCGGGCGTGAGCTTGAGTTCAAGGTGAAGGTGACGCTGCACTACGCGGACATTGAGGCAGCTGGCCTCGTCGGCGCAGACGGCTCGGCGGTGTTCCAGCCCAGCGACCGACTCGATGCCTTGTACCGCACCGATGGCGTGACGCTGCTGCGTAACTTCTCTGACGGCCCGCTGTACTGTGTGCACGTTCAAGACCGCTCGTGGGGGCTTAGCGGCCTCACGCGGAACTTGGTCATGCTTTACTTCGACGACCGCCAGGAGAGCGCACGATGAAGACCGGGGACTGGGCACTCGCGCGCGCAGCGACCGACCGCATGGGTGCGCGCATGGTTGCCGCCACGCAGAAGGCGACGCTGCAGGAGGCGCAGATGTACCGCGCGCTGGTCGTGCGCGCGTTCAACTCCCGAGGCAAGAGCAACGGGAAAGCGTGGCAACCGTTGCAGCCCGCAACGGTCAAGGCGAAGGGGTCGTCGAAGCCGCTCATCGACACCGGCCAACTGCGCAATAGCGTGCAGGTGATCAACGCCGGTGGCGTGATCTTCGTCGGTGTACCGAGCAAGGTACGGTCGACCACGGGCGGCCCGCTTGTCTCAATCGCCGCGGTGCACGAGTACGGGAAGATCATCGCGCAGCGCCGCGGGGACAAGATCGTACTCATCAAGATCCCCGCGCGGTCGTTCTTGACCGCCACCTACGACAAGCACTTCCAGCCCGCCGACGTGCGCAAGCGGTACTTCTCTCGCGTCGCGTTGGCGATGGGCGGAGCGTGGGCGGTCGCTGCCCCCGCCACCGCGCGACAGCTTGCCGCTGTCGGCATCGCGGAAGCCAAAGCCGCAGGGGGTCGCTGATGGCGGTTCCCACCTTGTCGAGCATCACCCCGGCTGCGGGTACGCCTACCGGCGGGCAGGTGATCGCTATTGTGGGGACCAACTTCCGGCTACCCACGCCTCCAGGGGCAGCGATTCCCGTGCCCGCTGCGCCTCCGCCTGTGCGGGTGCTGTTCGGTGCTACGCCTTCGCCAGACGTGGCGGTGGTGTCGAGCACGCGGCTTCTCGTGCGCGTGCCGAAGCGTGCGCTCCCGGTGGTGGGCCCGAACACGCTGGCGAGCGAGCTCGTCGACGTGACCGTGGAGAACATCGACGACTCAGGGGTGCTCATCCCCGGCGAGACCGTCACGGCAGACGACGCCTACGAGTACATTCGCCCACCGATTGCCGTGAACTTGGCCGGCAAGTACGGGGTGACCCGTGTGACCGAAACACTGGTCGACCTGCTGCGCTCCGAGTGCCTCGCGAACACGATGCCGGAGACGGGAACGGACTACGACCCGAACACCAGCACCATCAAGATCGAGTCGGCTCGCACTCCGCAGTTGGTCGTGACTGGACCCGACCTCGAGTTCAATGCGTTCTTCACCTTCCGCGGCGCGTACTTAGTACCCGGCCCGCAGGCGCTCGAAGGATTCCGCCGTCGGCGACATCGTGTGGTCGACTTGAACTACGAGATCGTCGGCGTCACCAATGACAGCATCCAGCTCAACAACTTGATCGAGGTGCTGGCGCTGGTCGTTGAGCGTAACCCCACGCTTCGCTTCGAGCTCACGCCAGGCCAAGGCGACTTCATTGACCTGGAGATGCGCTGGACCTCCGACCCGAGCTACGAGCGACAAGGTGCCGACCCCGGGCTCATCTCCGACCTTCGAGTCTTTCGCGGTGCGCTGCAGTTGCGCGGTTACCCGCTGCGCCAGTTCCCCGGTGTTGATCAAGACGCCATTCAAGAGGTCGGCTTCGAGGTCGACATCACCACCCTTGAGGCACCCACACAGATCGGCGACAATCTGCCGGATACCCAAGGAGCCCCGACTCGCTCGCCACCCGACAGTGGCGTATGATGGAGGCGCTGCTCTTCGCAGGAGACCAAATGATCGACCTCAAGAACCGCTGCCGCGAGGCGAAGACCTACCAGTACCCTCGGGATGTGAGCGCCGGCCCGGTGCGCCCCCAGGTCATCAACGTTCACCGCGGGCACCTCAACCCGAAGAACGGTGTCGTGACCGTGCAGGAAAAGGCGCAAGCCATCGGTGGCGTTCTGCACCTGCCCCCGCGCGGCGAGGTCACCCGTCTCCCCGACGCGCTGCTCAACCACCCGGTGCTACAGCGAGACATCGAGGCCCGCCTCGTGGTCGTGCGCAAGTACCCCAACCCCACCACCGCCGCTTCGGTCGCGCCGGTCGAGGAGCCCGAAGCTCCCGCCGCCAAGCCCGCCGGTCCCCAGCACACCAGCACCAAGCGTCGCCGACGCTAGGAGTGAGCCATGAGCAACGCCCTTCTCTCATCCAAGATCGTCATCAACGAAGAGCCACCGCGCATCCGCAGCTTCACGGCGCTGCCCACCGCTGTGCTCGGCATGGTCGGCATCGCGGAGCGCGGCCCCATGGATAAGGCGGTGCTCGTCACTTCCTTCGACGAGTTCGTCAACACCTTCGGCGGCTACACGCTCGAGTCTCGTGACACCGTGGCCGCGGTCGAAGGCTTCTTCGAGGAGGGCGGGCAGTTCCTTTGGTTCGTCCGCACCGCGCGGCACACTGACATCAACGACCCCAACTCCAACGAGGCCCTCTCGGCGACGGGCGAGGCGGACACGAACGCCGCCGCCGCTGCGCCTCCGGTCGTGCTCGGAAACCTGGCCGCCCCGTTTTCGCTGGTGGACGGAGACACCATCTCCATCTCCCTGAACGGAGCAGCTGGCGTGGTGTCGACCTTCAACGCTGCGCCCGCGACCGTGGACGCCACTGCCACTGGCACCTACACGCTGGCCACCCGTGCGACGCTGACTTCGGGCAACTCGGAGACCTTCGCGCTCACGAACGGCAACACGCTGCTGATCAGCGTGGACGGTGAAGCGGACCAGACCGTCACGTTCAACACCGCGGACTTCGGGTCCATCGGTGCTGCAACCGCCGCTGAGGTCGCTGCGGTGATCCTCGCGCAGACCACCGACGTTGGCGCTGTCGCCTCCGGCGGAGACGTGGTGCTCACGAACACCCGCAGCCTGCTCAACTCCCGCACCCTCGAAGTGACCGGCGGCACCGACGCCGCCGCGTTCGCTTTCCCAGGCGTGGCGGCTACCGGCACAGGTGAAGGCGACACCGTGCTCGTCTCGGTGGACGGTGAGGCGGACCAGACCTTCACGGTCTTCCTCGCGGACTACTCGGACATCGAGAACGCCACCACCGCCGAGGTCGCTGCGGCCATGACCGCGCAGCTCACCGACGTGGTCGCGTCCGACGTGTCGAACACCGTCCGGCTGACCAACTCTCGGGGCAGCGGCACCAGCTTCTCGATCGAGGTGACC
>Ga0209986_10003263_pt1 | contig 14310 bp, 7 predicted proteins | sample BlataG_FD_183168 | JGI IMG/M metagenome (GOLD analysis project Ga0209986, IMG submission 183168) | Deep subsurface microbial communities from Black Sea to uncover new lineages of life (NeLLi) - Black_00105 metaG (SPAdes) (version 2) | ecosystem: Environmental > Aquatic > Marine > Oceanic >...
ACCGGCTCATCATCCACCGGCTCATCGTCAACCGGCTCATCGTCAACCGGCTCGTCGTCAACTGGCTCGTCGTCAACCGGCTCGTCGGGCTCGGCGGGGGCATCGTCTTCCGCCGTCGGCAGCGGGTTCGGGTCGAGTGTCGGCAGCTCGGTCGCGGGGCTGCCGAGCAGGCCGACAATCCGCTCGACTTCAACGGCATCTGCCGGCACGATCGCCGCGCCCACCGACAGCCCGAGCAGTTGCTGAATCTCCGCATTGGTCAGGCCGATGATCTCCTCGCCCACCTCGGGGCCGGGGTCGTCCGGGGTCAGCTGGGCCGGCATCTCGGGAAAGAGCACATGATCGGCCTGCTGCTGGAAGAAGTAGAGCTGCTGACCGGCATAGGGGCCGAAGTCGAGCAGCACCTGGTCGTCGAGAAAATAGTGCTCGTTGGCCGAGTCGGCAGCCGGCCGCTGGTCGGCGTCCATCTCGACGTACACCCGGTCGATTGTCTCGCCGTTGACGACGCCCTGCTGCAGGTCGCCGAAGGCGATGTCGCCGGTGAACAAGAGCCGCCGGCCGAGCTGCCGCGGCTCGGTGACCATGAAGTCGACGAGGTTGTTGAACCGGCCGCCGTCAACCGTGACCACGCCGCTGCGGGGCACCGAGAAGCCGACCTCATAGCCCTCGATCTGCAGGTTCTCGTAGCGGTGGGTGCCGCGGTTGTAGAAGTTGAGGGCGTCGAAGCCGGTGTCGCCGAGGCCGTCGGCCGGGCCGATGATCTCGATGTTCCGGAAGATCGTGTCGACCGTGTAGTTGATCCGCATGCCGTTGGCGTTGCCCCAGAGCTGCATGTCCTCCATCACGCTCGGCTGGAACTGCAAGGCTGCCTGCGGCTCCTGTTCTTCCTCGATCACGATGAAGGTGCGGTGGTAATAGATCTGGGCCCCGAGCGCCGAGCCGTAGGCGGTGTTGCCACTGAAGGGAGCCAGCGGGGCGAGCGTGACCGGCACGTTCTCGGCCCCCTCCGCCGCCGCCGGGTCGGGCAGATTGGCCGAGGAGAAGGTGCTGATGCCGAGGCCGTCCTCGAAGAGGGCCTCGGCGTAGAGGATCAGGCCGCTGCCGGTCGCCCCGGAGGCGATGTTGTTCTCAACCCGCACGCCCGGGCCCTGTAGCCAGAAGCCGTCGCCGGCATGGCCGAAGTCGCCGTGAATCTGCCGGGCCTGCGGCTCTTCCCGCGAGCCGTGCATCTTGATTGCCAGGTTGCCGACGAACGAGCCGATCTCGTCCCCGGCCTCGGTGTTGAAGGCCGCCCCGGTCACGTCGAAGGCGACGTTGTCGGTGAAGTCGACATGGCTTGAGTGATTGACAAAGCCCCAGCCGGGGTTGCCGTTCACCACGCTGCCGGTGACGGTCGCCGGGGCGGTGTTGGCATTGGTGCCGGTGCGATGGAAGTGGATTGAATAGCGGCCGGTGGCATTGCGGCCGGTGCCCTCGACGAATTCGCCCTCCTCGTCAAAGTAGGGCGGGTCGAGGATCTCGAGCTTGTTGGTGCGGCCGAGATCATTGAAGGCGGCGTTGGCCACCTGCACGTCGGGGTTGTGCATGAACATCACATGGCCTCGCCGGCTGAGGGCCGGGTTCTCCGACGTGAAGACGACATTGCGGGTGAGGTTGGCAACATGCACCGCCAGGTCGGCCCGCGGCGGCAGGTGGTCGTACCGCAGCGGCTGGTCGAACGAGACGGTCGCCCCGGCGATGCCGGTGACGGTGACGGTCTCCTCGCCGGTGGCGTCGGCCCGGGTGCCGGCGACGACCAGACGGTCGCCCACCTGCCAGCCCTGCGGCGCGGCGGCCAGCTCAAGCACGGTGTCGCCCGCCCGCGGCGGGGTGGCCAGCGTGGCAAACGAAGTCTTCGCCGCCCCGTGGATGCGGGTGGTGCCATGAAAAATCGCTCCGCGGCCAAGCTGCCGGGGATCGACTGCCGGGTCGATCTCGCCGAGGTCGGCAAAGACAATCCGGGCCGTGGCGTCGGGCTGTAACGGCCGTTCCGGCGTGCCGATTTCGACGAGGCTGCCCATGGCCGAGACCAGCGTATCGACCCGCAGTTCGGTGGTCGTCGTCGGGTCAAACCGCAACGTGCCATCGACCCGCAACGTCTTCAGCTCGGCTGCGAAGACACCGTCGACGGTCACGGTCAGCCCGGCCGGCACCAGTACGCGGGCTCCGGCGGTGGGCAGCACCCCGTCGGCCCAGGTTGCAGCTGCCGACCAGGGGCCCGAGGCGACCGCGGCGTGGGTGACCGCTGCCGGGTCGGCCAGGCCCATCGCTGCCATGTGGCCCGGCTGCAGTGCTGGCTGATCGCCATGCGGCATGTCGCCGTGCGTGGCCGCGGCGAGGAACGGCTCGAGGGCGGCGGTATACCGGGCTGCCACAAACTCGGCTCCGGCCTGGTTGTAGTGGATGTCATCGGCGAGCAGCGCGTCGGTGAAGCCGGTCTGCATGTCGACGGCGACCACCTGCGACTCGGCCGTTGTCTGGCTGGTGGCGATCAGGGCGACGTCGGCCCGCAGCTGCGCAAAGGCACTGGTGTATGCCTCGGTCATGAAGTCGGCCCGACCGGGTGCCGGCTGCTCGACGATGACGGTGACGCCGGGGTTGTCCTGCTGTAGCACGTCGATGATGCCGTTGATGTTGGCGAGGGTCTGGTCGTAGTCGAGGCCCTCGAGAATGTCGTTGCCGCCGGGGGAACTCAGCAGCACGATGTCGGGTGAGCCGGTCTGCCCAAGCCAGCCGCCGAGGCCGGCGAGAATGTCGCCCGAGGTCCAGCCCGAGCGGCCCTCGTGGTCGGTGTCGAAACTGTGGGTGGCCAGCTCTGGATACGACGCGTCGTCGGACTGCGTGCCGATAAAGTCGACGGCCCAGCCGTTTGCCATCAGGTCTTTCCAGAGTTCGTAGCGGTAGCTTTCAAAGGCCGGCCGGTCCCCGGCGACCCGCGACGCCCCCAGCGGCAGGATGGTGACGGGTGGCTGGGACATGTCCATTGCGTGGCCGGCGTGGCTGTCGGTCGCAATCGGCTGGCTGCCGGCGGCCGGCATCGGCATGTCGGCTGCCAGCAGCCGGCGTTCCTCGAGTCCTTCCAGCGACAGCGGGTCGGCAGGCCGGGCCGGCCGGCGGGTGCGGGCAGGGGCGAGCCGGGCAAAGCGGAAGAGTTTTTTGATGGTCATCGTCAGGGTCTCCTTGTCAGACCAACCGGCGGATGCCGGCGGCGGTGGTGTGGCGGGAAGCTCCAAGCCGGCTGACGGTGACGGAGTGCCGCAGAGAACCTCCGTGAAAACCTCGGTTCGCCGCGGGGAACCAGCCCCCGGCCGCTCTTCACAGCCAGCCAGGAACAGGCCCAAAGCCAGCAGCGGCGGGGTGAGCCAGCAGGTAATCAGTTCACTTCGGAACCGGTCCACGCTGTCTCGGTGCCGCCGCATCCCGGCCTCGCTTTCGGTCGTCTGTCGTCCGGATGGGATGATCGGGCCCCTGACCGATCCTCCCGCCAGCCGGTGACGGAACCATTCCGTCCCCGGCACTGAGTGATTGCCACCGGGCGGGACGGTTCTTACACGCGGGGATTTTTTTCCGGTGAATGCCCTTGCGCGAGGAGGCAGTGCTGAAGGAGAGGACGGCCGACGGAATTCAACAGAAGGTCCGCACGCGTCGATCGGTGGCCCCCCAGCCAGCGAGCTGGGCGGCGTCCTTGAGAGGCTTATTGTTCGCGTGCGTCGCTACCGACGACGCCAATATTCAGGCCGCCGGCGTCAGTGCGCGACCGCGACGATCACGATCATGTCGATGGATCGCTGTCGGAAGACGAGGGCGTAGGGGAATCCGCGGACGCTTGCGTAAGGATACTCGCCGACGACCGTCGCGCATGACTCAGGGGCTTTCACGATCCGCTCGACAGCTGCAGCGATTGCCGTGGTGAATCGGTCTCCCACCCGCTGCGAGCGAGCGACGTACCAGTCTCGCGCCGAGCGATATTCGCGGGCCGCAAACCTCTGGAAGATGGCCTCTCTCGCCATCAGGATTCGGCCTGCAGATCTCCCCAGGGGATTTCCCCATCTCGGTCGGCAAACCGACGATCGAGTTCCTCTCGCAGATTCGGTGCCAGGAGAGACAATGTGATCGCTCGTGTGGGCATTGTCTCGAGCAATCGCCCGATCAAGGCAACACGGTCGTCCTCGGGGAGCCGCATGGCCTCTTCAAACGCCTGGTCTGTGGATGAACCCACTGAATCACTTCTCGGCAGACTGAAGCGGACGTCTCAATACATACTGTACAGAAAGACATTTTTTGTGCAAGTTTTTCTGTCGCAGCGGCGGGGCGGGCCCATGCCGTTCCGCAGAAGTTGCTTTCTTTCTGCGGCGAATGCCGTAAAAAAGGAGAAGGAAAGGGGCTGCCGAAGAGACTGCCGTGCCGACCACCACCACCCGCCCGAGTCTGCTGCTGCGGGTCCGTGACCTGGCCGACGCGGCTGCCTGGAGTGAGTTTGTCGAGATCTACGCGCCGCTGGTGCACCGCTATGCCCGGCGGCGCGGCCTGCAAGACGCGGATGCCGCCGACATCGTCCAGGACGTGCTGCGGGAGTTCGCCCGTTGTGTCCCGCGGTTCAGCTACGACCCCGACGCCGGCCGGTTTCGCAGCTGGCTGCTGACGCTGGCCCGGCGAGCCGTCGGGCGGCAGGCCCGGCAGCCGGCTGGCCGGCCGATCCCGGTGGGGGCAGGGGGTGAGGCCGGCAGTCCCTTGGAGGGCAGCGAGGCCGATGCCGCCGCCGCCTTCTGCGAGGCAGAATATCAGCGGGTGGTCTTCGACTGGGCGGCCCGCCAAGTGCGTGCCGAGGTCAAGGATTCGACCTGGCAGGCCTTCTGGCTGACGGCGGTGGAGCAGCTCAGCCCGGCGGAGGTCGCCCAGCGGCTCGGCATCTCGACCGGCAGTGTCTATGTCGCCAAGAACCGGGTGATCCGCCGGCTCCACACCCTGATTGAGCAGGTCGATGGCATCAGCTGACCCCGCTGCCTGTCCGGCGATTGAGACGCTGGCCGCGGCGGCCGAGGGCCGGCTGGATCCGGCGGCTGAAGCTGCGGTGGTGGGCCATCTCGATCACTGCACCCGCTGCCGCGACCGGCTTGATGCAATTGCGGCTGCAGAGGGCTTCGCTGCCAGAGTCGGCCCGGGGCTCAGCCAGCCGGAACCAGCGTCGGCGGCGCTCGACACGGCCATCAAACTGCTCAAGGCGGTGGCGCCGATACCCGCACCAGAACGGCATGAGCCTGTCGATCGCGCTGCCTGTTCCTACGCTGATCTGCTGCCTTGGCTAACGCCATCGCCGCAAGGCATCGGCCGCGTCGGCAGCTATCACCTCACCCGGTTTCTCGGCCGGGGCGGCATGGGCGTGGTCTTCGCCGGACGCGACGAGACCCTCGACCGGCCCGTGGCCGTCAAGTTCCTCGCCCCTGTTTTGGCGGCTGAGCCAGCCCATCGCGATCGCTTTCTCGCCGAGGCCCGGGCGGCAGCGGCGGTGAATCATCCCAACGTGGTCACCGTTCTGGCGGTCAGCGAAACCGACGGCCTGCCGCTGCTGGTGATGGAGCGGGTCGAAGGGGAGCCCCTCAGCGACCTGCTGCGCCGGCAGCAGCGGTTCGACCTGCCGACCATTCTTACGATTGGCCACAAACTGGCCGCCGGGTTGCAGGCCGCCCATGCCCGGGGGCTCTTGCACCGTGACATCAAGCCGGCCAACCTGCTCGTCTCGGCCGATGCGGCCGTGGTCAAGCTGACCGACTTCGGCCTGGCCCAGCTGCAGCTGGAGCCGACCCCGGCCTTGGCGGGCACCCCTGGCTTTATCGCGCCGGAAGTGATCGCCGGCGACAAGCCCGATGCCCGTAGCGACCTCTACGGCATGGGCTGTCTGCTGCGTGAGTTGCTGGTTGGTCAGCAGCCCCCGGCCTGGCTTGATGCACTGGTCGAGCAGCTGCTGGCGCCGTCACCGGTGGCCCGCCCGCAGTCGGCGGCGGAAGTCGAACAGCTGCTGGCCGGAGGAGTGGCCGCTCTTTCGGCGGTCGATCAGCCTGCGGTGATGACAAGTCGCAGTTCGGGCAAGACCAGGCAACTGGTAGCGATCATTGGTGGGTTGACCGTGGCCGCCCTGCTGGTCTGGTTCACGGGAATGCCTGCAGACCGTGATGACGCTGCTGTGATTGCGGTGGCGGATCCAGTCGCCGCTGAGCTGGCCACGGTTCTTGCGCGGGCTGAGTCAGGCACGACAATCGTCCTCTCGGAGACTGGGACGATTGAACTCACCGGCCTCGACCTGGGTGACCGAGAGCTGACCCTGCGAGCGGATGGCGAGCGGCCGTTGCTGCGGCTGCGGGCGGCAGCGGCAGAGGGCCGGCAGTCGCTGTTTCGGGTCGGCGGCCAGCTCACCCTCGAGGGGCTCGATCTTGAGCTGGTCGAGGAGGTCGCCGCCGCCCCAAAGGATCTGGCCGATCAGGCGCGCTGCCTGATCGAGCTCGACGGCGGGAGCCTGCGGCTGGAGGACTGCACGCTGGAAGTAGAGGGCGATGCCTCCTGCATCATCGCTTCGGACTGTGACCGGCTTGAACTCATTGAGAGTCGGCTGCATGCCCCGGACGGAGCCGCCGTTGACTGGCGTCCGGCGACAGGCGGCGTGGCGGTGGCAGAGCAGACGATCATCTCGGGTGGCACGGCCTGGGCCGTTGCCGATCCAGTCGCGGCCACGCTGCGGCTGAGCAGGTTCACCGGCGTCGCTGACCGGCTGATCAGCATTCGCTGGGATGAGCTTGAAGACGCTGCCGACAGCGCGCTGCTGGTCGAGGCCAGGGCAAGCGTGCTGGCTGCCGAACAGGCCATGCTGCTGCTGCACAGTGAAGCGATCAGCCGGCAGGTCTTTACCGAAATCTTCCGCTGGCAGGGTCAGGGCAATCTGCTCGACGGCTCGCTGATCGAACTTGACCGCGACCGCGGCCGGGTGCAGCCTGACTGGCTCAGCGCTGACAACTGGGAACAGCTCGGCAACGTTCACAGCCAAGGGTCAGACCTGCGGCCGTTCCGCTTTATGACCCCGCGCGAGACGCTACGGCACTGGCCGCATGGGGCAGATCAGCCAGCGGCTGCGGCCTTTGCGGTGGAGCCCAATCCGCAACTGCGGGAGCTTTTTGGGGCCGAGCCCCCCGGGGCGGTTGCCAGTTGGTAGCTGAGTGGCCAGATGCGGAAATCACCACCAAAGAACTGGGCCCTTTGGTGCCTAAGGCTGGCATCACACCAGGTGCGGGGGCAACCGTTGGAAACTTCACGTGAGAGCGTTTGGCAAACAGGCCTTTGTTCGGGATACTCTCCAGCCCATAGTGTTCCGTTCGCGACCATCCCTTCGGAGTCTACAAGAATGCCCCGCTGCTATCTTCATCTCTCGTGTTTGGTTCTGCTCGCCGGCTGCGTATCGGTCAGTTTCGCAGCCGAACCTGCCACCGATGGCTGGATCACAATGTTCAACGGCAAGGACCTGACCGGCTGGAAGGCGAACAGCGAACATCCCGACTCGTTTCAAGTTGAGGATGGCGTGCTCGTGGTCGATGGTCCGCGCTGCCACCTGTTCTGGGTGGGCGACCCCGATGACCCGGCCGATGAGCAGTTCACCAGCTTCCACTGGCACGCCACCGTCAAGACCATGCCCAAGGCCAACAGCGGGCTCTATTTTCACACGCAGTATCAGGACTCGGGCTGGCCGGCGGTCGGCTATGAATGCCAGGTCAACCAGACCCACGGCGACCGGAAAAAGACCGGCGGCCTCTACGGCGTCGCCGATGTGCTCGATGAGTCACCGGTCAAGGATGATGAGTGGTACGACTACGACATCATCGTCGATGGCAAGCACATTGTGGTGAAGATCAACGGTGAGGTGACGACCGACTGGACCGAGCCGGACGACTGGCAGCCGCCGCAGAATATGGCCGGCCGTAAGCTTTCCAGCGGCACCTTCGCCATCCAGGCACACGATCCGAACAGTGTCATCCACTTCAAGGATCTGCGGGTCAAGCGGCTGCCCTGACCAGGCTCACGTGACGCGGCTTAGGCGAGGGCGTCTTGCATGACATGGCCGTGCACGTCGGTGAGCCGCATGTCGCGGCCGCTGAAGCGGTAGGTGAGCTGCTCATGATCAATACCCAGCAGGTGCAGCATGGTGGCGTGGAGGTCGTGGATCATGAACTTCTTTTCAACGACGCGATAACCATAGTCGTCGGTGGCCCCGACCACTGTGCCCCCCTTCACGCCGCCGCCGGCCAGCCAGAGTGAGAAGGCCTGCGGGTTGTGGTCGCGGCCGTTCTTGCCCTGCGCGAACGGCGTGCGGCCGAACTCACCGCTCCAGACGACGAGCGTCGAGTCGAGCAGCCCCCGCTGCCGCAGGTCGCTGATCAACGCCGCAATCGGCTGGTCGACGGCCCGGGCGTTGTTCTCATGGCCGTCCTTGAGATTGCCGTGCTGGTCCCAGCGGTCGCCGCCCACCTTGGGGCAGGTCAATTCGACAAACCGCACGCCCCGCTCCACCATCCGGCGGGCCAGCAGGCACTCGGTGCCAAAAATCTGGGTCGGCTTGTAGTCGCTTTCCAGACCGTAGGCCCGCTTGGTGCCCGCCGTCTCGCCAGCCAGATCGAGCAGGTCGGGCACCTCGGTCTGCATCCGGTAGGCCAGCTCCTGGTTGGCGATCGCGCTTTCCAGGGCATCGGGGGCCGTGCCACCAGCGGCCAGCCGCCGCGAAAAGCCCTGGTCGAGCCGGCGGGCCAGGTCGAGTTTGGCGAGCTGGTGCGACTGATCTTTTTCCCGCGGCTGCACGTTGGCCAGGCCGATGGCATTCGGCTTGACCACCGAGCCCTGATAGGTCGCGGGCAGGAAGCCATTGGTGAAGTTGTCGAGGCCGCCTGGGGGAATCAGGCCACCGTTGAGCACCATGTAGCCGGGGAGTTCGTCGTTCTCGCTGCCGAGGCCATAGGTGGTCCAGGCTCCCATGCTCGGCCGGCCCTGCAGGCCGCTGCCGGTGTGGAGGAAATAGTTGGCGTTGGTGTGCTCGGGAAACTCGCTGGTCATCGAGCGAATGACGGCCAGTTCATCGACCACCCCGCCAATGTGCGGAAACAGGTCGCTGACCGGAATGCCGCTCTTGCCAAAGTGCTTGAATTTCCACGGGCTTGGGAGCACTGAGCCGACGTTGTTGAACTGGGTGGCGTCGACCTTGAACAGGCTGTGGGGATTCTTGCCGGCGTCCTGGGCCAGCCGCGGCTTGGGGTCAAAACTATCGACCTGCGAGACGCCGCCGTCCATGTAGAGAAAGATCACGCTGGTCGCCCGGGCCGGGTGGTGCAGCGAGTCGACCACGCCCGAAGAGGCCCGGGCTGCATCGCGATGCAACAGCGCGGCGGCGGCGATGCCGCCGAAGCCACACGCGGCCTGCTGCAGCAGCCCGCGCCGGGACAGCGGCAGCGGCCGGAAGCGACGGCAGTGATGGGTGGGCGTCATTGGTTTGCTTGTCCTCAGGTTGATCCACTCGATTGGCTGGGGCTTCATTGAGTTTTTGGGGTCATCGCCGCACCGCCGGGGCGTTGCCCCTCACCCAATCGGTTCTGAACAGAACGAAGACTGGGAAAGAGGCCCCCTTCTGCTCACGGTACGAAGATGAACTCCTTGGTGTTGAACAGCGCGTGGGCCAGGTCCACCCAGGCGGCTTCGTTTGTTGGATCAGTGGTAAAGTCAGCCCCGTGTCGTTCGGCCTGGGCAGCCAGAAACTCAATCGCCACGGCCTGTTCGTCGGGGGTCGGCTCACGGGCAAAGGCCTCACGGTACATCTGGGCAATCCGGGCCTCAACGCTCAGGCTGGTTTCAGCCAGCAGCCGCTGGGCCCAGATGGTCGCCTGTTCGGTGACGAATGGGTCGTTCATCAGGGTCAGCGCCTGCGCCGGCACGTTGGTGACGTTTCGCCGGCCCATCGCCTGGAAGGGCACCGGCAGGTCGAAGGCCAGCAGAAAGCTTGGCAGGAAGTTGCGGCGAATCTTGGTGTAGAGGCTGCGGCGGCCGACCCCGTCGAGCGGGCCTGACCTCGGCCGGCCGCGGCCCTCATGGAAATCAGTCAGAAAGACCTCAACGCTGGGGCCGCCGACCGTGCGGTCGAGCCGGCCGCTGACGGCCAGGATTTTGTCGCGGATCGCCTCGCCTTCCAGCCGCCGCAGCGGATAGTGGTGTAGCAGCCGGTTGAGCGGATCTGTCTCAGCGGCCGCGACACTCGGCGTTGATGCCATCTGCCAGGTGCTGCTGGTGACCAGCTGCCGGATCAGTTTTTTGATGCCCCAGCCTTCCTCGATGAAGCGGACGGCCAGGTGGTCGAGCAGGGCTTGGGCCTGGCGGTCGGAAGGAGCCTCGCCGAGTTTGCCGAAGTTGTCGGTCGTCGCCACCAGCCCCCGGCCGAACAGATGATGCCAGAGCCGATTGACCAGCACACGGCTGGCCAGCGGGTTGGCCGGGTCGAGCACGCGGTCGGCCAATTCCAGCCGGCCGGAGGAATGCTTAGGCCAGGCCGGCTGGTCAGGCCCGTCGATCGCCTCCAAAAATCGCCGCGGCGATAGCTCACCCGGTCGGGCCGCTGAGCCCTTCAGCAGCACAAACTGGTCGATGCCGTTGCCATCGAGCAGCGCCGGGACGGTGGCAGATGCAAGCCGGGCGTCGGCAACAACCGCAGCCCGGTCGGTGACGGAGGCCGCAGCGGTGGTTCGCACGGCAGCCGCCGGTTCGCTTTGCCAGTCGATCGTGTCGGCTGCGAGCGCGGCATTCATCGCCTTCGCCCACGATGGATCGGCCCGCTGCGGCTGCTCGAGCGCGGCCACCGTCTCGGCCACTCCCGCCTCGCCCTCGATCGCCGCATACTCAACATGGACCACATGGCCGGCCGGCCAGTCTTTGATGTCCCGCCGCAGGTCCTGCTTGACCCACTGCCACTGGCCCTGGGTATCGACCGTTTGCAGATTGTGGCCATGAAGTGGGCCGCGCTGCAGAATCACATGACTGTCGACGACCACAAAAATTTGCAGCTTGCCCCGCACCCGGTGCCAGAGCACGCCTTCGGTGATGCGGTGCTTGGGTGTCCGCAGGACCCGGCCGGCTCGATCGACCTCGCCGAGGGGTTTGGAATCGCGTTCGCCCGTCGATCTGCTCGTCGCCCAGACGGCGTCACTGCGGGCATGGCCCAGCTGTTCCACGCTGATTGCCGGTGGCGTGTCGGCCGCGGCAAGACTGACGACCGGCTGACCAGCCGGAACGGTCTGCCAGGCGGCGGCATCGCAGATGAGCCGGGTTGACTGCTCGCCCTGGGTGTAATCGGCCAGCACGGTTTCAGTGTCAGAAGCAGTCGGTGGACCCGGCGGCGAAGCTCGGGCCGAGACGCCGGTGAGCCGCTCCAGTTGCGGCAGGATCTCCTGCCGCAGCGCAGCATCGACAGCTGCCAACCGGGCCGCGACCTGCCGGTTGTGCTCCAAGGTTTCGAAGGGCACCTGCCGGTAGCTGCTCGACATCACCATGCCGGCGATGGCGTAGTAGTCTTCGTCCGAGATCGCATCAAACTTGTGGTCGTGGCAGCGGGCACAGCCGAGGGCCAGTCCGAGGAACGCCTTGCCGAAGGTATCGACTCGGTTGTCAATCCGGTCGGCTTCATCCTGCTTGATATCGACCGGACCGTGTACCTCTTCACCCAGCAGCCAGAAGCCGGTGCCCAGCACCGACTCGTTGGCCCCGCTGGCCGAGAGCCGGGGCGGCTCGACGAGATCACCGGCAATCTGCTCGCGGACAAACTGGTCGTAGGGCAGGTCGGCATTGAGGGCCCGCACCACCCAGTCGCGATACTGCCAGGCATTCGGAATCAGAAAGTCGAACTCATGGCCCCGGGTTTCGCCGTAGCGGGCTACATCGAGCCAGTGCCGGGCGAACCGCTCGCCATAGTGCGGTGACGCCAGCAGTTCATCGACATACCGCTCGAAGGCCTGGGCGTCGGGGTCGGCAGCAACGCGGGCAACGTCGGCCGGATCGGCAGGCAGGCCAGTCAGGATTTCACTGGCCCGTCGCACGAGCACTTCCCGCGACGCCGGCGGGGCCGGCTCAAGCCCGGCCGCCTCCAGCCGGGCCAGTACGAAATGGTCAATGTCACTGCGGCACCAGTCGGCAGCTTTGACGGCGGGCAGGTCACACCGCTCGGGCTGCTGCCAGCACCAGTGGTCGGCCTTGCGGGCAGCGATATCAAAGGTGGCCACCCGGGCCGCCTTGCCGTCATCGGGCCAGGGCAGGCCGCGACGAACCCACTCTTCAATGGTCGCAATGGCCGCGTCGGGCAGCTTGCCATCGGGCGGCATCTGTTGATCGCTGTCGTACCGAACGACCTTGACCAGCAGGCTCTCCTCGGGCTCGCCCGCGACGGCGACGCCCTCCGCAGCGAAGAAGTCGGCCCGTGAGTCAAACGACAACCCGCCCTCCGGGTCCCCGGCCTCGGCAGAATGGCAGTCGCTGCAGTGGTTGACCAGCAGCGGCCGCACCTGTGATTCAAAAAAGGCCAGGTCTTCAGCTGAGGCGGTCACCGTCTCAGCGTGGCAGGGCCAGGCCAGCGCCCCCAGCAACGCTGCCGTCAGCACGATCAGGCTCGACCGCTGCAGCACTGCCTGGCTTCGGAATCGGTAGTTTTGCATAGGGATACCACTGCCTCACACAACTCTATCTTAGGCCTCTTTTCGGCTGTTCTCGCCGCCGGAACGTTACCGCTGCCTCCGCTTGCGTTGCCAAATCGTGCAGCCGACCGTCACTACCCCCGTTTTCCCCTCAAAACAGCTCCATTATCGCGGTGGTGGGATTCTCAGCGTGGTACAACCGAGGGTACTGAAGTCTTTTTTTTGTTGGGTCTGGCATGGCCGCAAGCATCGTCACTCCCGTCGCGGCCCTTCCCAAGCGGGTGGCCCTGCTTGTGGAGACATCCAAAGCCTTCGGCCGTGGGGTGCTGCGGGGCATCAGCCGCTGGCAGCGGGAGCATGAACCCTGGCGGGTCTTTGCCGACGAGCGGGGCTTTAACGAACCGGTGCCCGACGAAATGGTTGCCGCTGAATGGGATGGCATCATCACCCGGCTGCAGCGGAGCCAGATGCCGGCGGCTTGGCAACGCGACGATCTGCCGGTGGTCTCGCTCCGGTGGGAGGAGGCCGACGTGCCTTCCCCCGGTGTTCACTCCGACGAAACCGCCATTGCCCAACTAGCCGCCGACCACCTGCTGGAACAGGGCTTTTTGCAGCTGGCCTTCTGTGGTGTTGACACCCGCTGGTCACGGCTGCGGGAGCAGGCCTTCGCCGACCATGCCGAGGCCCGCGGGGTGACGGCCGCAGTTTTTGATCGGCCGCAGGCCTGCCGTACCGGGATGCGGCCTGATGATGTACCGGCGATTGCCCGCTGGATTGAGTCGCTGCCCAAGCCGGTCGGCATCATGGCGGCCTATGACGTCCGGGCGCTCGAGGTGCTGGATGCGGTGCGATCACTCGGCCTGGCCTGCCCCGACGACGTGGCGGTGATCGGCGTGGACAATGACGAGGTGCTCTGCGAGCTGGCCGCGCCCGCCCTTTCCAGTGTGAATCAGAACCTGGAGTGCATCGGCTATGAGGCGGCCCGGCTGCTGGCGGCAAAGATGGCCGGTCGGGCTGTCCCCGACACCAGTCTGTTTGTGCCGCCGCTGGGCGTGGCGGTTCGCCGCAGTACCGATGTGCTGGCGGTCGCTGACCCCGACGTCCGCCGCGGGCTGCGGCTGATCCGGGCCAAGGCCTGTGCCGGCCTCACTCCGGACGAGGTGGCCACAGCCACCGATCTGCCGCGGCGGTCGCTTGACCGGCAGTTCACCAAGCTGCTGGGGCGATCGATTCACGATGAGATTTCCCGCACGAAGCTGCAGGCGGCCAAGCGGCTGCTGGCCGAGACCGACCTGAAGCTCGCAGCCGTCGCCGCCCGTTGCCACTTCGCCCACGCTGCGCAGCTGTGCAACATTTTTAAGCGAACCTACAACGAGACACCGACCGACTACCGCCGCCGCTGCCAGCCGTGGAGCTAGCTGTCCGTGGAAAAAGCCCTCCATGGCCCTTGCCCGCGAATGCGGGCGAACGATAGTCCACTTGGGCAACACCCGAAAACGCCGAGGGGTTTCGGGGTTGCTGGTCTGCATGGCGTGGCGAGTGCGGGCAGGCGGAGTTGACTGGTGAGCAGCCG
>Ga0209986_10003265_pt1 | contig 14307 bp, 9 predicted proteins | sample BlataG_FD_183168 | JGI IMG/M metagenome (GOLD analysis project Ga0209986, IMG submission 183168) | Deep subsurface microbial communities from Black Sea to uncover new lineages of life (NeLLi) - Black_00105 metaG (SPAdes) (version 2) | ecosystem: Environmental > Aquatic > Marine > Oceanic >...
CTCACCGACTTCCGCTCTCGGCTGGCCGACTCGACGGAGACGGCCCTGCAATTGGGCGAGGGGATAATTATCGTCCACAACCTCTCTGCCGATCCCCCCGAGGACCTGCTCTTCTCCGAGCACTTCGCCTGCGTTCATTGCGGAGTCAGCTTGCCGGAGATCGAGCCCCGTACCTTCTCCTTCAACAGCCCCCATGGGGCCTGCCCGGAGTGCCAGGGGCTGGGCATTAAACTGGCTATTGACCCCGACCTGGTCATCCCTGACCTCGACCTCTCCCTGCGGGATGGGGCCATCCAGCCCTGGCAGAGCAGCGGAAAAGAGGACAGCTACTACATGCAGCTTCTGCGAGCGGTGGCTGAGTACTACGACATCCACATGGACGTGCCGGTACAGGAGCTTTCCCAGAGCCAGTTGCGCATTATCCTATACAGCAGCGGGCAGGAGCGCATCCCGCTGCGCTACCGCACCCGGGAGGGACGGTGGTGGGAGTACGAGACCACCTTCGAAGGGGTGATCCCCAACCTGTGGCGGCGCTATAACGAGACCACCTCGGACTACGTGCGACACAAGATCTCCGGCTACATGACCCATAATCCCTGCCCGGCCTGCCAGGGGAAGCGATTGCGTCCCGAAGCCCTGGCCATCACCGTGGCGGGGAAGAACATCGCTGAGGTGACGGTGATGTCGGTGGCCGAGGCCAAGCGGTTCTTCGAGGAGCTGCCTGACCATCTCAACCAGCGCCAGCAGATCATCGGCCAAAGGATTCTCAAAGAGATCAAGGCTCGCCTAACCTTCATGGAGAACGTGGGCCTGGACTATCTGACTTTGAACCGCACGGCGGTGACCCTCGCGGGTGGGGAGGCCCAGCGTATCCGCCTAGCCACCCAGATCGGCTCCCAGTTGATGGGAGTGCTCTATATCCTGGACGAGCCCTCCATCGGGCTGCACCAGCGGGACAATGCCCGCCTCATCCGCACTCTGAAGGGGATGCGCGATCTGGGCAACACGGTTGTGATCGTGGAACACGACGAGGCGACTATCCGCGCCGCCGATTACATCGTTGACTTGGGGCCTGGTGCCGGCGATCACGGCGGGGAGGTTGTGGTTACCGGGACGTTGGAGGATGTCATGGCCTGCCCCCAGTCCATCACCGGCCACTACCTGGCCGGCCGCCGGCGCATCCCTATCCCCGAACATCGCCGGGACGGCAACGGCAGGGAGATCGTCATCAAAGGGGCGGCGGAGCACAACCTGAAGAGCATAGACGTGCACATCCCCCTGGGGAAATTCGTCTGCATCACCGGGGTCTCGGGCTCCGGCAAGAGCACTCTTTTGGTGGAGATACTCTACAGGCGCCTGGCCCAGGTATTGCAGCACAGTCGGGACAAACCCGGCCGCCACGATGCAGTGCTGGGGGTAGAGAACATTGATAAGGCCATCAGCATAGATCAGTCTGCCATCGGCCGCACACCCCGCTCCAACCCGGGCACCTACACCAACGTCTTCACCTACATCCGTGAGCTCTTCGCCGAACTGCCCGAGTCCAAGGTGCGGGGACATGCGCCGGGGCGGTTCTCCTTCAACGTCAAGGGGGGGCGTTGCGAGGCCTGTCGGGGACAGGGGACCATCAAGATCGAGATGCAATTCCTGCCCGACATCTACATCACTTGCGATGTCTGCAAGGGGAAGCGCTACAACCGGGAGACCTTGCAGGTGCGCTACAAGGGGAAGAACATCGCTGACGTATTGGACATGACCGTCGAGGAGGCCATGGAATTCTTCGGTAGCATCCCCAAGATCAAGCGCAAGCTCAAAACCCTCTACGATGTGGGCTTAGGTTACATCAAGCTGGGCCAGCCGGCCCCCACGTTGTCGGGGGGCGAGGCTCAGCGGGTGAAGCTCTCCCGGGAGCTTTCCAAGAAGGCCACCGATCGCACCCTCTACGTGCTGGACGAGCCGAGCGTGGGGCTTCACGCCGCCGACGTGGACAAGCTGCTGAAGGTCCTCAACCGCCTGGTGGACAGGGGTAACACCGTAGTCATCATCGAGCACCATCCGGACATCATCAAAGTGGCCGATTGGATTATTGACCTGGGCCCTGAGGGCGGCGACGCCGGCGGGGAGATCGTGGCCGAGGGAATCCCTGAGCAGGTAGCTGAGGTGGAAAAGTCATACACGGGGCAACTGTTGAAGAGGGTGTTGAAGGAGAGAGAAACATGCAAGTGACTATCAACCAATCACGTCTGGAGCTCGTCGAGGGCGACGTCACGGCGCAAGACACCGAGGCCATCGTCAACGCGGCCAACCCGACCCTGCTGGGCGGGGGAGGCGTAGATGGGGCCATCCACCGGGCGGCGGGGCCAGAGCTCTTGGAGGAGTGCCGCACCCTGGGCGGCTGCCAGACAGGCGATGCCAAGATCACCAAAGGCTATCGACTGAAGGCCAAGCACGTCGTTCACACTGTGGGACCGGTCTACCGCCGCGACGGCGAGCGAGCGCCGGAGTTGCTAGCCAGCGCCTACCGCCGCAGCCTGGAGGTGGCCTCGGAGAATAACGTCCGCTCAGTCTCTTTCCCCTCAATCAGCACCGGCGCTTACGGCTACCCGATGGAAGAAGCCGCGGCCATAGCCCTGCAGACGGCCATCAACTACCTTGAGTCTCACACCGATATCGAGCTGGTGCGCTTCGTCCTCTTCGGCCGGCGCAGCTACCAGGTCTACGAGAAGGCGCTCAAAGAGATCCTGGCACACGATTAGAGGCCATAATTATCCAAACCTTGAGGACTGGACCGGAGGACTAAATGCCACAGCGTCATTACGATGTCATCATCGTCGGTGCTGGGCCGGCAGGGATTTTCAGCGCTTTGGAGCTATCGAAACGCGGAGGGCTGAACATCCTGATGCTGGAGAAAGGGCCGGACATTGAGAAGCGGCATTGCCCGGCCCGTGAGCTTGGCAAGGGCTGCGCCCACTGCAACCCCTGCAGGCTCCTCTGCGGCTGGGGAGGGGCGGGTGCCTTTTCGGATGGCAAGCTGACCCTCTCGCCGGCGGTGGGCGGCTGGCTGACGGAGCTCCTGAGCAAGGAGGAGGTGAGCGACCTCATCCAGTGCGTTGACGAGACCTTCGTTCGGTTCGGTGCCACGGGGCCCATCTACGGCACCAACACCGATGAGATCGAGCGGTTGGAGAAGAGGGCGGCCCTGGCTGGGCTCAGGCTCGTCCCGGTGCCCATCCGTCACATGGGCACCGGGAGGAGCGGCGATGTCCTGCGGAACATGCGGGACGAGTTGCTGGACCAAGACGTAAAGATAAGAACCAAAACCCAGGTGAGAAACATCTTGATCCAGGATGGTCGGGTTGTGGGCGTGGAGACGGCCGATGGAGAGGTCATTGAGGGCGAGTACGTGGTGGTGGCCCCGGGCCGCGAGGGGGCGGGCTGGCTAAAGGAAGTGGCCCACCAACTCGGCCTCTCCCTGAGCCGCAATCCGGTGGACATAGGCGTGCGGGTGGAGGTCCCGGCCGAGGTGTTCACACCCCTGACTGACCTCGTCTACGAGCCCAAGCTGCATTACTATTCGCGGGCTTTTGACGATAAAGTGAGAACGTTCTGCGTGTGTCCTTACGGCGAGGTGGTGGCCGAGTGGGCCGGCGACGTGATGACTGTCAACGGCCACAGCTACACCCATCGGCGGACGCCCAACACCAACTTTGCCATCCTGGTGAGCAAGACCTTCACTGAGCCCTTTAAGGAGCCCATCGCTTACGGTAAGTACGTCGCTAGCCTGGCCAACTTGCTGGGCGATGGTGTCATCGTACAGCGTCTGGGCGACCTGGAGCAGGGGCGGCGCTCGACGCCTGAGCGGCTGGCCCGCAGCCTCGTCATCCCTACTCTGAAAGATGCCACCCCTGGCGACCTGAACCTGGTGCTGCCCTATCGCTATGTAGTTAACATCCTGGAAATGCTGGAGGCCCTGAACAAGTTGGCTCCCGGAGTCTACTCGCGCCACACCCTACTCTACGGCGTGGAGGTCAAGTTCTACTCGTCCAGGCTCCAGTTGAGCAAGTCCCTGGAGACTGAGGTGGAGAATCTCTTCGCCGCCGGCGACGGTGCGGGCGTGACCCGGGGTTTGGTACAGGCCTCCGCCTCGGGCCTGGTGGTGGCGCGGGAGATCTTGGCCAAACGATGAAACATTATCACATTTGGACCATCGGCTGTCAAATGAACGTAGCTGACTCGCGGCGAGCGGCAGAGGGCCTGGAACGCCTGGGGTACCGTTGGACGAAATGGGCCGAAGAAGCTGACCTTATCGTCCTCAATACCTGCGTAGTACGGCAGAGCGCTGAGGACAAGGTCCTGGGCCGCCTCAGTTCCCTCAAGCCCCTCAAGAAGAAGCACCCTGAAGCCGTCATCGCAGTGATGGGCTGCCTTGTAGACGACATCACTGCTCTAAAACAAGACTTCTCCTATGTGGATGCCTTCTTCAAACCCTCAGACGTGGAGGGCCTAATCCAGCTCGTCAAAGAGCACCGCTCATCAGCAGCCAACCTCCAACCTCCAATATCCAATATCCAATCTCCAATCTCCTGCTATGTCCCCGTAATCCAGGGCTGCAACCACTTCTGCAGCTACTGTATCGTACGCCTGAGGCGAGGGCGGGAGCGAAGCCGACCCGTTGACGAAATCGTCGAAGAGGCGGGGTGCCTGGTGAAACGCGGGGCACGAGAGGTAACACTGCTGGGCCAGAACGTGGACGCCTACGGCCACGACTTGCCGGGCCAGCCCGATTTGGCTGACCTCCTGACCGCTGTTCACAGGATCGAGGATCTGTGGCGCATCCGCTTCCTGACCTCTCATCCCGCCGACATGAAGGAACGAATCATTGATGCTGTGGCTAGCCTCTCTAAAGTCTGCGAGCACATCGAGATCCCTGTCCAATCGGGCGACGATGCTGTCCTCAAACGCATGGTCCGAGGCTACACTGTAGACCAGTACTGCCGGCTGGTAGCCAAAATCCGCGAACGCATCCCGGGAGTGAGCCTGGCGACGGACGTGATCGTCGGCTTCCCCGACGAGACCGAGGAGCAATTCATGAACACCTGCAAGCTCCTGGAGGAGACCCGTTTCCACGCGGTGCACGTTGCCGCCTACTCGCCCCGCGCTGGCACTGCTGCCAGCCGCCTCCCTGACGACGTTCCTCAGGACGAGAAAGAACGCCGCCGCAAGATTATCGAGGAACTGCAGGAGGACATTGCGGGTGGGATTAACCAGAGGCTCTTGGGGGAAACTGTCGAGGCACTCATCGAGGAGAAGCACAAGGGCAAGTGGAAGGGCCGCACTCGCACCCATAGGCTGGTCTTCTTTAGAGACGATGGGGATTGGCGAGGAAAGCTAGCCCAAGTCAAGATCACCTGGGCGGGGCCATGGTCTATGCAAGGGGAGTTAGGGAACAGCGGTTGAAACCGCCTCTGGAGGACGCGAATGCGCCGATCGTCCACCGTTCGGCTGATGGTTCAACAGGCTCACCATGCAGCTCACGCCGAAGCCTGCGTGGACGATTTCCGTGACCGCGTAGGTGGTCACCCGGCACGGAGTGCCCTCAAAGGTGCGATTTCAATCGCCGTCTAGCCCGCCGCGTCTTCTTCCTCGAAGGGCCTGTCCTGAGCCTTGTCGAAGGGTATTGTCTTGTAGCCTCCCTCGTCCGAGGGCACCAACTGGCTCACTTTCAACTCAGCATTGTCCAGCTTCTGGCTGCAGTGCTTGGCGAGCCTCATCCCCCGCTCGAAGAGGGCGATGGATTCATCGAGAGTTAACCCTCCCCCCTCCAGTCGGTGCACTGTGTCCTCTAATTCTTTGAAGGCCTCTTCGAAAGACAATTGTCTTTGCCACGAATTACACGAATTTTCACTAAATTTTCTCTTTTTCTCTACCTCGTTCATTCTTGGTTCTCCTGGCGTTGTGCTGTCCAAGCGACCGTGCCCTCGAATTTTCCGTCACTTACCTGGGTCTCGATTCGATCCCCAGCAGCCACCTGGGCAACGCTCTTCACAATCTCCCCTGTTCTCAGTTGACGAGTTATGGAATAGCCTCTATCCAGGGTGGCGAAAGGGCTGAGGCTCTGCAGGCGCAGGAGGTGACCGCGCAGCCGCTCTCGCTGGAGGGCCAACTGGTGAGCCAGACTTGCGCTGGCCGAGCGCGTTAGCTCATCTATGCGCTGGCGATAGCCGTCTATCTTGGCTTGAGGTGATAGTCGGCTGAGGGCACGCTCCTGGGACTCAAGAGCACTGCGCCGTTTGGCTATTTGCCCACCCATAAGCGCGACCAGGCGGCTGCGGCGGAGGTAAAGCGCTCCCCCCAGCTCTCCTTGATCGGGCACGGCGATCTCCGCTGCAGCCGAAGGGGTGGGAGCCCGCACATCGGCTACGAAGTCAGCAATGGTGAAGTCGGTCTCGTGGCCCACGCCGGAGATCACGGGCAGGCGCGATGAGTAGATGGCCCGTGCCACCCGCTCATCGTTGAAGGCCCACAGTTCTTCCAGCGACCCGCCGCCCCGGGCGACGATGATGGCTTCTGCATCTGTATGCTCGTTGAGGGCCTCGATGGCAGCCACGATCTGCAGCGGCGCTTCGTCCCCTTGCACCAGGGTAGGGGAGAGGATCACCTCAACCAGGGGATAGCGACGTCCCGACACGTGCAATATGTCCCTGAGCGCGGCCCCAGTAGACGAGGTGACCACGCCCAGGCAGCGGGGGAAGGGTGGCAAAGGCCGCTTGCGCTCAGGGGCGAAGAGGCCCTCAGCCTCCAGTCGTTTCTTGAGGGCCTCAAACTGGAGGTAAAAAACTCCCAGGCCGGCTGGTTGGAGGGCATCCACGTAGAGCTGATAAGTGCCTTGAACCTCGTAGATGGAGATGCGGCCGTGAGCAATGATGGCCTCTCCGTTGGAGGGGAGGTAGGCTTGCCGTTCAGCCAACGAGCGCCACATCACGCAGCGGATGCTGGCAACCTCATCCTTCAGGGTGAAGTAGGCGTGTCCGGCCGCCGATCGGGAGAAATTAGAAACTTCGCCCTCTATCCAGAGGTCCTGGAGCACGAAGTCTACTTCGAAGAGCTCTTTGATATAGTTGGTGATCTGGCTGACGGTGAAGTAGTGAGTAGCTTTAGACATAGTGAATCGGCGACTTCCTGGTTAGGAATCGCTCTAGCCTCTTGTCGTTCCTCTTCATGCCCGTTGTGCTCTGTCTTGTGCTCAGAAACCAGTTCTGCACGATATTATATCATGGCTAGAGGGTAAAGGCAAGGGAAAAAGGGACTTTCGCCTGCGCAGGGGTAAACTGAAAGCGAAAGGATTTGTAACAGTCCTTGACAACCTCAAGATGATCCCAACGACTGTTAGAACACGCCCCTTCTGGTTTGCCCTACGCGTGGTGCGTGGAAGGGTCGGGGAAACTCAGGAGTTGACCAGGTCCGGGCGAGGAGTTGTCCAATTTGAGGAGATGCGGGTAGAACAGGGCCGGGCGAACGTGTAAAAGGAATCCCTCAGCAGAGTTCAAAAAGGTGGGGTTGCTGTTGGTATCGGCTTTGAAGAAGCCAGCATCATGGGCATCGGAAAAGACCATGTCTTGTAACGTTTGCTTTCCTCGAAAGCGACGGTCTCCCTCCTCGTCAAGCTACACTGGCATATAGATATCGTAAGTGCCGTCTTCGAACAGGATGAAGACGCGGGTTTTTTGCTTGGGCATGATATACTGCGTACACTCAATCATCAGCCCACGCTCGAACTCGTGGAGGTGCGCCTCATCGCAGGCTCTCTCCTCATTGAAGGCCCAGCCTAAGCCCTCACGCACCTCCGGATGTTCCTGCCAGACCAAGCCAAACCCTCGCTTGGGTTGGAGCACCCCCTCCGGCGGCGGGCCGAAGGACGGATCCAGCTCTGGCATCCCTTCCTGCCAGCGATCGGAGTAGCTCTCCCAGCCATCCCCCTCGTAGAACACATAGCTCAAATCTTTCTCCTCGCGCCAGACCATATAGCCACGCTGGAAATCCTGGCTGATGGCTGTCAGGACATGATACTCCTCCACAGGACAGCCGATCTCCTCCCGTAGGCCCGGCACCATCTCCAGAGCGCCCTCAAACCAACCCCAGGCTTCGCGTTCACAAAGGACGGCTGACGTGGTGGGTGTGGGTGGCGGCACTAATGTCTGCAACCGTTGGATAGAGGGGCGAAGCTGTTCGAGGTTAACTTCGCCCAGAGCCCAGAGGATACAGCGGTCAACCCGCACTAGAACTTCTCCTTGGAGGGCAAAAGACTCGTCACCCAGGTCCGTCCAGGCAGGCGTATACCCCATGCTTTCGTAGTCGGAGAATTGCTCCCCCACAAAGCGCGCTGCATCATCGGCATCGGCAAAGACCATCAAGTCCACCATTATGTTCTGGACCGGGTTGTAGACCCGGAAAAGTGGCAAGTCGCCAAACCCCTCGCCCTCGTCGGGCACGATAAATTCCTCGGATTCCAGGCGATCCACCCCAAGTTCGCCAGCAGAGGGCAGGATGGCCAGGGCGGTTTCGGCGTCCAACTCCGCTTGCCCGCCAGGGACGATGATGCTCACTGTCATCTCCCATTGGTCGGTCAGGTTGGGGTTAATTGCCGAGTATCCATACGCCTCAACCATGAAGGTGTGTGGACCGGGGGCATCCGGAGCTAACACAGGAAGGCTATGAGTGAACTCCCCTTCCCCAGTGACTTCAGTGGGCGAACCAGGCTGCCCCCGGTTTCCCCCACCTCCTTCAGCGCGGATGCCCACAGTGCCCTTGTCCCGGAAGGACCAGGCGTAGCGAATCGTCACCACAAAGAGTTCGCCAGCACTAACCTGATCCGGCACATCTACTTCCAGTATGCGGACGAACTCGGCATCGGTCTGCGGTGAGGTGGCCTCAGGCGTGGGTGTAGGGCCGAGGGTCGGGCTTGGGGTAGCGGTGGACATCGGCGTCGCCGTGGGCGTGCAGGTCGGCGGCAGCGTAGGGATGGGCAGGAACTGAGTGAGCTGGTTGTTGTCCTCGTTGCTTTCCTCAACCAAGAAGGTAGCATCGACGAAGGCGGTGTACTCGCCTGCCCAGGTGTAGGCGTCAGCCAGCCACGTTGATATGACCTGACTAGCCTCTAGCCCTGAGCTGATGTCTTGCTGCGATCCGTTGACGTCCACCACGAAGGGAAAGGCATCGCCGCCGCCGATGTTCTCGACCCACACCCGCACACCCAGTGCCGTCGAGGTGTAGTCGCAGTCATCACCTGTCTCCAGTTGAATCCACATCCCGTTGACAATCAGGTCTGGCAAGTCTGGATTGACGGGGGTTGCACTGGGCGTTGGCGTTGGCGTGGCAGTAGGCACAGGGGTAACCATTGGTGCATAAGTCGGAGCCGCCGTAGCTCTGGCCGCTGGCGTTATGGTAGGGGTGCTGGTAGGCCCAAGCCCCGAAGTTGGTCGCCTGACCAAGCCCGCGAGAAGCGTGCTGATAGGCTTGGTGGGCGAGAGGTACTCGTAGGCGCCGAGGGCGATGCCACTCAGGCACAGGAGGAAGAGCAGCACCATGACACCGTTGAGCAGGCCCCGATGGGGCCTCTTCGCTACGGCAGGCGCGGTAGTAATGGGGGGCTTTGGCCCAGGCGGCGGGGGAGGAACGTGGGCAGGCAGAGCTGGCTCAGCTACCAACCTGTAGCCACAGCTTGCACAGAAGACGGCTCCCTCCTCCACTGGAGCGCCACAGTCGGGGCAAACGCTTTCAGGTGCCGCCCGCGGGGACTCCTGCTGCACCCACTCACCCTCTTGGGAGACATACCACTTTCCGGTCTTGGCGCCTATCATCCACCAGCGCCCCTGCTCATCCTGCAGGGTGAGCTTTTCCACCTCCGCCTGGAACTCCTCGTTGCTGATGAACCCGGCGGCATGCTTCCCCTTGAGCTCATAGTACTTGCTCTCCAATTCCTCAAAGGTCATGGCTCGTCTCCTCAACTCAGACTTTCTGACGCACCTGGTGGCCTTGGGCCGACGAGTTTCAGTGAGCGCTCCACCGGCTTGGGGAGCAGCAGTTGTTTTACTCCTCCCAAGTATCCAAGAATTCCAACCACTCGTTTCTTTCCCCTCCCGGTGGATAGGGCCAATAGTCGGCAAGGACGTATATCCAGCGGTCTCTCTGCTCGAATGGCTTACCTAGCGCATCATCAGGAGTGCCCTGCTCATAAGGGATCCAGAACATCCATCCCCGCAAAAACTCCTGCCAGGCTCCATTACCACTCTTCTCGGGCTCTACGGCCAAACCAAGCCGCCTCTTCACCCCCGGCCCTTCTCGCCACACTTCAGCCAGGTTGCCCTGAGGCTCAAAGGGCTCCGTTGGAGTGGCTGTTGGGGTGGGCATGGGCGCTGGCTGCTCCCTACTCCAACTGACTGATACTCGTGCTTGGATGAAGGTGCCGTCGTCTCTGAACAGGACGTACGCGTCGGACAAACCGTCATAATCCGGCCCTCCCGCCCAGAATATTACCCCATGTTCAAACCTCTGCGCGATGAAGTCCATGCCCTTTTCGTGGCTATAGCCGTATGGGCAACCGACATAGGCTCGCATGGAAGGGTTCTCGTCCCAAACCTTGCCAAACCCGTGGGTGGGAGTTATGTGACAGGGCTCCAGGGTTGGAGTTGCCGGTATCGCACCTCCAACAAATGCCTGCAACCGCTGGACGGAGGGACGAAGCTGGTGTGGGGCCACCTCGGCCACAGCCCAGAGGATATAGCGCTCAACGCGCGCCATAACTTCCCCCGTGCAGGAAAAGGACTCATCTCCCAGATCTGTCCAGACAGGCATATAGCCCTTGCTTTCGTAGTCGGAGAACACCTGGTTTGTGAAGCGCTCAGCATCATCGGCGTCAGCAAAGACCATAAGGTCTACTGTTGTTGTGTTCTCGAGCTGGTTGTAAGCCTGGAAAATCGGCAGATCGCCAAACCCCTCGCCCTCGTCGGGTAGGGTGAATTCCCAGTACCACAAGTGCTCTACCCCAAGTTCCTCGGCCGAGGGCATAAGCGCTTTGGCCGTCTCGCTGTCTATTTCCGCCTCTGCGCCAGAGGGCAGGACGGTCACCGTCACCTCCCGCCGATCAATCAGGTTGGGCTCATAGCTACCTGCTGAGCATCCATACGCCGAAACCGTAAAGGTGTGTAGACCAGGAGTGTCCGGAGCTTTGGAGGGAAGGCCATGAGTGAACTCCCCTTTCCCAGTAACACCAATGGGCATCACGCCAGCTATGCTCCGCCATCCCCAAAATCCTTCAGTGCCAATCCGCACGTCACCCTTGTCCCGGAAGGACCACGCATAGCGAATAATCACGGGGAAAACTTCACCGGCAGGGACCCGCCCGGTGACATTCACCGCCAGGATGCGGATGTACTCGCCCTCCACCTCCGGCGTGGTGGGCACCATAGTGGGTGTGAGAGTAGGCGGCAGGGAGGTGGGAGTGGGGGTGGGCGGCACCGGTGTGACAGTTGGCAGGGGAGTGCTTGTAGGAACGGGAGTCAGACTTGGGGTGGGCGGCACTGGTGTAACGGTTGGCAGGGGCGTGCTTGTAGGGGCGAGGGTCGGACTTGGGGTGGCTGTCGGCGTGGGGAGAGGGGTAGCAGTGGACGGCACGAGGGTAGGTGTATCCGTGGGGATTGCCATTGGCGTCGCTGCCGGGCGACAAGCAGCTATGACAGCCACCAATGTCACGCAAACAATTGCCGATAAGGTTGACTTGTTCATCGTTCCATCTCGTTTTGTGAGTATCTTCTCAGTATTTTGGGGGAAAGGGAGGTGCATGTGGGCATAGCGAGCATCCGCCGGTTGAGTAGACCTTCAGGTCGTATCGAAGCCCAGGATGAGAGCGGGTCTACCGGCAACCCGCTTGGCCTCGATACGTCGCTACGCTCCTACTCGACCGGCGCTGGATTTGTCCTCCCCCGACTTTTTGAGAAGATACTTTTGTGAGCAGGCACGGCTTTCTCATCGTGCTTTAATCGTAATCCTCCTCGACCTTCTTCCTAGCTTTGATCGCCGCTCGGACGTCCTTCATCAACTGGGCGTAGACCTCCGGGTTGGCCATCCTGAAGGATTCTATCATACCCCTCACGGGCTCCACCTGCCTCTGTACGGTGGCGATGCGCTGGCAATCGGGCAGTAGCTTCTTTCCGAGGAAGAACTTGGTCACCTTTCCCCGCTCTCCCTCCATAAAATATCCCTGCTCAAGCAGCCCTTCTTTGACACGCCAGATCACCCCGGCCCAGGGATCCTCGCTTTCCGGGACCAGGCGCTTGAGGATGTCCACCGCGTTGTTCAGGCCCTGGCGGTCGCTCAGGGATTGCAGGATCCTTCGCTCAAACCCGCCGGGCGGGGCACCGGCGCGCTGGAGCGGTTCCAAAAACACCGCTTTGTGCTTGCGGATGCCCACGGTTCCCCTGCGCTTATCAATGTATAGCCTGGCATGCTCCCCTTGAGCAAGGCCGATGAAGGCGGCGGCCGCGGCGGTCTCGGCCAGCTCATCCTTCTTTACCTTGACCCCTCGACAGGGCAGCTCGATCCTGCCTCTCAGGAATCCACCTTTCACAAAGTGATCGCCGTAGAGATAGACCACGCCGCTGGGGCTGACGGGCAGGGCCTCCCCTGCTGCAGCCTCAAGCTCCTCAGGCAGAGGGCCTCCGCACTTAACGCAGAATCTGTTCTCCGGCTTGTTTCGATGGCCACATTTGGGGCAAATCTTGAAGCTCATGGCTTCCCTCCTCAATCTAGTTCAGGAACGCCTCGGTCCTCGGGATGCGTTTGGCTCATGGCAAGCAGACGCGGTTAGCTAGCGGGTTGAGATCACTACGGTTTTGGCCACTCGGTCACCCAGGCGCTGCTTCTTATCCGACGTCCAGATCAGGATGGCGCCTAATAGATAGAAGAAGAGGGCGTCAATGACGCGCAGCACGTTCCGGATCAGCGAGGCTTTCCAGTCGCAGGGCGATCCATCTTCCTTGACAACCCGCATTCCCAGGGCCATCTTGCCCAACGTGGCCCCTGTGGTGGCTTCCAGGACTATGAAGTAGCCGAAGCCGAGGAGGGAGGTTAAGCAATATAGGGCATATGTGAGCCCTAAGCCGGCCCCTTTTGTGCGGCCAGCCAACAGAGAGATAACGACGCCGAGAGCAAAGTGGACGACAAACAGCAGAATTCCGTCTATGATGGTGGCCACAGCACGGCGGCCAACCCCTTTATAGTTTATAGGGCCTTTCTCTCGCGTGGTAACGGGGGGCCTTGGCGTGGGCCGTGCAGGAGCTTGAGCGGGCGCGGCTGGCTCAGCCACCAACCTGTAACCGCAGCTTCCGCAGAAGCTGGCGTCCTCCTTCACGGGAGCGCCGCAGTTGGGGCAAACCCTCTCTGCAGACGGTGCGGCACGCGGTGGCTCGGCCTCGACCCACTCACCCTCTTGGGAGACATACCACTTTCCGGTCTTGGCCCCTATCATCCACCAGCGCCCCTGCTCATCTTGCAGGGAGAGCTTCTCCAGCTCCGCCTGGAACTCCTCGTCACTGATAAGCCCGGCGGCCTGCTTTCCCTTGAGTTCATAGTACTTGCTTTCCAATTCGTCAAAAGTCATAGCTTTTCTCCTTTGGCCTTTCCTGTCCTTCTACTCGCACAACTTCTTGGTCTTGATGAACGAGACCCGCACCTCTTGATCGCCTACGGTGCCCACAAGCTCAATCTCTTCGTTCTCTTGAGGGATGTAATCGGAGAAATTCGAATAGGTGACAGTAAGCAAATAGCGACCGTCCTCTTTGCCCAATACATCCAGACCCACATTGTACTCCTCTGGCCTGATTTCAACCCCGCCCAGAACAAAGGTCTCATCGCAAGAGTTGCTGACCTCCAGAACGCCTCCGTTACAGTTATTCACCTCAATCGTCAGGCAATCAATTGACGGCTCCACCTCAAGATCCACAATCACGGTCTTGCCAAAGCAGCCCCCCATGGGCGCCAGCCCCCAGTATTTGACGCATCCAGGTGCCGGGCTGTCTTTTCTGACGATACAGCCAGCAACTGTACTCAAGGACAACAGCAGGAGGGAAAGAGTTAGCAGTCGCTTCTTTGTGCTAAGCAGCTTGATGACAATCCTCCTTTTCAATCTAATGTCTCCGGCGGGCCGGACGGCTTCCCGCCGCCGAGCCGCTCTGGCGGACCCTCGGGCCTCCCCGGTGGCCTTCTGCTGACAAACTCCTCGGGGCGTCCCCGTGGCCTCACCGGCCTGGCAGG
>Ga0209986_10003266_pt1 | contig 14306 bp, 12 predicted proteins | sample BlataG_FD_183168 | JGI IMG/M metagenome (GOLD analysis project Ga0209986, IMG submission 183168) | Deep subsurface microbial communities from Black Sea to uncover new lineages of life (NeLLi) - Black_00105 metaG (SPAdes) (version 2) | ecosystem: Environmental > Aquatic > Marine > Oceanic >...
CCCCACGTATGTAGGGACATTGCAGTGTCAATAAAAGGAAATATTCCTACTACTCGGTACACCCCCACGTATGTAGGGACATTTAATCATCCGACAATTTCATCAGTCTATCAAACGGTACACCCCCACGTATGTAGGGACATTGGTAATAGAGACGGATTGCCTCTATAATGGAACGGTACACCCCCACGTATGTAGGGACATTTTATTATGATGCAGATAATGGAAAATGGAAATCGGTACACCCCCACGTATGTAGGGACATTAGCAGTTGTTTCAACTTTGAAGGGGCCGATAACGGTACACCCCCACGTATGTAGGGACATTGACGATCCGGAATCCTACACTGGAGCTATAACCGGTACACCCCCACGTATGTAGGGACATTTAATAAGTGTAATCTCTATTACATCGCTACTACGGTACACCCCCACGTATGTAGGGACATTTAATCACCTTTAATATCTTGTTATATTAATTCCGGTACACCCCCACGTATGTAGGGACATTGTCCTATTCCTCATATTCTGTACCCGTTCCATCGGTACACCCCCACGTATGTAGGGACATTAATGCTACAATACCAGAACCTAAAGCAAAAGCCGGTACACCCCCACGTATGTAGGGACATTAATTGAATCAACCCTATAGGCATTATATGAGCCGGTACACCCCCACGTATGTAGGGACATTTCTTTGGTCATGGAACCATCCCCGCCGAACTCCGGTACACCCCCACGTATGTAGGGACATTGAAATTAGATGTTTTAAATTTGAATTGTAAATCGGTACACCCCCACGTATGTAGGGACATTGCTGAGAGACTTGAAACCGTTATCTTCTACTATCGGTACACCCCCACGTATGTAGGGACATTGTTAATAGATTTGGGGCTACGGACTACGAGCCTGGTACACCCCCACGTATGTAGGGACATTATGTAGACAAAGCTGTGAGAAGGTTTCAAGACCGGTACACCCCCACGTATGTAGGGACATTGCTCTTTTATTAACGTAATTCTTTCTAATTCACGGTACACCCCCACGTATGTAGGGACATTCCACACAAAATATTTTCCTAACCACTTACCATCGGTACACCCCCACGTATGTAGGGACATTCGATTATGTGCTCTGCAGAATTTCTTAACAACCGGTACACCCCCACGTATGTAGGGACATTCTGATGACAGCATAAATAATTTCCAATCACTACGGTACACCCCCACGTATGTAGGGACATTAGTTTATTAATAAATCTACGAATATATGCAGTCGGTACACCCCCACGTATGTAGGGACATTTATTATCGAAATTCAAGACGATTCTTCCAATACGGTACACCCCCACGTATGTAGGGACATTGTTTATCTCTCTTGAATATTTACTCTTATAACCGGTACACCCCCACGTATGTAGGGACATTGATAATCGAGTTAAACAGCTCCCCTTCGATACCGGTACACCCCCACGTATGTAGGGACATTTAAAACCCACGCAATTCTGCGATAACTTAACCCGGTACACCCCCACGTATGTAGGGACATTTTTTGTATTGTTCATAATAAAACTATTCTTTACGGTACACCCCCACGTATGTAGGGACATTGTAATCCATGGCAAGATGATATTGCAGAAGGGCGGTACACCCCCACGTATGTAGGGACATTACTAATTTTTTCTTCCAAAACAGCAAGTTAGTTATTCTCATCGACAATAAAAAATTTTGGTGTCGAGACGTCTCAAACATTCTTTTTATTCACGGATTTTCAACTTAGATTTATCTTCAATTAATCTTTAATACTATTTATCACCATCCTTAACTTTTTTCCTCAGAATTTAATAATAAGTATGCATATAAGGGTGTAAGAGTATCCATTAAATTATAAGTTCCTATAGGTTCTATTTGTTTATTATATCCCGTTTTCCCTTTGCCCTTAAACATCTTATAATATTCGGAATATTTATCCTTTTCAGTAGTAGATCTTTTTTCGCCAACTTGCATCGTTAAATATTTTTCAAGGGTTTTTAAGTTAGGAAAATAATCTTGAAGATCTATTATATTTAAAGGTATATCAAAATTGAGAGAAAATTCAGTAACTACTGTCTTAATGATTTTGATGTCAAAATCTTGATTAAACACCAACAGGAAGTCTATATCCTCAAAATAAGGTTTAACTAACTTCAATAATAATGGGACATTTGTTTTTTTTCTCGTCATATTAAACGCTTGGAAGAGTTGTAAAGAAAAATTATTAGAATTGTCTCCCCTTAAATCGAGAATCGCGACTCCGATAATATTCACAAATCCTTCATACGCCTTGGGTAAAAAATCTGTTGTTTCAATATCCAAGCACATCAATACTTTATCGTTAAAAGGAAGTTCTGACAAATTTTTAATATCGTTTACATACGATAAGAGTGATTCTGCCATGTTTCTAACGTCGTCAGTCCAAGGTTTCTCCCAAAGCTTTTCTGGTGGGTACTCTTTATAAGCAGAAGTTCCAGAAAATGACGATGTTATTTTAGTGTTTTGAGTCTCGAAAAGAACTTTCCTCGTTATAAAATTTTTTGGAGTACTTTCCGTGTTCCAGCTAACTTTCGGAATTTTTCGGGTATCCTTTACAGGCTTATCTATTTCTTTTAATTCTTTTTTGCTCGGTAATTTTTGAACACTGCGTCCTTTTTTTGCATTTTTTTTGAGAGGGTGTGTAATTAATTGTAATCCATCAAAATCGGTAATTGTCCAATTTGTTTTTCCGCTTATTCTGAGTTTAAATCTCTGTTCGTTATTAGTCACTTTTATCCATATTGCGCCTCCATCACCCTGTTTTTCTTGTATTTTCGTCCATAATTTTTCGCCGACCAGTGCGCTTAAAGTTCCAATGAATATTCCTGGTTTCAATTGGAGCATCCACTTAGTCAACTTACCTCTTAAACTTGAAGGTACATTTTCAGTAATGAACATCGTTAAATTTGGAAAATCTAACTACCTCCTTATTGTTTTAATACATCGTTAAAATTTTTACCACCATTTTTAAAACCTTCTTCAGGATCCCATAAATATCCTGGAAGAGCATAGTCAGTATCGTAATCTCTCATTTCTAGTTTAGCATTCTCTAAAACTTTTTTTTGCGAAGAATTTAGATGTTCTTCTATGTCTAAAACAGATTTAATATCTTCTACAATTCGTTCTAGGAGCTTTTTCTCGCGAAAAATTTCTCTACACGCTATACGGACTCTCCTTGATATCTCTTTAGCACTTCCTTTTACAATGTCAAACGCAATTGGAATTGTTATTTCGGTTTTGTAGAGGTCTGCAATATCGTAAACGAAAGAAAGAAGTTTCCCTGTGTGAATAAAACCTAACGCGGGGCTGTAGCCCATAGCCACAATTGCCGCGTGGCATATTCCATATAAACACGAATTAGCAGAAGATATCGACCTATTAATAGGATCAGCAGCTTGCCAGGAATTTCTTTTATAGAAGCGTCCTTTCCATAGAACTCCCGTGCGAACGCTATTATCGTAATATATTTTTCTAACCCTAGCCCCTTCTTTCCCCCTTAATTGTTTTATAGTTATATCGAATGAAATGGTTTCATTGAATCTTTTTATATACATTTTCTTAGCAACAATGAGACGAAAAATGGGAATACTACTTAAAATAGATTGCTTAATTACATTCTTTGCACTACGGGTTCTTCCAAGACCTTGTGCATACAGCCGGACGCCTTCTTCACCACACCACAATAATAAACAATCATTTTCGGCAAGATTCTTAATTGCTGCGTGAGTAATGATAGTACCGGGGCCAAGCATTATGAGATTCAAAGTTGCGCAAGGGACTGGAGTTACACCTCGTTTATCGTAAATTGCGATAGAATGACCATCTTGCTTGATTTTTGCGTGTTCGATGTAGATATACGATAGACTATCTTTCACTTTAGGTAATTCGTGTAGATCCTTCTTCAAATGAAAATACACTCCCTTTTATTTTTCTCTTTTTTAACGCGTAATTTATTTTGAAAATTTTTAAAGTTATTTTACAAGTGAAATTAAAACTTAGAAATTGTTAAAAATCCAAACCCAAATGCTTTTCCGCTTCCAATCCCGTTTTTTAAAGTATTTTTTAAAGTATCGGGGTTAACAACTTGCAACACTCCATCGAATTGAATTCCGTAGAAAGTCATTTTTTTCGACTTTTTGTTTACTTTAGCTGTAATTTCTTCTTTTCCGGTGATATTTGCGTGAAGTATATTAAAACCCCCGATTTCAGCTTTCCGCTTCAACCAATTATATTGCTCTTCTTCTTTATACATTCCAATGCGATTTCCATCAATTTTTTTTGTCGGATTGCAGAAAAGTTTAAACCAATATTTACTTCCTTTTCTAAATTGCGGATAATTAAATTGCTTAAACATGGGACTTTTAAACAAATACTTTTCGTCTTTAATTAAAAAATCCCAATTAGGGCACAATGTCGATTGAATTAACACCGAAGGATAGGGGGTTTTTGATTCTCTGTTGATTTTAAACAAAACTCTCCCATCTCTTTTAATTCCTTTTAAATTATCTGGAAACGCATTCATTATAGTTCTATGTAATTGGTATGGGTTGCTTAATTCTTTCTGAACTCTATAGGATGCGGCATTTAGTACAAGTTTTGAGAGATACATTTTAAACCTCCTGTTTTAACGATTCAAACGTTACAAATTCGGTTGAGATATTACGAGACTTAAATTTTCTGGGATAAAGGCTAATTGGTACATCTAAGCGCGGTACTCCTTGGTTAGGACCGCACTCATACACAAGACGCAACGATTTTGGCTGTGCGTCTTTGTCTCTTCCTTGCCAGGGATAATTTCTCATAATTTCTATAAGTGGTTTGGATATTAATTTGTTTGTAAGACAAATCGGTGAACTAGCGGGAAACGATCTACGGCCCAGAAATAAAGGCCATTTTGGATTTTTTAAGGATTTTATTATTTTCTCAAGTAAATTTTTATCATTTCCCTCAAGACCTACCAAGAAACACGCATCTGCAATGAAAAATCGCCGCGAAATGACAGTACCTAGTTTTGAAGGCGTAATTGATCCCGTAGCGTTAGCTCTTAGAACATCTAATGTAGTATGGTAATCGTATGTAATTTGACCTTCTCGTTCAACTCTAATTATCATTTTCATCTCTGCTAAATCTCCTATATATTCGTCTCTTGATCGTCCAAGCGCGCTTGAGATCAACCCAATTACGCCGCTTTTAGATGGTTCAGATTCTGTTTGCCTATCGGTAAATCTACTTTCTATGCCCCATGATTGCATTGGTCCCTCAAGCCGAAGGAGTAACACGCTCATTTACGCTTTCACCAATTGTATCGATCAATTTTTTAATTGAATCGTGTTTTGTCCCAATTTTGTCAAGATACTCAATTGGTCTCTCACCAGTCAAGCAAAAGTGAATATCAACATTGTCTGGTTTTCCATACAATTCCATCATGTCTTTAAGATACGCTTCAAATTTCGTTATCGATTGGTTTATTAAATCAGAATCTTTAATTCCAACTTTGGCTGGGTCTGCATACGCATTTATTAAAGACCACGGTTGATCCGAACGAATTGACGCCATAATAAAATCGGGCTTGCTGAACGCTGCCATGCTAGTTTGTTTTCCCGTTGGAATTGCATTTATTGAAGATTCTATATATCCTTTCAATACTGAAACTGCGAAATCTTCGCTTCCTTGCAAATTTGAAACCAATTGATTTGTATCTAGAACTGAGTATCTATAGAAGCACGAGCTATTATACATAATAATCCCCATCATACCAGCACCGCTCTCGGTTTCTTCTTGTAGATCATCCACAGCGGTATAGAAATCCATTTCCATATCAACCTTGTGAGTCGATAGGGCATGAGCCACATAGCACGCAGCGTCTACATTTAGGTCTGCTTTTGATGCTACCATCCTTCCAAACAAAGCAATGTCGAGATTAAGTTCGTTTCTTATCTCATTAAATATTTGGTCAATTTTTTTTTCGTTAGAATTAGAAAGTTTTTCCGCTTTAAAATTATCCCAATCATCTAAAATGACATCTGTGATTTTTTGGGGAGTATCATTATTTATAAATAATAACACATCTGTCCTTTTCTCTTCGTCTATTTTAAATTCCTTTTTCTTTTTTTCAACAAAAATTCTTTTTAAGACCTTCTCAACAATATTTATAGCACTTTCTTCGTCCTTTCCCTTATTAATTAAAATATCAATAATTTTTCTTGGCAGCTTTCGTGTTCTAACTCCTAATTTTCCTTTAAATTCGTCAATTTGAGTGTTAAAGTACACTCGAATAGCTCTTTTAAGACATTGACTCGATATCCTCGCCCGGCGGAATCCACCAAACTGACAATCTTTTGGGGTGTTGGTGTCATCCCGATTTAGACAAGATGGTCCAAAGTTTTGAATCATATGTAGTTCTACAAACATTCTTTTTTCTCACCTTTTTTTTTATTTTTCTTTATAATTTTTTTTAAAAATTCTGTAATTTCATTTTATTCTTCATTTTCTTTTTTTGGTTCTCTTTTCCAGAACGATTGCGCCCATTTCTCATAAGGAGGGAAGTAGTCGGAATACCAACGCTTCAAATCGAAAAACAATTCATGCCAATCTATTGGAATGTTCTCTGATTTTGCGAGTGAAACTGCTTGCCTCATATGTAATGGTAAATCTTCTGGATTGCTTCTCAATAAAGTTACAAATCTTTGTTCAAGACTTTTATTTTCACCTTTTTTCATTGAAATCATTCGAAAAACACCTCCCATATCTCCACCGCGAGTCACGCTTGGATGATATGCAAATAAAGACGCAATTAAGTAGTGTACATTCTTTTCCCATTTCCCTTTTACATCTTCTAACCAAGATATCACATAGGGATACATGTCTTGACAAGTCCCAAGTTCGTGCTGTAACCCCCTTCTTAAAGCAGCTAAAGCTCCTCGATCTTCTCTTTTCTCAAGGTCTTCCAAATAACTGATAAATGGGGATATGGGTATCTTAAACTTAGATTTTTTCTGTTTTTTTGTGTTAATAGTTTTTGACATATTTTTTTACACTTTTTTTTATTTAATTATTGATTTAAATCATGAGTGTGCTTATAAAAATACCCTTCAGTCCGAATAAATGGCTTTAAAGCTCTTGGATCGTTTTTAATGTTAGATTTAATAGAATTTAATAGTTTTCGGGCCGTTTTTAAAACACTATCGTTTATCCAAATTTTAATACTATCTACTCTTTTTTCAAAATCTGGTTCTTTTGCAATCTCCTCTATAAACTTATAGAAATATTTCTGCACAACATTCCAATATTTAGTTCTTATTTGCTGGTTTTGTGTAAAATCATTAATACTATTCCATTGATTTTTGCTCAGGGATGCTATGTCTGGAAATAGATATTCTTTTGCAAAATGTTGTATTGTTTTGCTTAGAATTTGTTCGATTTTCTCGCATTTCTCAATAAAGGTTTTCACATTATCAACGAGGCTTTGATCTTCTAAAAATTTTAAAGGTAAAGGAATATGAGAGCGGTGCCAACTTATTATTTTTGCCGCTTTTTTTGGATCGTTACAAAGTCCGTATATCTCTATATCATATCTTCTGGAGAAATCAATTATTCCAGTTCGTGTTAAAGTAGAAACCCAATTTATAGCTGCAGGCGATATATTCTTGCTATCAGAATCATTTATTCTTAGTAAAGATTCGGCGTCCCTCCATACATGTCTATCTGGATCTAATTTGAGTGGGAGCGTCTTATTTTCTTTATTCACTTTATAAACCTTTTGAGGGTCCCAATTCCACTCTTGTTTTACTTTCTCTCCTTGAGCCAAATATACATATTTTACTTTTATATTTCCATCATCTAGAATAGGGACTAACCATATTCTCCTACTTTGCCATGTTAAATAATCAAGATAACCGTATGGAAATCTTCCATCTTTATCTTCGCTTAATAACTTTTTATCTCGTTCCCAAAAAGGTATGTCTTCGTGATCTTCAGATTTTTCAAAGGGGTGTTTTTGATCGTATCTGATAAAATTCAACATCAATGTTTCAAAAAGATCATTACCTTTTAATAAAACTACTATAGACGAAATTAATGGAGCATGCGAATAATTATATGGAACGCTTTTCCCTCCTCCAACAGCGAAATTCTGAAATGCAACTAATATTTGGGCTACATTTTCTATATTCAGAGGGGTGATTTCTGAATCCCAATTGTGATCAAACAAAGAGGTAGTATGTCCGGATGATAATGCTTGGTTTAATTTTGTGATAGGTGTTTTCTTTTTTATTTCTTCAGATATATCGATCTGATAAAATTGATTTTCGGGTTCGTTAAATAATTCAAACCTATGTTCCCATTTTTTGAAATAATCTTCGAGCACATTTTTATTCCATTTACCCCCTTCATAGATCTCTTTCCAATCGTTTCTATTCTTTGGACCAAAATTTCTGTGTAAAATCGCTAATAGAAGTCGATATATTGAAACTACGATTAATGGGTTATCTGAAGTAATGTCAAGTATTTCTCTTGCTTGGAAGAGAACATCCTTAATGCTTAACAATTTAGATTCTTTAGATTTCGTTTCGCATGGGATCCACGGTTCTTCTAACAAATTAAAAGAGATTTCGCTCATATTTTTAACTCCTTTTTGTCTTATTTTCAATAAATATTCCTAATTTGTCATATAAATAAATTCGTTTTTTATCAGTTTCGAAATAATATGTATTCGTTTCGACTTCTTTCGATAATACAACATAATGTATGTTTCGAATTAAGGCGTTTTTTTCCCAAGATTTTGGAATTGAGGTTGGTTTTTTAGAAAAGTATCTAAATAAGTGATAATTCGATATCCTTGCGGTATAGTCCAAAATTTTTATTGCGTCTTCGCGGCTAGGTTTTTCGTTTAAATCGATTGGTATCGTATTTTCTTCGTTGAGAAACAGCCCTTTGGGTGATTCATACAAACCTACGAGATTTATAGAAGGGGTTGTAATTCTTGTTAAGGATTGTAAAGATTCTTGAGCTTGAGGTGTATTTTCTTCTAAATAACCCGAGAAATCTTCGAAAAAATCTTCGTCAGAAGGGTCAGGGATTAGCCTATATCTCGCATACAGCTTCCTCTCACCTTCTAAATTTTCTTTTTTTGATTTCGTCTGATTTAGTTCTTTTTCCCATTGGTCTTTCACTGGTATAAATTTCTCTGGAATGCCTAAATTATCGTCATATACTTGTTCTATTTTACTTTCTAAATCGTCTGGAATAGAAATACTCTTAACTGACCACAAGTTAAGAAATGTTTTTAAGAGTATGTATTTCGAATAAATTGGGTAAGAGAATTGAGGGATTATAAATTCGTTTAAGTCCGGTTTTATTACCCAGAATTGTGGTCTTTTTAAAAGTTCTGGACGATCTACAAATTCCCCATTTTCATCGCAAATATGTCTATGTAAGCGCCCCATTCTTTGAAACAACAAATCAATTGGAGCGAGATCGCTTATCATTAGGTCAAAGTCGAGATCTAAGCTCTGCTCAATTATTTGCGTAGAAATAAGCACTCGAGTAGATTCTTTATGGTTTTTATCTTTCCCGTAGTCATCGAGAATAGAGTTTTCAATTTCGTTTCTGCGATTAAATGGGAACCTAGAGTGGAGAAGATCTAATTTAATCCCTAAATCCTCGAGAGGTTTGAGATTTAAGTAAATATTTTGAGCTCTTCTCACTTTATTGCATACGATTGCGACTCGGCCTCCTTGCTTCAGAAAATTTTTTAATTTCTCTCTAATTTTTTCTTCTTCAATCCAATCTATGAGAACACTCTCATCGTTCTGTTTTTTTAAGCTTACATCAAAAGATGAGACTTCCACCTTATCCTCGGAGCATATTGTTATTCTAGGATAAGGCGTTTCTTTGATTTCATTACTTTTCGTATAATAAGTTTTAATCAATTTTTTTCTCTTGAAAGAGGGTAATGTAGCAGACAATAAAATCACATTTGTTCCCAATAACCTTAACCAATAAAGTAAACATTCCAAAATAGTTGACATATAAATATCATACGAATGAACCTCGTCAATTATAATTGTTTTTCCTGCTAAACCAAAGAGTCGAACAAAAAAGTGCTTTATTGGCAGAACGGAGAGAAGTATTTGATCTATAGTCCCCACTCCAAACGGAGAAATCAACCCTCTCTTGCGATAAGTGAACCACTCATCAGCAACAATATTGGATTCCTCCTCGTCAAAATTTTTACTATTGTTTTTTAATATTGAATATTCCTTTGAAATGACTGCGTTACCATGTAATAAATGTAGATTCACCCTAAATCCTTGTTTAATGTTCTCAAGATATTTTTTTACCCGTTTAAACATTTGATTTGCTGTTGCTTGGGTGGGAAGTGCTATATATGTCCCGCGTAAATCGTTATTTTGTTCTAAATAATGTTGAAGGTATAAAGCTGCTTCAGTCTTACCCTCGCCCATAGGAGCTTCTATAATGGTCAAGCTTGGCGAATCTATGAGATTTAATTTCTCATTAATCTCCTTTTGCAAAGGTCTTAATTCATTAATAAAGGGAAATGCCTCTTTAAAAGAATAGAATTCACTCATCGCACATTGGTTATTCCAATCAGCCCATCCTATGTGTTCTATCGCGCTTTTAGCTCTTTGTTTGCTTATTTTAAAGTACTTATCTTTAAATTCCTTACTATTTTCGAAATCTAAGTAATAATCGAAAAAATCATCACTTGATCCAATCCAGTCAACAACAGAGATAAACCCTGCAATAAAAGTAAGTAGCGCGTTAAATTTATCTCTATTTTGAATTTTTTTTAAATCAGATGGTTTTTTTCGAACATTATAATCTAAACCACTAAAATCTGCTACAATTTTAATTAATTCTTTTTGTATCTCTAACCATTTCTCAGTTCCAAGATGTTCGGGTAAAATTTCAAAAAAGTTTTCTGTTTTTGGAAATATACCATGATGACCACCTATTACATACTTAAAATTGAATATTAATTCTCTATCTTGGACATTAAAATTTAAATCTCCTGATGTCATATGGCGATATAAAACTTCTCCAGATAGAATACTATGATATTTCTTAATAGAATAAGTAGCCAATCCAAATTGAGATAAGTTTTCAGCTAATTCAGGAACTCTGGATTGAAATATGGGAGTTGCTTTTCCCAAATCGTGAATACCAGCCAAGAATGTAATCCATCGTTTTGTCTTTTCTGGATCATTAAATAAAGAACGACTTATTTGGGTTTTAAGATATTCGGAAAAGATCTCTTCCCAGAAAATTTCTGCGACAGCAGCCACATCAATTAAATGACAGATAAGAGGATGGTAAGAAATAACTTTTTCCCCATTAATATCAATTCTTTTGGCTTTACCCCAAATTTGGTTTAGTATGGTCATAATTTGAGCTATTTCATATCTAATTGTCTTAATGATTTTTTAATTAATTATTTAATGATTCAATGTTTCTTTTAAATTAAATATGTTTACTATAAATTAATCATGTCTTTCCTTATAAATATATGTGTTGAAAAGAAATAATTAATTGATATCAGAAAATGCAAAATAATGTGAAAGTAAAGTGAAAAATTGGGATCAAATGGGAAGACACTGCCTAATTGCTACAGTTGGTCACCATCCAGATAGATTGATTTTTTCTATTGATAAAGAAATTGTAGAAAAAATAATATTTATAACGGAAAGAGAAGAATTACCAGGTTCAGAAAAAGCAAGAGAAACTCTTGATTATCTCACAGACTATTTTACAAAAAAAACTATTGAAGTTGAAAATATCAAATTGCATTTTAAAGAATCGACAATGCTTGTTGCGGAATTAATATTTTTAATATACCAACAGCGCGCATTAGGTTTTAAAAAAATATCGCTTAATATTTCTGCTGGTCTTAGATACATCGATATTTGGTTCTATATTTCGTGTTGTTTAACAAATATGAGAATAATTCACGGAGAATATAAGTATGAGGGGGATAAAGAAATTGGTATTTATTATAATATAGATTTTCAGAAAATTCCTATAAAAATACCAACAGAAAAACAATTCGAAATTCTAGAGTTATTTTTCATGGATTGTAAAACTATTAAAAAAATTCTATATAATCAAGAACCCTTTGAAAAGCTATTAGGTATTGTTGTAAACTATAAATCAATAGAAGAATTGAGAAAAGAATATGAAAGGAGAATTAAAAAAGAAATTTCGAGGGGTGCTCTATATGGTTATTTTTATAGATTAAAGGAAAATTCAGCAATTCGATTATATTCAAATCCAGAAAACAAGGTTGAAACATCAGTAGAAATAACTTATTTGGGAATTGCCTATGTTCTATATTTTTTATTTAATAAAACATGAAAATCTCTTGTAGATTATGTCTGGGATTAGTATTATAATTGATTGGATTCTTATATATCATTAGATTATTTTTCAAGAGATTATGAATTAGCCATCTCGATATGTTTGATGATTAAATGCATAAAAAAATTTTTATATTATTTAAATAAAATTAATAGAGTGTATTTTTAAATCTATAAGATCAATTGATTTTTAAAATATTTTAATTTAATTCCGACTAAAATTTCAATTATCCCTTTTTAATTTATGTCGGGTTTTTTGAGAATTTTTTTTTTAAAATTAATAAAAAAGCATGATTATTTTCCTTGGAAGGGCAGAGAATCTCTATAATTCTATTATTAGAAATAAATATAAGAAGTCTTCAATAAAACTTCGAGTTCTAAAAAGACCTCCTAAATTGGTCGTGCAGTCCTTTACCAACCCCTCAATCCATAATGCTCGATTTTTCCTCCCCCTCCATTAGCACCTCGTTTCCCGCATCTCGTCCCATATTAGGAGATATTGTCGGAAAATAAAAAGAGAAAATCAATAAGTAAATGATAATCAATGGGGTCACCATTTTAAGTCTTAATATTGAATTAGAAAGGCTAAGGGTTTTAGATAATGAAATAATTCAGTTAAGGGAGGTAAATAAGAATATAGAGGACATAAATGAAACTGTTTGTAATATTAGAATGAAAAAAATTATCTCTCATTAATACGATTTTACTAATATTATCTTTATTTTTTATACAGAAATATAAGTCTAAAAATTAATTATAGATATAGCAGAAATAAAATCAATTTGATAATTTATTTAATAGTTTAAACACAGGGTGAAAATTTTTTGCAATCAAAAGGCTTTAATTGGACTGGAAGGGATTTTGAGTTGGGTAAAGAAGTAGCTCTATACACAATTGAGATTTTCAAACGAAGGATAAATGGAGAAAGAATACCAATTATTAAGAGTTTGTTAGAATTTTTAAACCAAAAAGTTCCCGATAAGAGCTCTAATATCACAAAAGGCACTATTGGTGGATTATTGCATATACCTGGACTCTTTTCTCGAATAGGCTTTGATGCAAGAATAACCACATGGCTTAACAAAAGTCCAGAAGTGGCAATATGGGAGTTAAATACTGTTAAAGAAAAAATTCTTAATCTTAAAAATTTCAATTCTGTGAAGAATTCGGAGGAAATTGATGAAGTAAAAGAGGAGTTAGAAAAATTAAAAGAAAAGATAAATGAATTAGAAGAGAAAGATGTTAATGAATATGATACTGCTGTAATTTTAGTTGAAAGATTATTAGAATTTTTAGAATGGAATATTTCTGATATTGATGAAGTAAAAAGACAAAAAGAAACAATATCTAGACATCGTGTTGATTATTCTTTGAATATTGATGGGGTACCTAAAATATATATTGAAGTTAAAAGATTACAAAATAAATTAAAGAATTATAAAGAAATTTCTCAAATTGTTACATATGCAAATGAGGATGGAGTAAAATGGGGTTTAATTACAAATGGTGATAAGTATCATTTATACGATCCGAATATGATTGGTGATTTATCAAACAAATTAATATTAGAAATTCAAATTTCTGAAAATTTAAATTTAAATTATTTAAAATACTTTAAAAAAAAGAACATTCAAAATGATACATTATCTGCAATTCTTCAAAAAATTAAAAATGTTAATATTATTAAACAAGGTCTAGAAAATTTATTTGATAATAAAAAAGATAATTTAATTAAATTACTTAAATCCGGGTATTTATACCTTTTAGGTGATAAAATCATTTTTTAATTAAAACCTTTTTCACCCGTTTTTAACGCCCACAGCTTCTTAAAAGATTTAAATTACTTCAAAGTCCTTTATTCT
>Ga0209986_10003267_pt1 | contig 14306 bp, 13 predicted proteins | sample BlataG_FD_183168 | JGI IMG/M metagenome (GOLD analysis project Ga0209986, IMG submission 183168) | Deep subsurface microbial communities from Black Sea to uncover new lineages of life (NeLLi) - Black_00105 metaG (SPAdes) (version 2) | ecosystem: Environmental > Aquatic > Marine > Oceanic >...
GGGCGGCGTGACGTCTTGAAAGTTGGAGATGTGTCTTCGTTATATGATTTTGAGGAGTAACCGGACGATATTGTTCTCTGGATGCATCCCCAATGAGTTGTCGGAGCGGTTGATATGGTTGAAGAACGCAATACATTAAGAGTTCTTTTCAGGAAATCCCTATTTGGTTTGATCAGAAAACTTGAATCTAGTAAGCCTGCAAACAAGTAACGAGTACTCTCGTCTTTCAGAAAGTTTATTCTCAACATTGAAAAGATATTACAAAGATATGGAGCTGGTGCAGTGGGAATTGTCTTGAATAAGAGCTTTTTTCCTATTTGGCGACGAGCGGCGGTTTTGAAAACCCAACGTTTTCATCAGCAACAATGCATTTCTCAAACATTTAAAACGTATAAACCTTTCTAGAGACAAGTATTTGATAATAATATGGTATGTACTTACAGCATTCCTGACATATTTGTCTATTTTCGACTGATTTTCAATTGTTTCTTTGACTGATCACTCCCCCTTCCTTGTCAACTCATTGTCCTTACAGGCTGACGATCCAGAGCTTGAAGCTATTAGGCAACGCCGGATGGCCCAACTAATGGGGCAGCAAGGCGGTGGCAGTGGGGGCGGACAAAACATGCCCGCCTCCGAAGAGGAAATGCAGCAGCAAGCCCAGCAACAACAGGCAGCAGAGGAGCAAAGACGAGCTATGCTGGTAGCTGTCATGCAACCACCAGCTAGAGAAAGATGTACGTTGTGTGTAGATTGATTATTTGAATACCTTGAAGACTCATTGAAAACGGAATCCCGCTCTCTCTTCCATCAATTCTCCTCTCCTTCCCTCTCCCCCTAACACTCACAGTATCAAGAATAGCACTAGTGAAGCCAGATAAGGCAAGAGCCATTGAAGATATGTTATTGGGAGCAGCTAAGAGAGGACAAATACAAGAGAAAGTATCAGAAGAGAGGCTTATAGAGTTACTAGAGCAAGTAAATGAACAAACACAATCAAAAACGAGGGTGACCATACAGCGACGACGTGCTTTTGATGATGACGATTTTTAGGTTTTGTGTGTTTGTATAATTTTAAAAGCATATTTGGTGTAGATAGGGTGATACAGGTTCTAGCTGAATGAAAAGTACAGTGATGACTGAAAGTGGAGAGGTGTGACTGGCATCAACACTGTGACAGAGGTCGGGGCGGCCTCTTTCAAAATGGATGGTTTTCTTTATTAAAGCCATCAGTTTTCCCAAATAATAAGAGTTGATTTATTTTTGAAGTATCATAGATTGCATATTTGCACGATAGATAGCTCTTTATCGTACACAGTGACTTTGACATTCGAAAATAAAATCCCAGATGACAACCAACAACAATCTTTCCCTGTACCACGTGATATCGTCATTACTAGCATGTACGTTTATATATCACATGAAAAGAACCACATCATCCACTTACAATCCTCATCATCTCACTTCTCCTACCATTTCCCTCCATCTCTCTTTTAGGTCTTCTCCTCCTCACTGCCACAACCACCAAGGCCACTACCACCAAACGAAAGTCATCTTCATGGGACTACTCCGCCCTCTTAGCTCCACCTAAATACAGTGGTATCACCTTTGACAGCCTCCCTGGATTCACTCGCAGTGTCTATGAAAGAAACTGGGCTTTAGTTACCCCAGAAAGCCATGTTTTTTCAGCCAACCCAGCATGGCACAATGCCACCACTGCCCACCTCATATCTCCTGCTGCTCCTATTAATTCCAAGTTTGCAATGTATCTAGCCAAAATGAGGGAAAACAGTGTAGCACAACCTCAAGGACAAGGTATAGAGAGATTTATATTTGTATTAGATGGAGTAGTCACAGTAGAACCATCATCATTTCGACAAGAAGGAGGAGGAGGAGGAGGAGGAGAGGGTGATGCTAGACAGCTGCATGCTGGTGACTTTGCCTACCTTCCTCCCACCACTACTACAAGTACAGATTCTTTTTTCATTAAATCATCAAAAGGAGCCGGTCTTCTTGTCTACGAGAGGTACTACGCCATAACAAGAACAACAAACGAAAGTGGAGATAAACAATCATTGCCTAGATTTCAACATGGATCAACAGACGACCAGCCCCTCATTGCAGCGGATGGAGAAGTCTTCCGACTCAGAAAGCTCCTCCCTCAAACTGAAGAGTATGATTTCAACATCCACGTGATGGATTTTCTTCCTGGGGAGTACCTTAATGTTAAAGAGGTGCATTATAACCAGCATGGTATGTTGTTGTTGGGAGGGAAGGGCATTTATAGGCTGGGAGAGAGTTGGATGCCAGTGAGTGCCGGGGATGCAATTTGGATGGCGCCGTATGTGCCCCAGTGGTTTGCTGCATTGGGAACTGAGGAATCTAGGTATATAATATATAAGGATACTACAATAGATCCCTTGAATTAGTTTGGTGGAAATAAAAGGGTGATGTGGCATGGGCTATAGTGGAAGAGGAGGAGAAAAGGAGGCAGAGAGAGAGAGCGGGGGAGGGGGAGGAAACCGAGGCAGGGCTGCTGCCTCGGGCCAACAACACATAGGAAGCTCAAATATGAATGGTGTAGAGAGTTAGATACATAATTAAATTTGAATATTTTTATCATACGAATGAAAAAGTTTACAATATAACGGTGTCAATTGGATTCTGAGTGAAGTTTTGAATCGCAATCTCACACCATTGGGGAACTAATCATAGAGGCTACTCACCGCGTTTCTCTCTCTTAAAGTGCTAATAAATTATTGAGGTTGTCTATATCTAACTGAGCTCATTCAAAAGGGATAGGTATCAATAAATTCCAAGCAAAAGCTACCTGTTAACAATGTCTGACAAGAAGAAACCAGTGTTTTTATTACTCCTGTGCATTGTAGTACCCATTCTGCTAGCTTCTATGGTAAGTAAAGGTCTTAAGAATGCCCTCTTTGCATACATAACGGAAAGATACATCACTTTGTGCTGACTTCTGTGCTCAACGATTTCAGATCCTCTGACCCCCTGATTCGATCTTCTCAAAAACTACAGAGCGTGATTGCTGAATCTCAACCATACTCAGACGAATACCAAGATCTACCAATATTGCCACATATTCGCCAGTCATTCGAGCCTGCAGAGAATTTTGGGACTCAGCCCAACCGAGTGATTGTACGTTTGCGTTCAGACAGTGGACCAGATGATGATGGAGTTGGCTTAGATGACTTTGCCGTCGAGTATTTGGACGACGATGAGAGTATGGACGACGCTTTAGAACGCTTAGAGCAGGAAGACGGTAAGTAGCTTGATTGGATGTTAACATCCTCCTCTTCTTCACTCCAACCACCCCTCTCTCCTCAAATAATAACCCCCCACTCCTCCCCACCATTTTCAACAGATGTCCTTGTTGTAGAACCAGATCTACCTGTACAATCCCAATTCATCCCCAATGACAGAAGATGGAGCCTCCAATGGGGCCCAATAAGAGTCAAAGCTCCCGCAGCATGGGACAAGACCACCGGCCCACCCTCTGCCACGCCAGGCCCCACCGTATGTGTCATAGATTCCGGGGTAGACTATACCCACCAAGACCTCAAAGACAACATCCACCCCTTGATAGGCTGGAACACCATAACTCAAAGCAATGACCCAATGGATGACTCTGGCCATGGTACTCACGTTTCTGGTATTATAGGAGCCATTGGAAACAACAATCTTGGAGTGGCCGGTATGATTTGGAACACTAAGATACTGGCATGCAAGTTTCTGAATGAAAAGGGAATTGGAAGCATATCAGGGATTATTGAATGTTTAGATTTCTGTCTGAGGAACAATGCTACCATTAGCAACAACAGCTATGGGCTGTATGGGCTGGATAGAAGGTCATCAGTGTTGAAGACAGCCATTGATAATGCTACCAAGAAGGGCCACCTATTTGTCACAGCAGCTGGAAATAAAGGGATTAACAATGATTATGATTTGAGCCCAGTGTTTCCAGCAGCGTTCAACGTCCCAGGTTCCATTACAGTGGCAGCTATTGATCAGCAAGACAATTTGGCTTCCTTTTCATGCTACGGTCAGAGCTCTGTCCACATTGCTGCTCCAGGAAATGATATCCTGTCCACTTACCCTGGTAATTGGTTGGCGTATCTTTCTGGTACCTCGATGGCAGCTCCGATGGTTGCTGGTACTGCTGCTTTGTTGAAGTCTAGAGCAGGTAGTAAGCTGACGAATGCTCAGATTAGAGATATTATCCTTTCTTCTGCTGCCCCATTGGCCGCACTCAGACCCAAGATCAAAGGCGGGCTGCTAAATGTCAATGCCGCCATGAATGCTGTTGACAGAGCTTTAGTAAAGCTAGCAACATTGCCATCCCCACCTCCACCTCCATCCAACTCATTATCAGTCGCCCCTAAACCTGTCAAGAAGCGTAGGAAACGTCCTTTCTTATTTAAAAAAAGAAAGCCCCCAGCTCCCAAAACTCCTGCCTCCAAGCCCACCACCACTACCACTAAAAAGCCCACCATTCCCAAATTTGGAAAAGCTATAAAGGAGCTGATTAGAGCCAAAGTAACTGTTGCTGGATCATCATGCCAAGATTTCATTGACAACGGCAAGAAGTCGTTCGTCCAAACCGCTAAAAAACTCGCTCGGACACCAGTCTCCGACATCAAAGTATCATGTTCAGTGGGTCTGAAGGGAAAACAAAACTCAAGACTGACCATTACAATGGCCATTGATGCAAATAGACCTATTATTGCTGGAGCTAATATTAAAAAAGCAATTGGAAGTGGAAGCTTTGCTTCTGCATTGAAAAAGAAGCTCCGCAACAGATTTAGAGTCATACAAAAGTCTAATAAACGAGGCCATAATAATAAAGTCGGTGGATTATCTTCTTCCAAAAATACAGCTGATGTCAAGCTATTTAGTCATACTTTATCCAAGAGGAGACGCTGGATTAATTCCAAAAGAAAGTAGAGAGAGCACCAATAAAACATCATCATCAGTATTAGCGTCCCCACCAGCAACAATAACCAGTCACCTGCCACTAATTTGATAAGGATATAACATTCTCACCTCATCTTCCTCTTTTCTTCTCCTGTTTCATGCATATGATGTCCTTCATTAAGATCAAGTTCCCCTTTTGCCCAGCCAAGCAAATCAATCAAGTTCAATGATGACAACCCCCATCCAATCCCGTCCATTCCTTCATGCATACAAGTCTACCATGTTTTTGTGTGTGCTTCTACTTTATTGATTTTTGTATTCAATTGATATGCATGCAGAGTAGTTTTTGAGTTAAACTAGCTGATATGTCGTAGAGTGTGTAAGAGTAAGACAACGACGACAAAGGATTGACGGTAAGACAGCCCACCTGTTGGCGTTCAAATAAGAATAGATCGAAAACCCTTTAATTCAAATCAATTTTGACTTCTACGAGCTTAAATATTATCCAGGATGTCTTAATTTGCCAAACAACTTCACATCCATGGCTCATTTCCCAGAAATGGAGTGGAATCCCACCAAGTTCACAATCTCAACAGGATCACTCTCAAATGACCCCAACACCGCCTGGGACGTTACAGTTTCTCGATCGACAGATCCAATGACACCCTACAATATCAATGGCCCCTGGCTTCATGTCTCTATCCTCTCGGACACCCCTCACCAGTCAACTCAACTGAACATCAACGACGACAACAACAGCCCCCACTCTCTGCCCACCATTCATCATCATTGTCAGCAGCCCTTCCAGCCCTGTTCTACATCGGATAACACACCCTCACCACCACAACAACCACAACCACCACAACAACAACAACGATATGAATCACACGGGAATGCTTATGAAGATGAGGATCAGTTGGAGACAGATTACCATTACTATAATGACCCCATCATCAACCCTCCCCCATCTTCTCCTCCTCCTCCTCCTCCCCCCCAGTATATCGGTGATACTGCTATGATCCCACCACATCAACACAGCTCTAATGAAGAGTGCATACCATCATCAAACCCAACATCATCACCATTATTACATCCCATCTCATGTAGAGACAATAACAAAGCTCTGGCCTTCACAGCACCACCACCTCACCAACACATTGCTCCTCCTGATAATCAAATCTCCAATACGGCATGCCCACTCCCTATTCCACTTCCTGTTATAGATACTGACTCCCCTATCACAAAAGAAACTACTACACCAGGTACTGCACTACACACAACAACAACTACTACTACTACACCTAGACTTACCCGTACCACTAGTAGCAGCAGCAGCAACAGCAGCAGCAGTGGACGTAGGCATACAATAAGCAATAGTCCTGCTACCACATTAACTAGTACGACAACATTTTTTCCAAGACATACTTATAATGCCACTAGAAAAGGTACTACTCCCAAATTACAAAGACTTCTCACCCCTAGATGCCCACCCGCACAATTTAATGACGACACTGATATTAGCAATGACAATACTTGTACTAGGAAATCACCATCTCAGCTACACGATACTGATAATCGTAGTAATAATATTAGTGATGATAAAAGACCTGCATGGAGTAATGTATTCAATCATGTTAGATCATTGAGCGGAGGGCCTCCCCGTCCTCTGTGTACCTTTCATCATCGTAATGGTACTTTTAGTCACCAACAGTACAACAGTACAGTTTTTGATGCAGTGAGATGGACACCTGGCTCGCCTCCCCCTAGACCCAGGCGATCTAGTGGTAATAGTAATTATAGGGAGTATTCTTGTACAACCAGTCATTCTTTCTCTCCTGAAGGTCATCACCACATGCATGTCGGTATCAGCTCACTGGGAGCTGATGGTGGTGGTCGGAGGAGGAGGAGGAGGGAAGGGGCTTCATCCACGAGGGAAGAAAGAGGAGGAATGCGATCTAGTATGGGGGAGTATAATACGAGAGGTGGCGTGGGGGGGATATTGCCTACAGTGGGTCGGTGAAGTGAGTGAAGAGAGTGACGCTCCCATCCATCTCTTGACGGGCATAGCGTGGTGGAGGGGTGAAAGACATAAAAATATGGCATTGCTGTCACGTGAAGCAGAAAAATTAAAATGTTCTAATTTATTCAACTATGAGGAGCCGTCTAGAATGCTTTAGAGCCCTGATATGGATGAAGAACAACGTGAAGCATTGCGAAAATTGCTCCCAGAGGGCCAACTCGGAGTGAAGAGTGGAAACCAACCCAAGAAAAACCGTATATCCAAGTCTTCAAAGCACAAGGGACGGTCTAAATACCCTGCCTTACTTAGTAAGTCTTCGATCAATCAACTTGTTATGTTTTACTCTCTTCCGCCACTGATCTCACACCCCACCTCAATTCACAGAACCACAGCAAGCTTCCCTCTTAGAGTCCAAATTTGAGCAGTGTGAAGCTCTATTAGCACTCCAACTCTCAAAACTAGACATAGGAGATATCTCACCATTAGATCAACTCTTCATCTCTGAGGCAGACAATAACAACGACAATAGCAACACCTATCCTCCTCCTGCTTTCTCACCCCCATCTCCATCATCAGACAGTGATAGCAACAGTGACAGTGATAGCAACAGCACTAGCATTATGAAACGAAGAGCTCAGTACCACCCATCTGATGCAACGCAATATGTATTGGATCATTCAGAAGAAGATCCTTGGAGTCAATATGCTGCTCACTACACTGCTACTCAGCTTGATGATAATGATAATAATAATAATGGTGGTGGTGATGGTGATGGTAGGGATCAAGATGAAAATAATCTTAATATAGACCATGCTGCCACTGCTAGTGCTACTACTACTACTGATAATCTGCCTTCAGGACTCCCTTCTTGGTACTACACCCTACCGAATAAGAATAATAATAATAATAATAATAATAATAAATCTCAAGGTCAGCCATCTCAAAAGAAACAGCAACAACAACAAACACAGTCTGAAAAGCAAAAGAAGCGATTATCGCAGCTTGTTGTTTCCCAGGATGCAATAACAAAGGAAGATTCCCTCATAGCAGCAGCATGTCCCTGGCACGATCTAAGACACATCAATAGAACTTTCAAAACTCAACAAGATGCGTTTGAGTATGCTGATGGTATTAATAATCAGTTGAATATCATTCCTGAAAGGCAACCAGTCATTATGGCTGTGATTACTACCAAGGGTACTACTAGTGACGGTGATAGGAGATGTTCATCTGCAAGTGGTGGTCATGGATTAGTGGGTGGCCATAATGCTCAAAGAGAAGATGTAGAAGAAGAAGATGGGAATGCTGCTGTTGGTACTGATAACAAAAGCAATGCATCCCTTCAACCAAGAACGTTCCTAAATAGAGGTGCAACATATACGGGGACTAATAAGAGATCTTCAACTGCCAGCAACAGTCTTTCTCAGAACAATAAAGATGGAGTTAGAAAGCCAAAAGTCAAGTCACAACCATCACAAGCTGTATTGGCAGCATATGAGGCGTTAACTTCAAGTCTTGAAGCTGCAAAGACAGAGCTGGAGAAGCAGCAAGTTCAACAGCACCATCCCCCACCTTCTCCTCCAGAAGAAGAGCCCAAACTCCCTCAACTCCATGATCAAGCTGTCCGCGTCTTTTGTGTCGAAAAACCAATCTACAAGAAGAACAGTGATGGAATAAGCAACAACCATAATGATCCTCCAGGGTATTACCGTTCCTTTGTGGCTGCTTCCATAACCTCTCTCTGGCGAGAGTTTCGTTGCACTCCTCCACCTAAACGACACTGGTATGAAGTCATCCGAGAAGGGCACCCCTGTCATCTCTATTTCGATATTGAATTCCAGCAAGACATCAATCCCGGTGTAGATGGACATTCTCTTGTGTCTAAATTAATAGATAGAGTGGTACAATGCTTTACAGCATGCTTTCCTAGCCTGACTGAACATTCGCCTTTGTTGCCTGAACATGTATGGGAGCTGGATTCTACTGTTGGTGTCGGAGGGAAGTTCTCTAGGCACCTGGTGATTAGGCATCCTAAAGTAGCATGGGTAAACAATATGACAGTAGGGCAGTTTGTGAAGAAGGTGCTGAGCTCGTATGGAGATGAGTTTCTGATCAATACTCCATTACCAGCAGGAATTAGTAATGCTAATACCGGGTATATATATAATAACCAACCTAGACAAGCAACGAGCAGTGATAATAGTGGTGGGATTGGTGTTATGCATGCCGATGGGAACAACAATAATATCAACATTAATAATAATATTCAAGATGAAGGACCACCTCCAGAAGATCTCCCCATGAGAAGGACCAGTATGGTAGACACAGCAGTATATTCCCGTAATCGTCATTTCAGATTACCATATTGCTGCAAAGGAGGCAAATCAGCAGTCCTGCGTCCAGTCATGCGTGGCGCCCTACTGGCCAACACTGCCGCAGAAGCAGGAGCAACCCAGACGAGAGCTTCTCCTGGGGCTGTCTTACTGGGTTCCCTCATCACCAAGGTAGATGATGATGTGGCATTAATCAGTATGTCTCCTGCTGATGTGGCAGCTGGGATCAAACCATTCCTGGTGGTTTCTCACCATCATGATGCTGGATATTATAACACTACTACTACTACTTATAATAATAATACAGGTACTGTAACTGGTGGTACTACATCTACCGGCCGCCATCATCATTATCATAATAACACAGTGAGGGTTGTATGGAAGAAAGATTCCAGAGATGGCCCTATGAATCCAGACAAGGCCAAAGAAATAGAGCACCTAGCCCTGGCAGCTGCTCCCATCATTGCCAGAGCAGCTTCTGAAAGATCATCCGGAATGGACATCTTCATCAGAAGCATCACCATATGTGGCCAGCATGGCAATGTTTCATATGGTCTGGGAGGAGGAGGTGCTCATTATTGTGGAAATATAGGGAGCTGCCATAAGAGTAATTTTGCATATTATATTGCCAATTTGAACAATGGAGGGTATGCGCAGAGATGTTATGATCCTGATTGTGAGAGGTATAGATCTGAGTGGATGCCTTTGCCTAGTGAAGTGTGCCTTACTATTGATGGTGGTAATAAAGGAGGGAGTGGGTCAGAGATGAGTGGGTCAAGAGGGGCTGCAGTGGGGGTGGGGATGGCTGGAAGTGAAGAAGAGAGCGGGTGAGGCGATGAGCATTGGGTTTGAATTGGAAGTGATTGGATTGGAAATAGAGTTGTGTAAAGATTTAAGTTATTCATACCAAGTGAATGTGTGGGTGTAGTTTGATATCGAAACAATAATGCCTCCTGAAAGTCCAAAGAAAAGGCCTCGCAGATCAAAACAAATTGATGACAAGAAATGTACGTGTGGTGCTTTATCAAATTTAGCTTCGTTATTAGTAGCCCAGGATGATAGACCATGGGATGCCAACCGCATAAAAGATCTCTCCAACGCCATACACGAGGAAGGATCAACGGATGTTCTCACCGCTTGGCTTCACGAGCTTCAGGTAAGGGGGGGGGAGAGACAATGCCTTCCTGCCCCGTCTCCCCTTCATTTGTTTCACTCACAACCCCTCCGCACACTACCCTCTTCCCCCTACATATGCACACTCAGGAATCGATTGTATCCTTGCAAGCCGCCATAGACCAATATTCCCCTCTTTCCAACACCTTCATCCTCGATACCCCTGAAAAAATCAAATCCGTCATCTCCTATTCACACCGTCTTGCCTACACATCATTCGCACCTCCAGGATTTGTCCCTGGTCAAACACAATTACGTCATTTCAAACCTCCAGCTCCTCAGGAATTAGAAATGAGAGCCTCTCAGCTTCATCAATTGCAAAAGAAATGGGAGGAGATGCAACAGGCAGGAAGGGCGGCTGCTGCTTATGGCCCTTCTTCTCTTGCTCAACAACAACAACAACAACAACAACAACAACAACAACAACAACAACAACAACAACAACAACAACAACAACAACAACAACCTCCTACTACAGAATCAATACAAACAACACAACAAAAACAAAAACAGCCAGAAATAGAAACCTTAGAAGCAGCATTAAAGGAATTGCCTCCAATGCCTAAAGATTGGAAACCTGGTCAACCCATTCCTGGCCTTCCCGCAGTACCCCCTCCAGTGTCCCCTACTATTGAGGGCGACAAGGAAGGCAAAGGTGCACCTGCTGCTGCTGCTGCGGTAGTAGAAGAAAGTAAAGCTCAAGCAGCTAAACCTGTAGTACAAGCTAAGCCAGTATCTGCAGCATTTGATTTCGCTCTCAATCCTGATTTGGATATTGAGTTTGATGTGAGTGATAGTGAAGAGGAAAGTAGCAGTGATGAAGAAGATGATGATGAATAGGGGGAGGAGGTGTTGTTGTTGATGATGATGATCATATAAATGGTACAAGATGTAATACTACTGAAAATGTGATTATTAGTTGGTTGTCTTAAAAAGAAGGAGGAGGAGGAGGATGGGGAGACAAGGAGTAGAATTTTATATTAACCGGCCTGCCATGTAGAAACACGATATCAAGAAACAATCGCCATGCATAGGCAGCTGCTTCTATATCTTGGTACCTGACAATTGCATAGCCTTGGTTGTATTGTCCAGTGGAGTCCAGTGGCATGTGGATGTCCATTACTGGAGATGCCTGGAAGTAATAACAATAGGAGACAAAGAGGGGGAAGGAGGTTGAGCGTTGAATGTTGGAAGGGTTTAGGGGTGTAGTCAAAGGAAAGGGGGGAGCTGGCCAACATTCTATTACCTGCACGCATATCTCTTCGATCTGCTGCTTGGTTACTCGTGGATCGAGATTTTCGAAAATCAAGGTGTCGGTGGGTGTGCTTGAATCGCTCATTCCTTTCTTGGGAGATGCAACATTGGATGCTCTCATGTGATGTTAGTGTTGATTGTCACAAACACTCTCTTGCTAAACCAACCATAAGGGATTTTATTTAAATTACAGATGTAATCATTTTGATAATGATATGAAATATTCTCCCAATAGAGCAGCACCTTTCATGATAACCAAGCGTTGTCGTCGGTGTGACTGACACTAAGAGAGGAGCAGCATTGAAAGAATGGTTTCCCCAACCAGTGTTTCCACCCACCCCCACACTAAGCAGGTTGCATTCTTCGCTGACTTGCTGGTTTCTTCTTTTTCTTTGCAGCCGCAGCAGCAGTCTTAGGCCGTCTAGGCCGTCTATCTTCCTCATCATCATCAGATTCCAGGGACCTCTCACGTATCATGTTGTTGTCCATGTTTCGAGCGGAATTACCGCCTCCACCACCACCACCGCCTCCTCCTCCGCCTCCCCCGCCGCCTCCAAAAAAGCCTCCTCCACCTCCACCATTACTAAATTCTTCAAATAAGAAGTAAGCACCTAAAAGTGCACCATTAAGAACCAAATTACGTGCAATCTTGCCTTTATCCCAGCCATCACCGCCACCACCACCGCCGCTGTTGTCATTAATTGGTGGGAGCTTAGGCGGGCCTGAAGTTCTCTTCTTAGTTGTTGTGTTGCTCTTTTCTACGTTGGCTTGTATAGAGATAGTGAGGGATCTGTACGATGGGGCCAGACCTTGCCGTTGAGGTTGCGAAAGTGGGGCCAGTCGTTGTTGGTGGTGCGATTGCAGGTGGATTCTGGATTGTTCCCACGTAGTAGCATATGCGCCATTTTGCAGCGTTGTTACCTTCATATTTAACAAGTTGAAATTGCGTGGAGATGTTTTAAGTTGAAGAATGGCCAACTTCTTGAAAAAGAATCACCACCTGGATTCTACTGGTTTTAGAGTTGTACCGTCTACGTTTTGAGTGATTGTGTTGTGTATAATATACCTCTAAGGCTCACTGATATATTACTGTTGACTCACAATGCAATGCATGTTACTGGAGGATATCCAGCCCTATTTAATCCACCTCTTGGGAAACGTCGAAATCTCATAAGTGGGGGACGGCCTCAGCTTCCTTCAAAACGCTGGGCAGGTTCGCCCGAGACGTTAATTTTACATTTATTAGGTAGATTAAGAAATGCTCGTTCACACACGTTATACATATACCAATCTAGTGGACGTACCTATTATAAATTGACAATCTTATTTTCGACCAAAGGCTTTGTCCGAATAACAACCACTAGAAATATCAATAATGGATTCTTGGGACGAAGATAACTATCAAGAACTGTATTCCGTTCTTAATATAGGCATGGAGGTAAGCAATTGTATCTTTTATCATTTTCTTGGTGGGTCAATTCCTTCCTTGTTTCCCTCCAATTTTCTCAAAATTTCCACCCAATCTTCCGAACACAGGCATCTGACGAAGATATTAGACGCGCATATAGAAAGCTAGCACTTAGATGGCACCCCGACAAGCATCTCCACGACCCAGCAGAGGCCGGCGGCATGTTCCAGCAACTCAACGCCGCCTACGAGGTATTACGGCAGCCCAAACTAAGACGCCAATATGATGAACTCCTCCTCCATAAGATGTTCATGGAAGACTATTTACAGAGGTATTATGATCTCATCCTTACTGCCCAGGGGCTAGGTCTCCCTCTCTCTCCGAAGAAGGGTGAACTGGCGTCTTCCTCCTCCTCCTCCTCTTCCTCCTCCTCTGGTGGTATGTACAACCTTGCCTCCTCGCCGTCCACACTTCCTTCTTCCATCTTGATGGCAGAAGTAGAAGAGAAACCTCTGAGATTAGTATCCACTCATTAAAAGTATTAAAATTATTAAAAACGTATGAGAGCAGAATGATTGCCACCCCCTTTTCGCTTTCTTTGAATTTTTATTGTTTACTTTGGCCAGACGATGGGGAACCAACCCCTTCAGCGTGTCCTTTTATTTGTTCATTTTTGTTTATCCAGAACAAATCCCAGTTCACAACTACTTCTTTACGATTCCATTCTCTGTATACCACGCATGTAATTTCAAGATAGATTCCGTACAACAACAAAGGCTGAGTGAAGTGTACTATTATTATGTTGTCGATTTTATACTTTTATACTTGGCCATTAGTATAGATATTCCATCTCAACCAATAAGAAATAGGGTGTACTATAATTACATTGATCATTTCTAATCTTTCAATATCAAGTCACTAACGAACTAACTAGTTATCCACCTCTGGCTTCTCTTCTTGTTGCATCATGCAACACCTCAATGTCGACACTACCAGGAGGAAGACGTACATATCTGACAACAGACCCTCTGATGAAACAATTTCTAACAGACATCATATGAGGATACTTTTCCTCATCTACTACCTTGATGTTATTGAGCTTGACATTGAGGTATTGATCTACTGAGTGGAGGGTGCCAGTTATTGCAAGGTCATTTTTTAGTTCGACGGTAATCTGTGGGGG